>Ga0164310_10002761_pt1 | contig 10143 bp, 11 predicted proteins | sample GuaBasSedimGuay1_FD_121795 | JGI IMG/M metagenome (GOLD analysis project Ga0164310, IMG submission 121795) | Subseafloor sediment microbial communities from Guaymas Basin, Gulf of California, Mexico - Guay1, Core 4569-9, 0-3 cm | ecosystem: Environmental > Aquatic > Marine > Hydrothermal vents... | reverse complement strand
TATTTTTTTCATTTTTTTCTTCACAATTAACCGATTATCTTATAACTTGTGAACTAGCATAATTATATATTATTGAACTTAACGGTGAAATCCTGTGCCTGCAAAGAAGATACGCGTAGAAGTTCGTGATAAATCAGGAAATCGTTATACAATCATGTTGGAAGGCAGAATTTCAAGAAAAAATGTGCTCAAGATTTTGGATATTATCGAACTTCTTGGTGGTGTAGATAGAGAATATCCATCAGTAAAGGCAAGTGATACTCTGACAAAGTTCGAAAAAATCCAGTCAATAATTGAAAAATATTTCTTATCTTCTTGGTTTACGGCCAGAGAGGTTCAAATGAAGTATGAAGATATTATTGGGGAACATATAGGATTAACCACTGTTTCAACGTATCTTTCAAGGCTTAGTGAGCGTGGATTTTTAGTTAAAAAGAGGGTCTCAAATCGAACTCGTTATCGCTTAATACTCGTTAGGTGAAGGTAGTCATTTACAAATTTTTATTTGCTAGAAATTCTTTCATCTCTTTTTTAATTCTATAAGTATATGGAACTCTATTTGTTCTTCTTTCAACGTATCCTTTGTCGTAAAGATTTTTCATCAAACGCCCAGTATGCTCCCTTGTTAGTTCTATTCTATTTCTTATTTCACGAACAGTCTTTTCTCCCTCAGTGGCTAAAATCTCTAAAATTTTTAGTTCTGTAGGTGTTAATGCAGAAAGTGTTTCTTTTTTCAAGGGAAAAATTGATTTCATCGACAAAGTAAACTTACTCTGATTATTAACTATCCGCGGAATTCTATCGGCGCTAACTCGGGGATTTTTTTCTTCCAGAACTGAATGTTGATCTTGTAATTCTTTTATTCTTGAAGAAAGAGATTTAATCTCTTTCTTTACTTGATCCATTTCTGGTATTTGCAAATCCTGAAGTTTCGAGCTAATTTCATCAATTCTATCTTTTAAGGCATCAATATCCTTATTGAAGCTCAGAATTACTTCCTCGATGAGATTCTTTGCTTTAGTGTATTCTCTAATAATTTTCAAAGTTTTCGCTATATACAGGACGAGGATTATGGAGATTATGCAGAGCATTATTAAGTTAAGAATGAAGGTTATATAATCAGGCATAACTATTCTCCTCACGTGATATCACAACATCACAGGTCACATGAACATCATATATGATATCACGCTAATAAATTTTTTCAAATATAGCGCTTTTGAGGCTTTAAAGGATAAATTATTCTTAATATTTAGATACATTTGTACCTTGCGTGATCTGTGATGTCACAATTTTTTGGACATAGATCTTTGTTTTGAAAGATTTGATAACTCACTTTCCAGATTTTTCTGAAGTATTTGCAGAACTTTAAGATGTTCCTTTGTTTTTATTTCTTCTTTCCAGAATGCTTGATACGCTTTCATATAGTCTCGTATTCGATTCGCAATTTCGATATAAGGCTCAAGATTTGGAGTATCAATTATTCCCAAGTATCCTAAAAGAATGACTGTATAGATGGATTTTATTACATTAGTTCTAGCCTGTGCTAATGTTCTATTGAAAGAACCCCGGCTCACACCTGATTTTATCAATCTCATTTTTGCCTTCTTTTCGTAAACTATTCTTTTTCCTGATATTTTTTCTGCCAAAACATCTATTAAAAGCGTTTCTAACTGTATTTTTGTTAATTGGCTATTTTTTAACAATATTTCAACGATAGGATCGCGAAAAATTCCTAATAACCATTTTCTCGTGTCATCTTTTAGAGATCTATCTGTCAGTTAAAATCGCCTCTGTTTTGGATACAGCTTTATATACACTATGAAATGCTCCTCTATACTTATAAGCCTTATTCTAGCGTTTCCTCATTAAGCATCTTTACGAAATAATTGTTTTGAGAACCTTTAATGAATAATATATTAGACAATTCCATTTTTTTCTCATTCACTTTCAGGTATTCTTGCCTCGTCAATGACCAATATAATTAATGATTTTTAATGGTGATGCGTGATGTAACATGTGATCTCACGTAATATTACACCTTTGCTTTAAATAGTTAGATAGCAAACCTTTAAGAATGATATTATTTCATATACTTTCTGTTGGATGAAGAATGGGAAGAAGAAGACGAAAAGTCATACATATGCCGAAAAAGAAGATTCCTAAGGTATTTCTCTGTCCGAGATGTGGAAAAGAATCGATAAGAGTGGAGATGTCCACCAAATCCGGGAAAGCTATAGTAAAATGTGGAAGTTGCGGATTAGTTGCAGAAATACCTAAAAAGCCGACTTTCAGCGAGGTTGATATATACTGTAACTTTATAGATAAATACTATCACTATTAGATGAAAAAGAGGACATTACTAATGATTGGTAAGGTTGAAAGATATTTACTTGCCAGAATCCAAGAGGAAAAGGCGATATTTATTCCCTTAATTGATCCTGAAGAAGTTACAGCTAAATCAGCTTCTTTCTTAGCTGAGGAAGGAGAAAAAGCCGGAGCCTCAGCAATTATGGTAGGCGGCTCAACGGTAGTTTCCTCCAAGATTCTCGATAACATAGTTAAAGCTATCAAGGAAAGCACAAATATACCTGTAATACTCTTCCCCAATAACATTACTGGCGTTAGCAAGTACGCAGACGCTATTTGGTTCATGTCTCTTCTCAATTCAGCGGATCCATATTTCATTATTGGAGCACAAGTGCTCGCTGCGCCTTTAATCAAAAAATTCTCCATAGAGCCTATTCCTCTTGGATATCTGATTTTAGGAGAAGGAGGCGCGGCAGCGGTTGTTGGAAAGGCTCATCCAATACCGTACAACAAGCCTGGACTAGTGGTTGCTCACGCTTTAGCCGCCCAATTTCTGGGAATACGTTTCATTTATTTAGAAGGAGGATCAGGAGTTAGCAAGCCTGTTCCTTCAGATATCGTTAGAATGGTAAAAAGCACAGTTAATCTTCCCCTCTTAGTTGGAGGAGGAATACGGACAAAGAAACAAGCGAAAGAGATTGCACGTGCGGGAGCGGACATAATAGTGGCTAGTACAGTTCTCGAGAACGAAAATCCGGAGGCGGTAGGCATCAAGACTCGGGAGATACTGGAAGGCATAAAAGAGGGAGCATCACATAGATATATGTTCATCTCAGATGAAAAGGAGGAGAAAGATTGACATCGTTTGAGAATTACTTTGCGTCCTTAAAGAAAATACTAGGACGAGATGATCTATATGATATATGGCCTGACTTTGAACCAGAATTTGACGAGCGAGAATTCACATGGACAAATCTAAGAGGACTTGGAGAGGCTTTACTTCTTAACTGCGGCAAATGTGATGGTCCATCAGATATGAGACATAAGCGATGCAAGGAATGCGTCAAACGCAGAGAAGAAATTGCTAAGGAGATGTATCGTCGAGTTGTCGGTCGCCCAATAGATAAATGGCCGACGATAATTCTCTGCAGAATTCACGTTGAGTGAATCAGAATTTACGTGAGTAAGTTGATCCAAGGCCTAACAAGAGATTATGAAAAATATTTTTCTAGCCTTGAGAATGCTTTGAATGAGATTATTAAAGTCTCTGTTGCCGCTAGGAAAGCTGGGCATGATCCAAAACCATATCCGGAGATAAGAATAGCGGAGGATCTCGCAGGGTTAGTAGAAGGCTTCATAGGTATCCCGAAACTTGCGGATAGAATAAGGGTTTTATTAAAGAGAATGTCAAGAGAAAAGGTAGCCTTCAAAATTGCTGAAGAAATAGTAAGGGGAAGATTCAGCAATTTTGATGAGGAAAAGTCAGCTACATATGCCATCAGAGCTGCTCTTGCAATTCTTACAGAGGGCGTTACAGCTGCGGTATACTCTGAGGGCATAGCCAAAGTATCAATAAAATCGAATATGGATGGGTCACATTATTTGGCCATATATTTTGCGGGTCCAATACGGTCAGCTGGAGGAACTGAGACTGCCTTAACGCCGGTGGTAGCCGACTTTGTTCGTCAACTTCTTGGACTGGATCGCTACAAACCAACCGAAGATGAGATTAATCGTTTCGTAGAGGAGCTCAGGCTCTATGAAAGAGAAGTCGGTCGTTTCCAATATCATGTCTCGGATGATAATGTTAGAAAGGCGTTAAGGCATATTCCTGTTGAGATAACTGGAATTCCCTCAGATAATGTTGAGGTTTCGTCTTACAGGAATCTTTCACGCGTTGAGACGAACTGTCTACGTGGTGGAGCATTACGTGTAGTTAATGATGGAATAGTAGGGAGAGCGGCGAAGGTTTTAGCGATCGTTGAGGATCTCAAGATTAAAGGATGGGAATGGCTAAGAGAAATTAAGGAGGCTTCTAGGAAGAAGTCAAGTTTTATGGAGGATGTTCCCGCAGGCCGCCCAATTCTAAGTTTCCCTTCCGCAAAGGGCGGATTTAGACTCCGTTATGGCAGAGCGAGGAATACGGGACTTGCAGCCATAGCTGTTCATCCTTTGACGATGAGGATTCTTCAAAATTTCTTAGCAGGTGGCACTCAACTTAAGATTGAAACTCCAGGTAAATCTGGAATAGTTTTATCTGTAGATTCCATCGAACCTCCAATCGTAAGGCTCAAAGATGGATCAGTAGTTAGGGTTTCCTACAAAAACTTTAACGATATTAAAGATAAGATTGACAAAATTCTTTTCCTCGGCGATCTCCTAGTAAGCTTTGGAGATTTTCTATATAACAATAAAAATCTCCTTCCATCAGGCTATGTGGAGGAATGGTGGGCGGAGGAAATCAGGGGAGTAATAAATGAAAAGTTTAATGGAGATTTAAAGAAAGCCGCGGCTGAAGTTTCAATTCCGTTAAAGTTTCTTCAGAAATATATTGATTATCCATTCGATAATGTGCCAAGTGCAGAAGAAGCTATTCGAATAAGCCGATTTCTTCAGGTTCCTTTACATCCAGCTTACACATATTTCTGGTCGAATATTCATCCATACGAGATTCGTGAACTTCACAACTGGTTATCAGAATCAAAGATAGAGAAAGCAGATGGGAAAATAAAGAAGATTAGGGGAAGAATGGAACAGAGGATAAAAGAGATTCTTGAGCGCATCTGTCTTCCTCATAGAATATCTGGAGATGATATCCTAATAGAGGGGAATGACGCTTTTTCTCTCGCTTTCACCCTCGGAATCTACAATTCAAAGAATGTGGAAATAAACGAGGAGATATCAACACTTGAAAATCTACACAGTTTATCTGGAGTGAAGATACGAGATAAAGCCCCAACATTTATTGGAGCAAGAGTTGGCCGGCCGGAGAAGGCAAGCAAGAGGGAGATGAGTCCATCTGTACATGTTCTGTTTCCCGTAGGATTACAGGGTGGTTCTCAAAGAGATATAATGAGGGCAAGTGAAGGGGGGTCAATAAAGGTCACTATATCTAAGAGGAGATGCCCAAAGTGTCAAACATTAACTTTCATGCGCATCTGCCCCAAATGTGGATCAGAGACCATCCAAGAATTCACTTGTCCAAGATGTGGAAGGTTGCTGGAAAAAAACCATTGTCCAGTATGTAATGTTAAGGCAGTATGCTATGATGAGCAAATAGTACCTCTAAAGGAAATGGTTGAAAAAGCTTGCAGAAAGATTGGATATCGACCCAAGCATGTCAAAGGAGTGAAGGGATTAACAAATAAGACGAGAACTCCAGAAATGATCGAAAAGGGGATTCTAAGAGCGAAATATTCTCTTTCCGTATATAAGGATGGAACTGTTAGATTTGACATAACAAATGCGCCTCTAACACACTTCAAACCTAAGGAGATCGGATGTTCCATTAAGAAGCTTAGGGAACTCGGATACACATACGATTATCAAGGTCAACCACTTGTAGATCCTGACCAAATATGCGAGCTTAAAGTTCAAGATATAATAATTCCGCGGAGAAGCATAGATTACTTAATTCGTATAGCGAGATTTGTTGATGAACTTTTAGAGAAGGTTTATCATCTGTCCCCATTTTACAGGATTAGCCGTCCTGAAGATTTGATTGGACAGCTTGTGATAGGATTAGCTCCTCATACGTGCGCTGGTGTTCTCGGCAGAATAATAGGTTTCACTGATTTGAATGTGTGTTTTGCTCATCCATTCTGGCATTCAGCTAAACGCAGAGACTGTGATGGGGATGAAGATAGTATAATGCTTACTCTTGATGCATTTCTTAATTTCTCCAGAGAATATCTTCCCGATCGGATAGGTGGCATAATGGATTCTCCACTGTTTATTATCAGAGTTATTAATCCTCGAGAGGTCCAGAGGCAAGCTCACGAATTTGATGTCACATCAAAGTATCCCCTTTCTTTCTATGAAGAGACACTGAATGGTTTGAACGCTAGGTTGTTCATGAAGAAAATAGATATAGTTAAGCATAGGTTTGGAAGCGAGAAGCAGCTTCAAGAATTCGGATTCACTGTTCCCACCTCTAATATTAATGAAGCCAATCGTGAGAGCCAGTATAAAAAAATAAAAAAGATGAGGGACAAGCTTAGAGCGCAGCTTCAACTCGCAGAGAAGATTCAGGCAGTAGATGCTAAACGCGTAGCAGAGATAGTATTGACTACGCATTTTCTTAGAGATATTTCTGGAAATCTGCGAGCCTATACCTCTCAGAGTTTTAGATGTAAAAGATGCAACAAAAGATTCCGTAGGGTTCCCTTAATAGGTAAATGTTCTGAATGCGGCGGTGAACTTACATTAACAGTTTACCGCGGCGGTATAGAAAAGTATCTTGAGGAAGCTCGAAACCTAATAGAGAGATACGGGATGCCAAAGTATTATGCCCAACGAATACATCTCATAGAGGAGGAGATAAAATCCCTATTCGAGAGCGGAGAGGAAACTAAGCAGATAAGTCTCTCTAAGTTTATGAACGCGTAGGCGAAAATATTTTTGAAATAAAAGCAATAGATTCTTTAGAATGCATAGGCGGAAATATCATCCCAAAGCATTTCTATTACGGACGAAGAATATTAGCTCCGGATTAAAGGCTAGAACAAAGATAGCGGAGCTTCTGGAGGAATCTCCATTGGATGCCGCTTTAATAAGTGAGAAATCAGGACTTAGTTACTCTTCGATTCTGCATCATCTTCATCTCATGGAAAAAGAATTCATTGTTGCTAGAAGCGGTAAAAAGCCTTACAAGTGGAGACTAACTGGTGTTGGACAGAAAAGATTGATTGAAACATAGCTCATAGAGAGATATGCTCCTTCCTAAAGAAGAAACGTAATGGTCTACTTCGCTTCATCTCAGAAAACTTTCTGTCCATAAGAAGACCATAAGCGATATGTAGAATAACGCCCTTAGCGACTTTCCACTTGAATATAAATCTTGAAGGTCTCCCACCTATAGAAGTATTCCCAAGCTTAACAGCTTGAAGAATATCACCTACTCTTCTACTCCTGCAATAAATGATCGTATATGCGTCTCCCACGGTCTCCGCGTGGTGAGAGTCGCTTCCAGCCACCACAGATAATCCTAGCTTACAAGCTAGTTTCATGTTTTTCCTTAAAAAGTATCCTGGAATGGGGGTTATGGCTGAGAAGACTTCTATTCCGTCAAGGGGCAGAGTCTTCATCTCCCTCTCATTCAAGACGCTAAATAAGGGGATTGTCGGGTGAGGAACCACAACTAACCCGCCTTGTGCATGTATCCTTTTTATAGCTTCTCGTATGGGAAGTTTAGCCTCTATCTTGCTCTTTATTCCTAAAGCTAGGATCTCACCATGTCTGGTTTCAACTTCCTGCCCTGGTATAATAATGAGTTTTCTTCTCTTCTTCATCGCTTCAATCGCACCTTTAACGGTCCAATGATCAGTTATCGCTAATCCATCTAGACCTTTACGTTCTGCCTCCATCAGTACCTCGCTGACCGACGCTTCAGAGTCAGAATAACATGTGTGAACATGCATATCTATCTTCAACATCAAGAAATGTACCTCCTGATATGGCTGAGAAGAACATGGTGATTCCGCATGATAGCGAAGAGCGGGAGACCTTAGTCGCTACTTGAGCTTTTCATCTGCATGAACCGTCAAGATCTCACCAAAATATAATGTATGGTAATCTCCATATGGGTAACAGAGTGAAAGGATGCTTGATGATAGTTCTTCTATGTTAACTATGGTCTTGTAAGCAACTCTGCATTCATAGTTGATTATACACTCTTCTATTATGGGAGAACTTACTCTTCTGCTAGGGAGCATAGTTAATCCTCTCTCCTCAAATTTGTCGCGATCCCTTCCCGAAACTGTTCCACAATAGGCAACTGTCTCCTCCATTCCTCTTCCGGGAACATTCACCGTGAAATCTCTAGTTTTCTCTATAAATTTATGAGTATACCTTGATGGTCTAACTGCTACAACGAAGAATGGCTTGCTCCAAAAGATCCCGAGCAAACCCCACCCTATGGTCATGACGTTAGCTCGTTTCATATTTCCGGAAACGAGTAGCAGTCCCGGCTCACTAAGTCTCTGAATGGTTTCATCTAAATAACTAAATGCGGATACTTCATCTTTCTTTTTCATGCTTTATTCTCCTACTTTCAAAACTGTGAGCTTCATGTTTTCCTGAGCTTCTCAGCAAGTATAGGCGCTACAGAAACCTTAGCATATTTATTCATGATGCTGTCAGTTCCAGCTATCTCCTCCACACCTGTCTCATTTAGGAGTCTTATGGCTTCCCCTATGAGTAGAGCATGAGAAGCCCCCACGAATACTCTTCGAGCTCCCTGTTTCTTAAGCATTTTCGTAGCGTTAGCAGCCGTCTTTCCAGTGCTGATTATATCATCGATTATAATAGCATCTCTGCCCTTAACATCGATGTGTTTTTCATAGGTTACGATCTCGCCAGTATAACGATCCCGTTGCTTCTTAAGGAAATCATAATCTGCACCTATGGTTTCCGCTGCGTTTTTCGCGCGTTCAACAGCATCCTTTTCATCATCTGGAGATATGACGATAGGATCCACCAAATTTTTAGCGGCGAAATACTTAGCTAGTTCCCCTGAAGCCGTCAAATTATATGCTGATATCTGGTACATTTCGAGAACTTTTCTGTTATGTACGTCTACCGTGTAGAGAGTGTTTGCTCCCAATTTTTTAAGAATCTCAGCGATCATTCCTGAGCTCAGGCATTCTCCTTCTAAATACCTCCTGTCCTGCCGACTGTATGCAAGGTATGGAATGAAAACATTTATTGACGTTGCTCCAAGATCCCTTGCCGTGTGAAGAATAAGAAAAAGCTCTAGTGTATGTGCATCTTGAGGCGGATATAAGCTCTGAACCACCAATAAATCCTCCCCAGAAATTTTCTCCTCAAACTTAAAGTAGAACTCTCCATCAGGGAACCTTTTCGTCCTTATAGAGACTAGTGGAACATTCAGTAGATTGCTGATCTTTTTAGCTAGATCCTCCGAGCTCGGTCCTCCAACAATCTTCAATATCCTTTCCTCCATGGACAATGGGGAATCTGAAAAGTGAAAGATAAAACTTTCCTCTCTCAGTGTTTGCTTTTTGTCATCACAGGATGACCATTTTTCTCCTCTGTGCCTCTAGAAACTTTCTAAATCCTCCTGTGAAGGTATATTTTCGAAATCTCCCCTTACGGTTACGGCTAGTGCTCCAGCTGCATTTCCATTTTCAAGAGGTTCCTCAAGAGTTTTGCCGCGCGTAAGGCTTGAAATAAATCCAGCAGCGAAGGCATCTCCAGCTCCGACCTGCCTTTAGAACGTTCTTGAAGCTGAGGAAAGCCCGCGTTCCCATGCCTATGCAAATAGTCAAAATCGATAGCCAAGCGACGTTCTAATAGTTTCCATTTGCTAATAATGCTATAGGTTACGGCTTTCTCATCTTAAAATGCTCCCAGCCTTTACACTCTATGCTCCTTATCTCCCCATTAGTTCTCAACTCAACCCTTCTCTCCTTAATAACTCTTCCTATCCTTATGAGAGTGCCGCCCACCTTAGCGATAGATCTCTTCGCAGACTCCCAAAGTTGAGGCTTAACCGTAACTACGAGCTCATACTCTTCTCCTCCGTAAAGCCCTAGATTATAAGGGTCGAGATCGTGGATCTCCGCGAATCTAACAGCCTCATCTGCTATCGGC
>Ga0164310_10002758_pt1 | contig 10149 bp, 6 predicted proteins | sample GuaBasSedimGuay1_FD_121795 | JGI IMG/M metagenome (GOLD analysis project Ga0164310, IMG submission 121795) | Subseafloor sediment microbial communities from Guaymas Basin, Gulf of California, Mexico - Guay1, Core 4569-9, 0-3 cm | ecosystem: Environmental > Aquatic > Marine > Hydrothermal vents >... | reverse complement strand
GCTATAACTATTTCACCCCTAAAGGGGTTGTGATAAAAGGCTTTCATTCTTCTATGATTCTAATCTTCATCTATTAAACCTTTACATGTATTATTGTTGTCCCGTTAGGGACAAAATAGTTATAGAAATAGAACCCAATTAACGGTTAGCCCCGTTAGGGACGATATAGTTCTTTAATCTCATCCAGAATATATTCTGGATTGTATTCAACCCTGAATCTATCAAGAAATTCTGTATATTCTTCTTTAAATGATCTCTTTTTATGATGTTCTGTTTGCGTATCAATATAATTGATCACAGAATTCAACTGTGAATCCGCATATGAAAAAGCCCCGTATCCTTCCTGCCAGCGAAATTTCCCCAGAATAAATTTCTTTTCATTGATCCATTTCGACGAACTTCCTTTTACATCTTGCATTAATCTTGATAGGGACTGAACCGGTTTCATCCCAATTAAAATATGAATATGATCAGGCATGCCATTAATAGCTAACAATTTATGTCCATTATTTTTTATAATCCCAGATATGTATTTATATAATTCATCTTCCCATGATTTTTTAATGAGGTTTTCCCTTCCTTTAACTGCGAATATTGAATGGATATATATTTTAGTGAATGTATTGGCCATCATTGCGCTATTTTGTCCCTGTTGGGGTAATTCAATTTTTGCTGTTTTATTAAAACACTATAACTATCTCATTGGTATTGTAAACCATGCCTTTTATTTTAATTTCTTCCACAGTTTGTTTCCCATTTCCATCGAAAATTCAAGCATTTCAGCTTCATTCACCTGGGTTAATTGTTTGTCTTTTACAATTAGTTTGCCATTTGATATCACATGCTGAATATGTTTAGCTTCAATACCATAAATAAAATGGGATAAAAAGTTTTCCTGCTTCAAATCTGTTGGTGATTTATAGTCCAATACTACCAGGTTATTCTCTCCATCACCATTAAAATTATTTTGATACAAATAGTTACTCACATTCCTGAATCGATTATATATCTTTTGTGGTGTCGTTTTGTCTATTCGTAAACTATTCATGTAAACTGCTTTGGCTGAACGAATCATGTCGCTGTGCATACCATCGGTTCCAAACATAATATTTTCACCCAGCCGGGCAGAGCTAAAGAATCCTACATTGTTGTTAATGTTACTTTCAATATTCAGGACGATCCAAGCCTCAGAATTTTTCAGCAGTTTCCGCTCTTCATCATTTAAATGTATACAATGAGCCAGAATAGTTTTAGGTAATTCCAGTACATTAAAATCTTTCAATCTATTGATAACTCTAATACCATAATTTTCAATGGAATTTATCTGATCAATTTTATCTTCGGCAGTATGGATATGAATCCCTGAATTAAATTTATGAGCAATTTCTACAGCTGAAGTAAGGGTTTTATCACTTACGGTAAAGGAAGCATGCAATCCAACAAGTCCTTCATTATTTAATAAATAAGAAGCTGTTTCATGCAAACCTTGCTGAGTGACTTCTTCACCATCACGGTCAGAAATTTCATAACATAATAAATGGGAAACACCCACTTTATCAAACGCTTCGGCAATGGTTTCCAGTGAACCTTCAATGGCAAAAGGAGATGCATGATGGTCGATGACATAGGTAACTCCATTTTTAGCGCATTCCATCGCAGTGAATAGAGCGCTGGCTTCTATGATATCCAATTCAAGGGCTTTGTCAAGTCTCCACCAAACGTATTTTAATTTCTCATGAAAATTTTGAGGTGATTTTTCTGGGGGAGGCATTCCTCGTGACAAAGCAGAATATACATGGTGATGCCCATTGGCAAAGGATTTTGTAACAAATTTTCCTGTACAATCAATTGTTTCTGAACTTTCTTCATTGGCTTCACCAGGATAGAATAATTTAATTTTTCCCTTCAATCCCTCTTCAACCAGTATATCAGTTTCGGTGAATTCCAAAGTTCGCCAATCGATATAAGTTGCGTTTTTCAGTAGAATTGCCATATCTATATATTTTTTGATTTTCTGGCCATAGGCAATTGATGTCGCCGTTTACCATCATAAGTGTAAAGTGCATTTGCAACAGCAGCAGCTGTGGGTACCATTCCAATCTCCCCAATTCCTTTAGCTCCATATGGCCCTACCGGATCTTTTTCTTCAATCCCAATCACCTCTACTTTTGGCATATCTTTCGCTCGAATAATTCCCAGATCATTAAATTTATAACTCAATGGTTTACCATCTTTCATTGGCAGATCTTCTGACAGCGCATATCCCAATCCCATATGAACAGCACCTTCAATTTGTCCTTCAAATAACATTTTATTCATGATCTTACCTCCATCATGAGCTGCGATTACTTTATTAATTTTTCCAAACTCATCCAGGATCACCACTTGAGTGGCATACCCATAAGAAAAATGAATAAGTGGTTTGTCGGTTTTATCTCCTGGTTTGGTTGTCCAGTCACAAATATATTTTCCAGAATAAATATTTCCGGATAATTCTTTAAGCGAATTATTTTGCAAATCTTTAGTAATGGTTTTTGCTGCATCAATGATAGCATTCCCAACTAATGCAGTCGCTCTTGAAGAAGTAGTCATTCCGGTTGGTAAACCAGCAGATGTATCTACAATTACATTGATAATATCAGGGTCAATACCAGTTTCCTGATGTAGAGTCTGAATAGCCATATTGTGAACGCCCTGACCCATTTCTGACCAGCCATGGTTGATAATGACTTTCTTATCAGATATGATTTCGATTTTTACTTCACTGTCATCGATCATCCCATTTCCTACGCCGGTGTTTTTTATACCACAAGCGATACCTGCATATTTAGCTTTTTGGAATTGATCTTTAACAGAAAGTAAAGTCTTTTTTAAACCAACGCCTTTTAATACCTGTCCTGTAGCAGTTTTAGCTCCATCTTTCAGGGCATTGTCATAACGAATTTGCCAGCGATCAAATCCTCCTTGTTGGCACAATTCATCAATACAACTTTCGATGGCAAAAATAACCTGGGGAACCCCAAATCCGCGCATGGCCCCTGAAGGAATATTGTTAGTATAAATTGTATGGGCTTCAATATCCAGATTGGGGACTGTGTATGCTCCGGTTGCATGTCCGACAACCCTTTCCAAAACTTTTGTGCCTACACTTGCATAAGCACCAGTATCTCCATATGCTTTTAATTTAAGGGCTGTAAATTTCCCTTTTTCATCGCAAGCTAATTCCATTTCCATTTTTACCGGATGACGCTTTGGATGCATACGAATTGACTCTTCACGGGTTAAATGTACCTTCACTGGTTTTTGTAACAACCAGGCACATAAAGAAGCGTGTCCCTGAACCGAGAGATCTTCTTTTCCACCAAATCCACCTCCGTTTGAAACCTGAACAACGTTTACTTTTTCTTCTGGTAGGCCAAGCAAACTTGCTATTTGTTTTCGATCAACATAAACACCCTGCCCCTGGCTGTAAATCTTTAAGCCATCATTATCTGGCAAAGCGATGGCTGTTTCTGTTTCCAGGAATGCATGCTCTATTCGCTGGGTATCAAAAGTTGCCTTGTAGGTATAATTTGATTGTTTAATTTTTTTGTCAACTTCACCAAAATTGATTTTGCAAGTCTCTAATATATTACTTCGACCATCATGAACATTTGGACTTTCAGTTAGGATGGCTTTCATCATATCAGTAACAGGCATCTCTGGATCATATTCCACAACTATCTTATCCAGGGCATTTCTGGCCTCTGCCTCAGTTTTAGCAACCACAATGGCTAAAACATCTCCAATGCAATTCGTTCGCTCTCCAATGTCAATCATGGCAGGCCAATCTTTGAAAATAAGACCTGTATAGCGGTCGCCCGGAATATCTTTTGCTGTGTAAATATTGACTACTCCATATTGCTTCAAAGCTTCTGAAATATCAATATTGAGAATGGTAGCCCTCGGATGTTCACTGAATTTTAAAGCACCAAATAACATCCCTTCTATATGAATGTCATTTACAAAAGGTCTTTTCCCAAGTGCTGTATCTGGTGATTCGTATTTGGGATATGGATCTCCAATTTTCGCCCTTGTATTTTGGGATTGATTATCAGCTTGATTTATTTTTCTGAAGGCTTCCTCAATGGCATCTACAATTTTGATATAACCGGTACACCGGCATAGATTGGGAGAAATGGCTTTGAATATTTCTTCCCTTGATAATTGATTTCCTTCCCTAAACAAATGTGCCACTCGCATGATCATACCCGGCGAACAGTACCCGCATTGAACAGCTCCTTTTTCTGAAAATGAACCCACTAATACCTTGCGAACATTTTCCGGAATGCCCTCCATTGTGGTGATTTCTTTCCCTTCAAGGTTTCCCATTTTTGTCGTACAAGCTAACCTGGGTTTACCATTGATCTCAACAGTACATGCTCCGCAAACTCCCTGACCTGAGCAGCCATCTTTAATAGAGATGATCCCTTCTTTCAACCTTAAATAGTCTAAAAGGCTGATGTCTTTAGAACCATTGTATCGTTTATTTTTTCCGTTGAGGGTGAAGTTGATCATATTTTAACTTTTAGGGAACGCGGATGACGCCGATTGAACGGATAATCACTGATAAGATCTGTGCAAATCAGTAATATCTGTGTTATCTGTGTTCTATATTTTTTATATCTGATTCAATTGCTTCCGGAATATTTATTTCTTGTTCCAAAGACTTGATATCTTTTAATCCGCTTCCGGTTAACAATACCACGTTTTTAGATCCTTTAGAAATCTTTCCGGACTCTTTATATCTTAACATTCCTGCAAATGAAGCTGCTGCTGCTGGTTCAGCAAAAAGGCCTGTAGTCGTAGCTAAGGATTTTGAAGCTTCAATAATTTCAACATCAGTAATTGTTAGCCACTCTCCATTGTATTTCTTTAAAAAATCCCTCGCCATATAAAAGTTCCGAGGGTAATCCACAGAAATGGAATCTGCTATAGTTTGGCTTGATTTTGCTTCAAAATCTTCAGTATTGATGTTCCTGATAAGGTTGTCACTACCTGAAGACTGGACTGCTATAATTGTTGGTATTTTTTCAATGAAGCCAAGATTAAGCAAATCTTCAAATCCTTTATAGACTCCTGAAATGATCACTCCATCACCCACCGGTACAAAAATCCTGTCGGGAATACTTTCCTTTAACTGATCAAAAAGCTCAAAGGAAACTGTTTTTTTTCCTTCAATAGTCAAAGGATTATAAGCAGTATTGCGATTGTACCAACCAAAATGTTTGGTGGCTTTTACACTTAAATCGAATGCATCATCGTAAGTTCCTTTTACCGGGATTATCCGGGCTCCATACATCACAATCTGTGTAAGTTTGGCTAGAGGTGCTGAAGCAGGAACTAATACAATAGCCCTTTGTCCTTGTGATGCACAAATACCTGCAATGGATGATCCTGCATTCCCAGTTGAAGCTGCCACAATGGTGTTCAACCCTTTTTCTTTAGCAAAAGCTGAAACAATGGCCGAGGCCCTGTCTTTAAATGAAAATGTTGGATTTTGGGAGTCGTCTTTTAAGTAGAGATCAAATCCCAGTTTTTCTTTTCCTAAGTTTTGAAAATGATACAAAGGTGTATTGCCGATCTTTAATTTGGGCAAACTTTTTAGATTATTTAATGGTAAAAGATCAATCCAATAATTTTGCTTAAGCTTATTGAAATTTAGCTTGTCAATCAAATCATCATAATCGTATAAGACTTTAAGAACACCTTTTGGCGGAAGTTCATCACTATAGTTTAATTCACATTCAGGACATAAATAGTATACTTTCTCCGCTGGATATTCTTTTTGACAATTTGTGCACTGATATTTGAATTTGGTATTCATTCAGTTTTGAATTCTAGTAAAATTAATGAATTTTAAATATATTCTTTCTGAACACCTGTTCGCTCATTGAATTCCATGATCTCATCATCCCATTCATCAACTTTGGCATATTGTGATTTCCAGTAGTTTTCATCATACCACTGTGCATCCAGTTCCTCAACTGTTTTTCCCTGCTGCTCTATCCATGTAAAATATTTGAGATTGTGCATCCGCTTTTTATCATAGTAATTCATTTCCATCACATAGTCAATGGACAATCCTAATATATCTCTTTGGTAAATGATATCAGCCTGATGCTCAGTAAGTACTCCTGCTTTTCCCTTCTCTTCTTTGAGCCTCGATTGGTACATTTCCATAGAATCTGTAGCTACGGTAAAAAGCACATCATTTTCATCCATCTCATAATATTTGGCCAGTTTGATGGTTCCCATCATATTGGCGATGGAGGAAATTCCCATAAATTCTAACTTCTTAATAAGTTCAGGGTCAATATTTAATTTATTTACCAAATATTCTTTTCCGTCCGGTTCATTGAACAACCGCATGATCTGAATATTAGGCTCATCATCAATACCAGCTACCAAGTCCATGTTTCTGATGTTGTGAATCCATGGAACATGTTTATCTCCGATTCCTTCAATGCGGTGGGCACCATAGCCATTATAGAGGAGGGTCGGACATTGCAATGCTTCTCCAGCACAGACTTTCAAGTGAGGAAATTTCTCCCTTAAATAATCTGTACTTCCCAATGTTCCGGCTGAACCCTGGGTAAGGAAAATACCACTGAATTTGCTTTGATCTCCTTTGACAGAATTGAAAACTTCTTCTATGGCGGGTCCTGTAACTGCATAGTGCCAGAGCGCATTTCCGATTTCTTCAAATTGATTGAGGTTTACGATTTTGTCTCCTCTTTCAGCTTTTAATTCTTTAACTTTATCATAAATTTCTTTCACATTACTTTCACTTCCCGGTGTTGCAAACACTTCTGTACCTACTTTGTGAAGCCAGTCAAAACGTTCCTGTGACATGCCTTCTGGTAAAACAGCAATGGATTCGCAACCCAATAAGTAAGAGTCATAGGCACCTCCCCGACAGTAGTTTCCTGTAGAAGGCCAAAGAGCCTTTTGTGTTGTTGGGTCAAATCGGCCGGTAACCAGTTTTTCGACTAATGGACCAAAAGTAGCACCTACTTTATGTGCTCCGGTTGGAAAGAATTTACCAACGAGTATTATTATCCGAGCCTTTACACCTGTTAGTTCTTGAGGGAGTTCAATATAATTTACCTCTCCAAAACCTCCACCAAATTCAATGGGCTCATTTTTCCATGAAATCCTGAAAAGATTCAATGAATTCAAATCCCATAATCCAATATTTTTCAATTTTGCCCTGATCTTTTCCGGAATCAATTCCGGATTCCGCATTTGTTTATATGTAGGAATAATGATGTGCTTTTCCTGGCACCTTTTGATGGTATTCTTTAAAATTTCTTCTTGTTTGTTCATATATTATATTGTTTCATTTATCTATAATAGAACGCTGATGATACAGATTATGCAGATCACCGCGGATTTTTATTAGAGAATATTTTTCTTTTGAATTGTGGCTTTTTGCCGAAGTTTAGCAATAGACCAATCTCAATTTCTGTTGCTTTTAAGTAGTTTATCAGTTGTAACTCATGTTCTTCGCAAATTGTGTCAGCAGCTTTCAGCTCAACTATAACCGTTTCTTCTATAATTAAATCTGCAAAATATTGCCTAACTTTGTTGTCTTTGTAATATACTTCAATTGGATATTGTTTTTGTGTCTGTACACCCATTCCACCCAATTCATTATATATTGCATTTTCATAAACTTTTTCCAGAAAACCATATCCAAGTGTATTATAAACATTGTAGAAAGCCTTAATTATCTTCTCTGTTATATCTTTATGTTTATACTCCATAATCTGCGCAAATCAGTTACATCTGTGTTATCTGCGTTCTATTTGTTAATTCTCTTGTCCCACCTAAAACAACTCTCATTTCAGCTGCCTTCCTTAGATCGATTTCTTCAAGGGTATCATCCAGTTTAAATTCCTTAATCCTAAAGTCTGTCTTGTCCAATTTAATTTCTGATTGATCGCGTGAAAATACAAATTCCATTTCAGTTTCTTCAAGCTGTATTAAATACCCATCTTTCCTGTAAAGTAAAATAGGATTACTTTCACTATTATCCAGGAAATAACAATCATCATCTAGTTCAAAGGCTTCCCTGTTGAGGTATAGATGTGGTTTGTTTTTGTAGGGTGCTTCAGCCGTTGGGCAAAAGGTATTGCAGTTTCCGCATTCATTGCACCAGTCTGCAATATGCAAAATTTGTGGTGACTGAAAAATGGAAAAAATAGTGTCGGAAACAACCTCATGTTGACCATTTATTATTACAATTTTATTAAGTTCGAATTTAATGGGATCTACATTATATTGATACAGGGCCAGGTTTGGACAAACCGTAACACAAGTATTGCACAGCTCATCACACTTCAAACAGCGGGATGCTTCTTCTATAGCAGCCTCATTTGATAAAGTTTGAGTGACCAAATTGAAATTTTTTCGATCATTCAATGAAATCTCATTCACTTTTACTACAGGAATTTTTTTCATCCTGTTGATCATAAGTTTATGCTGATCAACCTTTGTTCTTTGTTGAGGTAATTCTATTTCAAAATCAACCCCTGTTTTCTTCATGATCAATGAAGCTATTTTACGTCCATCACCAATGGCATTGATAGCTGTAGAAGCTCCTCTGAGTGCATCACCCCCAATAAAGACATTTGAAAGTTTTGTTTCGTATACACCCGGTTTTGTTGCCAATAGTTTAGGATCAATAAAATCAATTTGTGGGTCCTGACCAATGGCAGGGATTAATTTATCACAATCAACTTCAAATTCAGAATGCTCAATAGCAACTGGCTTTGGCCTTCCAGCTTTGTCAATTCCTTCCAATTTCATTCGGACGCAGGTCAGAGATCTAATTTTTCCATCTTCACTATTGACTTCAATTGGTAAAACCAGTTCATTAATTTGAATTCCTTCTTCCAATACAGCTTTGATCTCACCCACATCAGCAGGCATCTGGTCGATGGTACGTCGATAGAGGATGCTGATTTTAGCATCTTTATCCGCAACTCTAAAAACTGTTCGGGCGGTATCCATGGCAGTATTTCCACCACCAATGATAATGATGTTTTTACCTGGCTTTGTCTTGAGATTATTTTTTGTCTTGAATAGGAAGTCTAATGGATCTAATACTCCTATAGTATTTATACCTTCAATATTAAATCTCCTTGTAATAGGTGCTCCGGTTGCGATATAAATAAAATCAGCTTGTTCTCTGATTTTCGAAAAGGCATTTTTATCAATTGTTTGATTGTAATGAATTTTTACGCCAGTGGCTAAAATTCTATCATCATCCATTTTGAAATCATTATCAGGCAACCTGAAAGAAGGAATAGCTCCTGATACCATTCCACCAGCCTTGTTTTTGTCTTCATAAACATCCACCTGAAAACCAGCAAGAGCCAAAAAATATCCACAACTTAATCCAGATGGACCAGCCCCAATGATTGCAATTTTTTTATCACTTGATGAATGATCAGCCAGGGTGGTATCAAATTTACTCTCTTTATCAGAAACATATCGTTTGATCTCTCTGATTAAAAGTGAATCATCATAATTGATGCGGGTACATTTTGTTTGGCACAGGTGGTCGCAAATCATCCCGGTAGAATGGGGAAATGGATTTGTTTGGAGAATGGTTTGAAATGAATTGTTTAGTTCTCCTTTAGCTGCATAATGCAAATAATCAGGTATATCCTGATTTGTTGGACATGTGTCAACACAGGGTGCATGTATACAATCAAAATAATTCAGTTTCCGATCTGTTTTGATTGATGGATCCTGAAAAGAGGTTTTTTTATAGTTTTTATCTGATAAAACCTCATTTGAATATTGCTTTAAGTTTTGAAGAATTGCTTTGGTATTTGTTTCCTCGTCAGAGGTATGGAGAATGTATTGCTCAATTGTATTGGCTTTTTTATCTTTAAAAGCTTTTTGTAAGTTTTCGAGATATTGATTGAGAAGTCCATATCCTCCTGGCTTTAAAATGTCTGAACAGACCGTTGCAGGTGTTAACCCACAGGATACAATTTTATCAATGTTAAATGCATTTACTCCCGCAGAAAAGGAGATATCTAGCTCACCATTGAATTCAGTTTGAAGTTGAAATGATAAATTGATAGCCAATGG
>Ga0164310_10002757_pt1 | contig 10149 bp, 7 predicted proteins | sample GuaBasSedimGuay1_FD_121795 | JGI IMG/M metagenome (GOLD analysis project Ga0164310, IMG submission 121795) | Subseafloor sediment microbial communities from Guaymas Basin, Gulf of California, Mexico - Guay1, Core 4569-9, 0-3 cm | ecosystem: Environmental > Aquatic > Marine > Hydrothermal vents >... | reverse complement strand
GGTCTCGGAAGGTGACATTGGCAGCAAAATTGCTTAGATTGCGCCCGTTTTTACCGGCAAAGGCGCTCTCGAGAGACCTCCGAGGTCTTGTTGTCGTAACATTTTGGATCTACTGAGGCTCTAGCCCTCGTCCCCGAGGGCGATTTTGGGTAGAAAATTACCCAAAAGTTAATGTTTTGTTGCATGGGCCGTGAGCGCTCTGTACTGAGAGAGCATTAGAACTGAACAGCCCTGCCAGGTAAACAACAGGATGCGTCATTTTATTTTGTTCTGCCACATTTTCCCCCGAAGATATATGCCTTACCGTCCAAATTCCCGCGCCAGTTGCTCCACGCTCAAATGGATCATCGTGGGCCGCCCGTGGGGACAGGTGCGCGAGCTGGTGCATTGTTCCAGCGCCCGAATCAACTCCTCCATCTCCGCCTGCGCCATCACCTGGCCGGCCTTGATTGCGGCCCGCTTGCACACGGACCGCGCTACCACCTCTTCGACCTTGCCCGCCAACGGCGCATCACCCGCCAAGAACGCCGCTGCTATATCTTCCAATACTTGGCGGGGATTATCCTGCGCCACCAGCGCGGGCAACGCGCGCACCAGCATCGTCGTCCCGCCAAAAGGCTCCATCTGAAAGCCCAGGCTTGCCAGCGTCTCCAAGTGCTCCTCCAGCAGGCCCGCCGCATCTGTCGAAAGTTCCACCGGCTGCGGCTCTAAGAGCTCCTGCGAGGCTGTGTCCGCCCGCTTTCGCGCCGCCAGCAGTCGCTCGAACAACACCCGCTCGTGGGCCGCGTGCTGGTCAATCAGGTACAGCCCCTCCGGCCCCTCGGCCACGACGTAAGTAACACCCAGTTGGCCTACCACCCGCAGTGGCGGCAGCCGATCTTTTGAGGGCGCGCGTACGTCTCCTGCACCGTCGATTGGCTTTTCCCCAAAGCGCAACTGTTCGCCGGTCGATTGTGGCCTCAGTTCGGCCAACCGTTCGCGGCGCTCGCTCTGCCGTTGGGCGGATGAGCCGGGCCACGCGGTCAACGCGCGAGCGGCGATGGGCACGGGCGAGCGCTCCAGCAGTGTGTGACGCACCGCCTTTTGTACCGCCCGGAACACCGCGTCGCCGTCGCGGAAGCGCACCTCGCTCTTGGCGGGATGCACGTTCACGTCCACCTCCTCCGGCGGCACGCACACCATCACCACCGCCAGCGGGTAGCGCCCGGAGGGCAGGAGCGTGTGGTAGGCCTGGATGATGGCGTAACTCAATCGTATATCCTGCACCCAGCGCCCGTTGACAAAGAGCGTTATATAGCCGCGGTTGGCCCGGTGCAACGAGGGCGGGCCGACAAAACCCGCGACCTGGATGGAGGATGCAAGTTGGCCGTTGGGGAGAATCTCGATCACGGCAGCCCCAATCTCTAGCCCATAGACCTCCACCAACACGTCGCGCAGTCGGTCTGGTCCCAGGCCAGGCGATTGAAAGACGGTTCGTCCATCGTGGTTGAGGGTAAAGCGCACCTCCGGGTAGGCCATCGCGTAGCGGGTGAGCCAGCTATCAATGTGCCGGCGCTCGGTGCGCTCAGTGCGCAGGAACTTGAGCCGGGCCGGGATGTTGAAGAACAAGTCTTCCACCGTCACCGCTGTGCCCGGGGGTCGCCCGCTTTCCTGGCGCGTCGTCACCCGCAGCCCTTCCAGCCGCAAGAGCGCGCCCACCGTATCGTCGGCGGAGCGGGTGACGAACGTTACCCGGCTGACGGCGGCGATGGAGGCCAGCGCCTCGCCCCGAAAGCCCAGCGTAGTGATGCGGATTAGATCGTCCGCCGTAGTCAACTTGCTGGTCGAGTGGCGGTGAAAGGCCAGTTCCGCGTCAGCAGCCGGCACGCCGCAGCCGTCGTCGCTCACGCGGATGAGCTGCTTCCCGCCGCCGCGCGCCTCCACTTGCACGTCGCGCGCGCCGGCGTCTATGCTGTTTTCGACCAGTTCCTTGACTACAGACGCGGGCCGCTCCACCACCTCGCCGGCGGCGATTTGCGAAGCGACCTCCTCTGTGAGTACGCGAATGGACATGGATACCTCTTGAATCTGTGCTCTTGGAATTAGATAGCGCACTACACGGGAAGAAACATGGCCCACTGTTCTGGGTGGGCGTGGATGTATTTCTCCAGCCATCCGGTCACGCGCCGCAGATTGACGCGCAGATCCTCGCCCCGATCTCCGCTGCGCACCATCTCTAGCGGCGGGGAGATGGTCACCACGTTGCCCTGCTGCGGGTCGCGGTAGGGACTGGCGACGATGACGGCGGCGCCGGTCTTGAGCGCCAGCCGTACGTGACCGGTCGGCAGGGGGGCGGGGCGGCCAAAGAACTCGACCTCTTGCCCTATGCCGCCCACGGGCCGGTCTATGCCGGTCAGCACGATCCCTCCGGCGCGCAACCGTTTGATGGCTTCGCGCAATGTCTGCACGCTGATGGTTGTCAGGCGTACACCGGAGCGCGCCCGCAGTCGGTCCATCAGATCAAATCCGCCGGCCGGGGGGCGCGCCAGTCCCAATACTTGAATCTCTAACCCGTGCGCCGCCAGCGCCAGGATGCTCAGATCAAAGTTGCCGGTGTGGGCGCCAGTGATGATTGTCCCCTTGCCGCGCTCTTGGGCTTGCTCTATGTGCGCCCAGGCCTGGGGCGGGATGCGGACAGCGGCGCGTATCGCCTCCGGCCCCCGGCTCACCAGTCGCCAGAGATCGTAATCGTTGCGGGCGTTATTGCGAAAACTCTGCTGCACCAACCTATGCAAGGTCTTTCCATCCGCTTCAGCCCCCATTACGCGGCGCAGGTTGGCGTGCAGTATCCAGTACACGTCTGGCCTGAGCCGGTTGATCAGCCCCGAGATGAGGTCTGCTACACCGTATCCCAGGAATGGCGGGGCGTACTTGCTGAGCAGCATCCCCGCCCCGGTGATCGTGCGGCTGCTGAGAAAACGTTGGAATGGGGTGAGCTTTGGTTCATAGTCTTGGGACATCAATACAAGCTCTCGGTTAATCCGCTTCTTTTGTCGGTTGATCGTCCGGCGCGCCCTTTAGATAATCGCGCTCGCGGAACCAGTCCAACGCGTCGCGGCAGGTTTGCTCAAAGGGAATGGGCGCGGGTAAGCCGAGTTCTTCGCGCGCGCGGGCAGTATCCAGCGGCTGCCAGTGACGAATGGCGCGCAGGTGATGGGTGCCGGGGATGCCCAGCCAACTGCCCGTCTCCGCGATGGCGCGCGTCAGCCACAGCGGCAACGTGGCGCGCGGCGGCTTGCGGCCCGCGGCTTTTGCGATGATGGTCTGCACCTCGCGGATGGGCAAATTATGGCCGCCCAGGATGTAACGTCGCCCCGGTTTGCCTCGCCGGGCGGCCGCGATGTGTCCCGCCGCCACGTCCCGCACGTCCACGACGTTGATCTCGCCCTGGATATAGCCCGGAATCCGTCCTTTGGCCGCCATCAGCATTATCTTGCCCGTGGTCGGCTTGACGTCGCCGGGGCCGAAGACGACGCTGGGCAAGAGGATGACGACCGGCAGCCCCTGCATCGTGGCCCGCACGGCCTCCATCTCCATCGCCCACTTGACCTCGAAATAGGGCAAGGGGATGGATCCGGGTGTGTACGCGTCTTTTTCTCCGGCTAACCGGCCCGGCTCCGTGGGCGGCCCGACGGTGGTGAGCGCGCTGGTATAGACCAGCCGCTTGACCCCGGCGGCGGACGCGGCCTTCAACACGTTGCGCATCTGGAGCACGCCGTGACGCACCGTCTCCTGCACATCACGGGCGCGGTGGGGATAGTAGCCGGCCGCGTGAAAGACGAGTGGGCAGCCGCGCATGGCTGTCACCAGCGAGGCCAGGTCGGTCGCGTCGCCAGACACCCACTCGATTTCCAGGTCGCCGATGGCGCCGATGGCGCCGACGGCGTCCGGTCGGCGACGCAGTCCGCGCACCTGCCAGCCCTGGGCCAGCGCCGCGCGCGCGATCTGCCCACCGATAAAGCCGGTGGCGCCGAGAACGCAACAGCGGATTTCTGGCATTGATGGGTTCCTCCTTTTGCTGAGACCTTAAAGGTCTGGGAGGCCTTTAGGGTCTGTGAAGATGGCCTCGGCATGTTCCAACAACACCTCGGCTCGTTCCGGCTCAGTGTTTTTGGCCTCCAAGTACTTGGTCAGCAGTTCGCGGTCAGTCATCTCCTCTGGGGCCAGGCTCCCCAGCCGCACCCGCGCCTCCCGCTCCACCTCGCGGATGATACCAGCGATAAAGTAGGCGTCGGATAGCAGGCCGCGCACGTCCCGGTCGCGCACGGTCGGCTCTTGGTCGGCCCGCAATTGCAGACGCAGGCGCACGACGGCGTCGCGCAGATCGCGCCCGGCGATGGCTTGTTCCAGCGTCATCAGCGGGCTGGCGGACTCGCGCACGTCGGCGCTGATGGTGACAAAGGGCCGGGCGTCCACCTGGACGAACTCCCACGCGGCTGTCCAACCGCGCGTTGTCTCCCCCCGCGCCAGTTCGACCCAGCAGAACCCCTTGGGCTGCCCTTCCTCGCCGAAATCAATTCGCTCCAGACTGCCGGCATAGACGATCGGTGGATGCTCGTCTCCGTTGAGGCTCTGGTGTTTGTGGACGTGACCGAGCGCCACATAGTCCCAGGCCGGGTCGTCCAGCGCCGACTTGAGCACGACCGCATCTCGTCCGAGCATGACGCTTCGTTCGGAGCCCCACTTGGCCTCAGAGACGCTCAGGTGGGCGGCGAGCACGGCCGGTATCTCTGGATCGAGCTTTTTTGCCAGCGCCTCGATGTTTTCGGTAACGATAGACTGGAGCGCCTCGTCCAACTCTTTGATGGAAAGCCCCCGGTACTCGTCGTGGGCCAGGAGGCGCTGGCGAACCGGGTAGGGAACGGCGGCGACCTGCACCGGGCCGCGGCGCGTCTCGATGCGGTGTACCCTCTCGTCTCGCGCCACGATGACGTTGGGCACGTCCAGCGTGCGAAAGATATCCACGCTGGACGCTTTCTGCACCATCGCCGGCAGGTCGTGATTGCCGATCAGGAGGAGAACGGGCACGCCGGCATCGGCCAGCCGTTTGATCCGTCGAGCAAAGGCCCGCTGGTAGGTGGGGTTGGGGCTGCGGCGCTTGTAAGCGTCCCCGGCAAAGATAACCAGGTCTACCTCACGCTCCAACCCATAGTCAATCAGTTCGTCAAAGCGACGCAAAAAGTCCAGCACCCGCCCGTTGACGCCGGTGGCGGGATCCAGACGACCATAGTTTTCCATACCGACGTGGAGGTCGGCAAAGTGCAGCAAGCGGATTTTTTCCATTGGCGAGTCCGAGCCGATTATACCAAACCCCAAAGGTTTCGGAAAACCTTTGGGGTTTACTTCCACAGCGCCACGGGGGACGCGTACTTTGGCAATCCGTACTCTTGTGCCAGGGTACCGTCTCCCAGCTGCACCTCCCAGCGCCCGGCATACCTTAGCGCGGCGGAGGCCAGCGCAAAGTGAGCCATCACGATGCCCCCGTCTATGGGAGCGGGCCGCACCAGCACGAGAGCCACGTGACCAGACCTGACGATGAAGCGCCACGGCTGGCGGTTGGTGGCCGAGGGGGCCAGCCGGGCGTACTTGAGCACGCTCACCAACACTGGATCGGATTGGTCTGGCGACCAGCGCTCCCCCCAACGTTCGGAGAAGATGATCTCTGTCAGTGGTTTGCGCCGGTGGCCGCCGGCTAGCCGGCGCACGGTGCGGTTGTGGAGACGGCTCCAACGGCCCTCGTCGGGGTAGCCCAGTGCGCAGACCGCCGCCGCTACCTCTCCCGGCGCCAGCCCCACGATGTCTCCGGCGCGCCGGGCGTCGTAGGAGCCGGTGATCCAGCAAGTGGCTAGTCCCAGCCTCGTCGCCTCCAGCACCACCTGCTCCAGCACGTACCCCAGGTCGAGCCGGGCCGCGTCGCTCTCCTGGGGCAGCACCCCCACCAGCAAATAGGGCGGGTTCCGCACCAACCCGTAGGAGCCGACCATGTAGGTCAGGATGCGGCGCGTCTGCTCCACGCCGCTGACCAGCGCGACGCGCGGGGGAACTCGAGTCAGATGGCCCGCCGCGCCAGACGCGGCCAGCAGTTGCTCGAGCAAGCTTGGCTCCACCGGACGGTCTCCGTAGCTGCGGATGCTTCTGCGTCGCCGGATTGCGGCCAATACCTCGCTCATTCCGCTGCCTCACCGGTGAGGACGCCTTCGTCTGCCAGCACGGCCTTGAGCGCCCTGATTGCCACTTCCAACATTCCATCGTCCGGTTCGCGGGTGGTCAATCGTTGGAGCGCCAGGTTCGGCGCGGCCAACGCTCGCACCCAAGCCCGGTCGGCAAAACGGGCCGTCAGGCGGATAAATTCATAAGAGATGCCGGCAATGACGGGTAGCAGCACGATCCGGCTGGCCAGCCGCCAGAGCAGCGATGGCGGCTTGAAAGGGGCAAAGATCAACATCGTCAGCACGACTAATGTGAGGAGAAAGGCTGTGCCGCAGCGAGTGTGCGCTGTCGAGAAACGGCGCGCCTCTTCCACAGTCAATTCAGCTCCGGCCTCATAGGCGTGGACTGTCTTGTGTTCCGCGCCGTGATAGGCGAACACGCGCCGTATATCGGGCATGCGTCCAACAGCCCAGATGTAGCCTACGATCAAGAACAGCCGCACAATGCCCTCCAGTAGGCTGGCGAGCCACTCAGCGGGGAGGTATGAGGCGACCAGTCCGACCAGGAAGGAGGGCAGCATCATAAAAAGCCCGACTCCCATACCGACGCCCAAAACGACCGTTCCCCAGGCAACGGGGCCTGAAAGCGACGCTTCTTCGCCCACCGCCACATCGGCTGACATCATCAGCGCCTTTGTCCCCAGGCCAAGCGCGTCCCACAGTGAAACCAGGCCGCGCAGAAACGGGATACGGCTGATCGGGCCGCTGTAAAGGGCCTCGTTGAGCGGTTCGGTCTGCACGAGGATGTCCCCTTCGGGCGTGCGTACCGCGACCGCCATGGTGCGCGATCCGCGCATCATCACTCCTTCCAAGACCGCTTGCCCGCCATAGTTAAAAGATTTGCTCAATTGGATACCTCCTCAGGTCAAAAACGTGGAAAGGATTGTACACCGTGCGACGGGTGTTGTCAAAGTGCGCGGCCGGGTGAGTTGCTCAAAGCAGTATCTGATGATACAATAAAAGTGAGTAGGATCATTGCCAATTTGCTCCACATTCTTTACGGGAAAGACACAAAGACACAAGGCGGGAGAGTTATGGATACAGCCTACGTCTACGATCCAATCTACCTCGAGCACGATTTGCCCTCTCACCCTGAAAACGCCCGTCGCCTGAGGCGCATCATGAAAACGTTGGAAGACGAAAAGATGTTGCCGCGCCTCAAGCATCTAGAACCCCGTCCGGCGACGGCCGAGGAGTTGGAGCGCGTGCATACACCCCAACACATCGCGCGAGTGCAGCACCAGTCTCAGGCGGGCGGCGGCTACCTCGACCCAGATACCTACGTCTCTCCGCGCTCCTTCGATGCGGCGTTGATGGCCGCCGGCGGACTGGCGCGAGCGGTGGAAGCGGCGCTGGCGGGCGAAATTGTCAATGGCTTTGCCCTAGTGCGCCCGCCCGGTCATCATGCCACCGCCGCTCGCGCAATGGGCTTTTGCCTTTTCAATAACGTCGCCATAGCCGCGCGGGCCGCCCTGGCGGGCGGGAAAGTGGAGCGCGTCTTTATCGCCGACTTTGACGTGCATCACGGCAACGGGACCCAAGATACTTTTGCCGACGATCCAGCGGTGTTCTACTTTTCCAGCCACCAGTACCCGCACTATCCAGGCACTGGCCTCTGGAACGAGACAGGCCAGGGCGCTGGCCGGGGAACGCTGCTCAACGCGCCGCTGCCATCGGGCGTGGGCGACGCCGGCTACGCGCAGGTGTTTGCCGAACTGGTCTGGCCGCTGGCGGAGCGATTTCGGCCTGACCTGATCCTTGTTTCGGCGGGGTACGATGCCCATTGGAGCGACCCATTGGCAATGATGAACCTTTCACTGACCGGCTATGCCCAGTTGGGGCGGGAATTGGTGCGTATGGCCGAGCAATTGTGCGATGGACGGATTCTATTTACACTCGAGGGCGGCTACCAACTGGACGTGCTGGCTTATGGCGTGCTCAACACTTTCTATGCCATGTTGGGAGAAAAGACTGTCGCCGATCCTTTGGGCCCTTCTCCTCGCCGCGAACGGCCGGTAAGTGCGCTGGTTGCGCGGTTGAGGGGAGTACATAGCTTGGATTGACTTTTTGCGCAAGACGTTGCATAATCTCAGCAATTCCCGTTATGGGTGAAAAGTCAGGTCGTAGCCGCGATTTCGCAATCGCGGCTACAAAACGGGAATTGCTGGCATAATCTATAATAACTTTTACTCCGCGTCTGACAAGTAATGGAGAAGGGGGAAATAATGGGTGAGACTTCCCTGCGTGAGTATTGTGAGCAAATCGAAAATACGATTGAGCAGGGCCGTTTTGCAGAGGCCGTGGCCCATAGCAAGCACATCCTAAAACAATACCCCAGGTATGTGGACGCCTATCGGCTGCTGGGCAAGGCGATGCTGGAATCTGGGCAAGATGAGTATGCCATAGATATGTTTCGCCGCGTGCTAAGCGTCAACCCTGAGGACATGATCGCGTGGGTGGGCTTGAGCGAAGTGCATAACAAGCACGACGAACTCGACGCCGCTGTTTGGTGTCTGGAACGAGCTTTTGAACTGGCTGCTGACAACCAGGCGATTGAAGAGGAACTGCGCCGACTCTATAGCCGGCGAGACGGCGTCGAGTTGCAAAAGACGCCGCTCACCACCGGCGCGCTGGCCCGGCTCTATCTCAAAGGCGACCTCTTCTCGCGGGCGATCAATGACCTTCGCACCCTGCTGGCCGAGCATCCCGAACGAGTAGATCTGCGCGTCACGCTGGCAGAGGCGCTCTGGCGTAACGACCAGCGGCTAGAGGCTTCGGGAATCTGCCAACAGGTACTAGATGAGCTACCTTATTGCCTCAAGACCAACTTGATCCTGGGAAACATCTGGGTCAGCAGTGGGCGCGAAGAGGGACAGGGGTATCTCCGGCGGGCCGAGGCGCTGGATCCGGAGAATGAAATGGCGCGAGAACTTTTTGGGGACGCCTCTCCGCTACCCGCACAACAAGTACAGATTGCCCCACTGGAGTATAGCCCCTCGACCGGGGAAGAACGCCCAGCATGGATGGGCGATCTTTCATCGCCGGCCGGGGAGGAAACCGCTCTGCTTGACGGTACTGCGTCGCTGGAAGCGCAGATTGAGATTCCCTCCTGGCTGGAGGAGATTACCATAGACGAAGAAACCCCCATATCCGCGCTGCCCGACCTCGTCGAATCGCCAGAAGCGCAACCGCTCGAAGAAACTGCCCCTGCTCCGGCAGAGGAAATTCCCGCTTGGCTGGCGACAGACGCCCCGGAAGAGCCTATGGAGGAACAGCCGCTTCCGGTTACTGAGACTATTGACGAGACCGTTGTAGAGGCCGAGAAAGAAACTCCCGAATGGCTGATCGGACTGGGTATCGAGTCAATTGATGATGAGGAGCAAGAGGACGAGACACCAGAGTGGCTGACCGAACTAGGTATTGATGCTGCGGAGGGAGCGCCGGCCGCTCCAATGGAAGAGCGTGAGGAAGAATACCCGGAGGGATTGGCCGAATTGCGCGTTGAGGCGGATCGCGAGGCAACAGAGCCTCCTGTTTCAACCGTGGAACAGGCTCCCGATTGGCTATCTGGTCTGCGCGATCAGTTTGAGGGGGAAGCGCCTACACCAGCAAGAGTCATCTCACCGGTGAAAGAGAGTATATTCCCTGAAGCGCCAAAAGCGGAGGAATCGGCCGCCGAGATGGATGCGCCTGCCCAGGCCGAGATACCCGATTGGCTTCAAGAGCTCGGTCCGCTTGAGGCCGCCGCGCCGGAGGAACCGGTCACCGAGATGGATGCGCCTATCCCGGCCGAGATACCTGATTGGCTTCAAGAACTCGGTCCGCCCGAGGCCGCCGCGCCGGAGGCCGCACCCGCGCCGCCGGTGGAAGAAACCCCGGCAGTGGAGGAAACAGCCGCGCC
>Ga0164310_10002756_pt1 | contig 10149 bp, 8 predicted proteins | sample GuaBasSedimGuay1_FD_121795 | JGI IMG/M metagenome (GOLD analysis project Ga0164310, IMG submission 121795) | Subseafloor sediment microbial communities from Guaymas Basin, Gulf of California, Mexico - Guay1, Core 4569-9, 0-3 cm | ecosystem: Environmental > Aquatic > Marine > Hydrothermal vents >... | reverse complement strand
TGGGACAAAAATAACGCCGAGAGCATGATGGCCTTGGGTAGTATTTATTATTCCGACCTGTGGGCTGACTATTGGTCTCAACAACATGCCGCATAACCCCCGCCAGAAAATCCGGTCGCTCACTTCCGTGTTGAATATTGGATATTCAATTGATTTCCCCACCAAGGCGGTTTACCCTACAAAAGCATTGACGGGGGTATTTTACACTCCCCAAGCAAGCGGCGTAAAGATATGCAGAGCTTTATTTGTTACAAAAACCAATCCATCACTTACAAGGAGAAAATCATGAACAACGATTACCAGAAAAACCATGTGGAAAAAGACAATAACTATTTATGGGGTACATTCCTCAATCAGGCAAGGTTAAATGCCTATATCACTCTCTGCCATATTTCCGATCTGCTGGAGGAATCAACCGTTGATGAAGACAGCATAGCAACAATGTCTGTGTTGGATTTTCTTGATAGCGATAAGGATATTATTAAATCCGAAAGAGTATTTAAGCTGGTTGAAAAGCATTTCCCCGTGCTGAAGATTATTTATGACAAACAAAAAGAAAAGGGCAAAGATGATGACGCACAATGCCGCTCGAAAAAGTACAAGGAAATACTCACACGTCTGTTACAAGCGATAAATTTCAACCGCAATAAATATTGTCATATCTGTTCAGGAAAAAAGGAACCCAATTACGATGTCAAGACATTGATAAAGCATCTGGACAATTGTTTTGATGTATCTGTTGATAAAATCAAGAATCGATTAAGTTTATTCGAGAATGATAAAAGAGATGATGATCCTAAAGATGAAGTTATCCATCTCAGACGATTTAAGGGAGCAGAAAAAGAAAATGGCAAAAAGAAATCCAAGGCAAATCCTAAATTCCACTATCACTTCAATGACAACAAGGGGCAACTCAGCGAAAAGGGCCTTGCTTTTCTGGCAGCCCTATTTCTGTCAAAAAAAGATGCTCATGAATTTTTGAAAAAACAACATGGATTTAAACGGAGCGAAACGCCAGCGGCGAGGGCCACGCTGGAAAGTTTTTACTGCTATCGAATCACAATACCCAAGCCGGTAATATCATCTGATGTTGACAAAAACGGTTTAGCGTTGGATACGCTCAATGAGTTAAAAAAATGTCCGAAAGAATCATTTGAATTATTATCAAAAGAGCGACAGAAAGAATTCCGGGTTATCGATTCTGAAGATACCGAGGAAGATGGTAATGAGATTTTGATGCGGAGATACTCTGATAGATTCGACTATCTGTCACTGCGATATTGCGATGAAAATGAAGTCTTCGACAAGATAAGGTTTCATATCGACCTTGGGCGATATTATTTCAAATTTTACCCCAAGCAAACTATTGACGGTGATATGAGACAAAGGGCACTTGATAAGAGATTAAAAACCTTTGGCCGAATTAAAGAGGTTAAAGACAAAGTTGACCTGGAGTGGGGAGACCTGATTAAAGCACCGGGTGAAAAGCACGGTGAACAAAGCGATCCCTATAAGACCAAAACCACACCACATTATCATTTGGTTGATAATCAAATCGGCTTTGTGTTGGGTGATCGCGATCTGCCGGATATAAAACAGCCAGAGGGAAAGATATCGCTAAAAGAACCTGATGCCTGGTTGAGTATCTATGAGCTACCGGGAATGATATTCCATGGATTGAGTAATAGTCGTGGATTTAAAAGAACAGAGGAATTGATAGAGCAACATATCACCAGGCAAAAGGAGATATGTAAGCAAGTCTCCGAAACGGGAGTTATTCCTGAAAACGCGGGAAAATTTCTTCCTAAAGCATTAAGAGACGCCATAGCGGGTAAAGCAAAACAAAGTGACTATGCCAAGAAAAAACTCCAGCGGATGCTGGACGACACATCGCATCGAATCAAGGCTCTTAAGGCAACCCGGCAACGCATGGCCGATCCGGGCAATAAGCCTGGCAAGAAGAAGTTTTTCGATCTTCGTGCAGGCAAACTGGCGGATTTTCTTGCAAGAGACATTATGGCATTGCAGAAGTTCGATCCCAACAAAGAGGGCAAAGACAAACTCACCTCGGTCAATTTCCAGGTTCTTCAAGCGACACTTGCCTACTATGGCGCGAAGAAGGATACGATTGAAAATATATTTAGAACAAGCGGACTGCTTGGCGGCGACAACCCTCATCCGTTCCTAAATCAAATTAAACCGACCAGACATAATTCAATAGCCGACTTCTACGAAGCTTACTTGAACATCAAGGAAAAATATCTGGAGGGTTGTCAAAAAGACGGAAACCTGGACAGTTATCAGTTCTTAAGACCCTCACGACAGCGTTACGCCAAGACCGCTCGCGATTTGAAACAAATTGCAGGCCGTCTTTTTAAGCAACCCGTTAATATCCCCAAAGGGTTTTTCAAAGAACAAATAGAAGAAATCGTATGCAATAAAGTTCCTTCGCCCGAAGGCCGCGAGATGAACACCGCATACATGATACAGGGGTGGTTCAAGAAAACCCAAGGCAACCAGCAACCTTTTTATGGTTATGCAAAAACCTATCCGGTTGTTTCCAAGGCAAAAGAATATGCCAAAAAGAGAACAAATCAAAAAATAGCAGAAACTCTCCGGTCGCTTTCCCCCGAAATGAGTTACAAAGACTTGAAAATGTCCATAGAGGAAAATATACCCGAAAACGGCAGATACGACCCTGAGAACCTCAGGGATAATCTGCTTAAAGGCTGTAAAGATTTAAAGAAGAACGAGCGGGCATTAAAGCGATTCAGAGTTCAGGACATAATTATGTTCATGATGGTTGAAAAGACTTTGAAAGACCAACTCTCAATTGAGGGTAAGTTTTTGCAGCTTGAAGCTATTACTCCTACTCCGGAAAAGAAGGACAAGCCCTTTAACAAACCTATTTTATGTCATACAGATATCAAGATTCCTTTCAATACCAATCCCAATCATCATGACGCCAGTTATGTTGGCTTTATACAAGAACAATACAAAGACCTCTATGCCACTCAGGGCAAAAAGATAATTCTCAAATACAAAATAACATCCGAAAACACGAAGCTAAAAGACATTGGCAAATATCGCCGTTATCTCTACGACAGACGAACGCCGGGGCTTTTGATATGGCAATATCCGCCGAACGCTCAAAGCGATGTGGAGATTAAATACTCGGAGATCGAACGGCAGATCATGGCCTATGATCAAAACAGACTAAAAATCGCCGAACAGTTGTATCTGCTGGAGAAGTTGGTTATTGATTGTTTTGTACCAAAGCATGAATTGGGCGACAGCCACATCTCCTTTAATGCAGTAGCAGAAAAACTTCAGACCGAACTAATTGGATTTGAAGAAAAAGGCAATGTGCTGTTGAAGATAAGAAACGCCCTTGGTCACAATCAGTTCCCGGTATTCATGGGCGTTATTGAAAACGCCGCCGGTGATACCATCGCCGAAAAAATGTTTTCTATTACTGAAAGCTATGTGCAGCAGGCCACGAAACAGATAGAAGACGGAGACAGAGATAAGGATATAGCCAATGTTTAATCTACTTGCAGAAACCCAACAGACCACCCCCAACTGGCTGCTGGAAATTCTAAAACTAGCAGTGCCAGCCCTATCCGCTTTTGTTGGTGTATTGCTTGCGATATGGATATGGCACCACAAAAAACGTCGCGAACCGGGATACGAATCTCTCGCCTATCTTAACCGGAAACGGCTTGATGGGTTGCTAAAGGCCTTTTCTCTGCTGGTATATATCACGGAGGTTGAGAATCCGAAGGCTGTGATGATATGGGAAAAAACCGGCGGCCAAACGACATATTATCTGCGTCCAAAACAATCTCGCGAATATATGGTCTTACTGAGTGAACTGTTCTATGCCGAGGGGTATGGCCTTTTGCTTGGAAAAAACATTAAAGAGCGGTTTTATGAGTGTCGAGGCCATTTATATGGCGTGCTGCTCAAGGCCGGGGCACTGCAAAACGGCGATGAGCGAATCAGGCTGGAGAAGGAAGGGTTAGCTGGACGCATAAAGGAGATTTACACCCAGCTAAACACCGAGCTACGGAGAGAATTGAAAAAAATGGAGAAACAAGGCCAATAAAAACAATGTTGACCCGATTTTTGAAAGATATTTTTTACCAGAACACTAAACTTTACAGTAGGTTACGGAACATCTGCTGTAGAGGCCCTCGTCTTGGAGGGTAAGTACAGCATCAAAATCCGCATTAAACGAGGGGGCCGCAGCTGTAGAGGCCCTCGTCTTGGAGGGTAAGTACAGCATCATAGCTGTCTTTAAACTCTTGGAGAGGAGCTGTAGAGGCCCTCGTCTTGGAGGGTAAGTACAGCTTGAGACTGCTAAGTCAATAGCTTTCCCTGGCTGTAGAGGCCCTCGTCTTGGAGGGTAAGTACAGCACTTATGCGGGTTGTTCCTTCTTCTAATGCTGTAGAGGCCCTCGTCTTGGAGGGTAAGTACAGCGTCAGGAGTAAACGCGCGGAGCGATAATCAGCTGTAGAGGCCCTCGTCTTGGAGGGTAAGTACAGCCCGACCACCGTTCCAGTTCAAGTATATGCCGCTGTAGAGGCCCTCGTCTTGGAGGGTAAGTACAGCTAATAAAGAGCGCGGGGCGCTTGATTCAAAGCTGTAGAGGCCCTCGTCTTGGAGGGTAAGTACAGCCAAATCAAGGGTTACATCGGCAATCCGACAAGCTGTAGAGGCCCTCGTCTTGGAGGGTAAGTACAGCTTGAGCCATCAACTGGCAACGAGCGTCAGTGGCTGTAGAGGCCCTCGTCTTGGAGGGTAAGTACAGCCACAGCCGCCCGGCCATTTTCTCCGCGTAGGCTGTAGAGGCCCTCGTCTTGGAGGGTAAGTACAGCGTAAAAGTAAATACAATTTGATGGTTTGTGGCTGTAGAGGCCCTCGTCTTGGAGGGTAAGTACAGCAGATACACGGAGAATATACAGAGCGTCATCGCTGTAGAGGCCCTCGTCTTGGAGGGTAAGTACAGCCTGCAAACCGAAAGATTGTCATGGCGATATGCTGTAGAGGCCCTCGTCTTGGAGGGTAAGTACAGCGCGTGCCGATTAGATTCGTTACATTTGCGTGCTGTAGAGGCCCTCGTCTTGGAGGGTAAGTACAGCTCTACAACTCAACACCAAGTCCTTGCTATGCTGTAGAGGCCCTCGTCTTGGAGGGTAAGTACAGCTCAGGCAGAGCCTTTAAGGCCTTGCAACTCGCTGTAGAGGCCCTCGTCTTGGAGGGTAAGTACAGCTCCACCGTCCATTTTATTCGCGTCGGCTTAGCTGTAGAGGCCCTCGTCTTGGAGGGTAAGTACAGCCAACCGCACATTAAGAGCGGTTACCATCGTGCTGTAGAGGCCCTCGTCTTGGAGGGTAAGTACAGCTTGGTGTCAGTCAGGAGTTTGGCGTTACGCGCTGTAGAGGCCCTCGTCTTGGAGGGTAAGTACAGCAATGCCGCTTTTTGTGTGTCTGTCATTTTATGCTGTAGAGGCCCTCGTCTTGGAGGGTAAGTACAGCAGATTGACTTCCGTGTCGGTCATGCGTCTAGCTGTAGAGGCCCTCGTCTTGGAGGGTAAGTACAGCACATCATGCCGTATGATTCGGTTCGGATGCGCTGTAGAGGCCCTCGTCTTGGAGGGTAAGTACAGCACAAAACCCTGCATGGTTACGCCGGTAGTGCTGTAGAGGCCCTCGTCTTGGAGGGTAAGTACAGCAAAAGTTCTTGTCCTGCTTTAGATAACAGCGCTGTAGAGGCCCTCGTCTTGGAGGGTAAGTACAGCGACAGAGACTTCAGTGCCTTGCAGCCCCTAGCTGTAGAGGCCCTCGTCTTGGAGGGTAAGTACAGCCCGTGCCTGTTGCGGTAAACATCCGCATAGGCTGTAGAGGCCCTCGTCTTGGAGGGTAAGTACAGCACAAGTTTTTGCGTACCGTGCAACAGCTGGGCTGTAGAGGCCCTCGTCTTGGAGGGTAAGTACAGCCAGAAGGATCAAGCGCTGGAACGGGCTGACGCTGTAGAGGCCCTCGTCTTGGAGGGTAAGTACAGCCACATAACGATACTGCTCTCGCCATTTAGAAGCTGTAGAGGCCCTCGTCTTGGAGGGTAAGTACAGCCCCGACACAAGAATCCTTTAACGTATTTCCGCTGTAGAGGCCCTCGTCTTGGAGGGTAAGTACAGCAATATAAGTTTTGGGGGCATCATTTTAGTTGCTGTAGAGGCCCTCGTCTTGGAGGGTAAGTACAGCGATCGCCTTCAATTCGACCCCGTCCTCGAAGCTGTAGAGGCCCTCGTCTTGGAGGGTAAGTACAGCTCCATGTCCGCAATCGCGGCAATCGCGGGGGCTGTAGAGGCCCTCGTCTTGGAGGGTAAGTACAGCATAACACGCATGTTGACAGAATCGTCAGCCGCTGTAGAGGCCCTCGTCTTGGAGGGTAAGTACAGCGTTCTGTGATGTCGTCGTACTGAACATCTAGCTGTAGAGGCCCTCGTCTTGGAGGGTAAGTACAGCTCATCATTTGAATTGTGCCGAAGCGAATGAGCTGTAGAGGCCCTCGTCTTGGAGGGTAAGTACAGCAAAATTTGTCAGGAGGCGCTCAAAATAGGCCAGTGATGGGCGATTCAAAGTAGGCCACCTTGGGAGGGTTTGTTGTTTGGTGGTTTTGCAGGCGATAGCTCTTGCCGGTAATGTTTATTATCTCGGCATGATGCAGGAAGCGGTCGAGGATGGCAGAGGCGGCAGGGACATCGCCGATCAGCTTACCCCACTCTCATCCCTAAAAAAGCGTGAACGGTTACTTTTCTGTGAAGGGTAAAAAACTTACACACCCGCCGGCTGAATGCAGTAATGTTTCAAGCCTTTGTTATTTCCTCTGCCAATAATTCAGCTTGCTTTAATACGGTTTCAGTTGCCAGCTTCTGCATATCCGGCGGATAACCGTATTTTCTTAATATTCGTTTAACAATAACTTTCAATTTTGCTTTAACGCTTTCCTTTATTGTCCAGTCTATCGAGGCATTGGATTTTACATTTTCAAATAAGACAATGGCTAATTCTCTTAATTTATCCTTCTGCATTACTTCTCTGGCACTGTCGTTATTGGCAATGGCAGTATAAAAAGCATATTCATATTCAGAGAGATCCAGTTCCTTAGGTTCTTTGTCCATCTCCTTAATTTCTTTGCTCAATTTGATAAGTTCATCGATAACTTCTGCTGCAGTCAAAATCTTGTTGAGATATTTTTTGATAGAAATTTCAAGCATTTCCATCAAGGATTTACCTTGTACCAAATTCTTTTTGGTTCTGGTTTTGATTTCATCATTAAGAAGTTTCTTCAATACCTCAAGAGCAATATTCTTATGTTCCATATTTTTAACTTCCAACAGAAAATCTTCTGAAAGAATGGAAATGTCAGGCTTCTTTATTCCTGCAGCATCGAAAATATCAACGACCTTTTCGGTAACAAGAGCTTTGTCTATCACCTGTCTGATTGCAGTTTCAATTTCCTCGTCAGTTTTTCCTGCCCCTGTGCTGTCAAATTTTACAAGGCGTGACTTGACTGCTTGAAAAAATGAAACCTCATCTTTTGCATCCATCGCTTGGTCGTGGGGAACAGCAATAGAAAATGCTTTAGACAAAGCGGTAACCTCATCAACATATCGTTTCTTGCCATCGCTCAAGCCGAGAATATGTTCTTCTGCTGACAGAATGGTAGATAGTTTTGCTGGGGTATCAGCCTCGAAATAATTTTCATAGGCAAAGCCATGGAACATTTGCGAAACGACCTCAAGTTTTTCCAACATTACTTGAACAGCCTTTTCCTGAGCGATTAAGGGATCGCCCTTGCCACCGCTGTTTGCGTAGAATGACAACGCTTTTTTTAGGTCAGATGCAATGCCAAGATAATCAACAACAAGTCCGCCAGTTTTGTCTTTATAGACTCTATTGACCCTTGCGATTGACTGCATCAGGTTATGCCCCTTCATAGGCTTGTCTATATAGAGGGTATGCAGGCAAGGGACATCAAAACCAGTAAGCCACATATCTCGGACGATTACCAATTTCAGTTCGTCCTGGGTATCTTTCATTCTATCTGCGAGAGTTCTTCTTTGTTCCTTGCTGGTGTAATGTTTGGCAATTTCAGGTCCATCAGAAGATGCCGAAGTCATTACCACCTTAACAACGCCTTTGTCTAAATCGTCGCTATGCCAATCTGGTTTGATTTTAACAATCTCTTTGTATAGCTCAGCGGCGATCCTTCTGGACATAGCAACAATCATTGCCTTGCCCTCAAAGACTTCTTGCCGTTGTTCAAAATGGGTTACAATATCTTTCGCTATCTGCTTTACCCTATTTTCGCTGCCGACTAACGCCTCCAGCTGCGTCCATTTTGTTTTTGCTTTTTGGGTCGCAGATAATTCTTCCACGCCTAGTTCAGTATCTAGTTCAGCAACAAGTTTTTTTCCTTCTTCAGTGAGATTTATTTTCGCAAGTCTGCTTTCATAATAAATCCGAACCGTTGACCCATCATCAACAGATTGCGCGATATCGTAGATATCAACATAATCCCCAAAGACAGCGGGGGTGTTAACATCGGTATTTTCAATTGGTGTGCCCGTAAATCCAAGATAAGTCGCATTGGGCAGGGCATCTCGCATATATTTTGCAAAGCCGTAGACAATTTTCTTGCCGATCACCTCGCCATTTTCATTTTTGTCGTCGATAGTCTTTGCTTTAAAGCCATACTGCGTCCGATGAGCCTCATCTGCAATGACGACAATATTCTTACGGCCTGAGAGTTTTTCGTAAACATTGCCCTCATCAGGCTGGAACTTCTGAATAGTAGTAAATACCACGCCTCCCGAAGCGACTTTAAGCAGTTCTTTTAGATTGTCCCTGTCCTGGGCTTGCAACGGTTCCTGCCGCAGCAATTGTTTTGAAGCTGCGAAAGTATCAAAAAGCTGATCGTCCAGATCGTTTCTGTCGGTAATTACTAAAACCGTGGGATTATCTAGCGCAAGAACAATTTTGCCTGAATAAAAAACCATCGAAAGGCTCTTTCCGCTTCCTTGCGTATGCCAGACCACTCCGCCTTTACGATCTCCCGTCTGCGATGTTGCCTTGATTGTATTTTCAACAGCCTTGTTTACAGCATAGTATTGATGATATGCCGCTAATTTCTTTACAGTTTCAATTGTAATAACGCCAGTTTCGCTGTTTTCTTTCTTCGATTTTTCAAACACGATGAAATGGCGGATGATATCGAGCAGAGTTTCTTTGGTGAGCATTCCTTTGATAAGAGTTTCCATTTGCCCAACCAGAGGCGATGCTTCAGTTTCGCCATCGGACGTTTTCCATGCCATAAAGCGGCTGAATTCTGCAGACAACGAACCTGCCCTTGCTTCCAGCCCATCAGAAATAACCATAAAGCCGTTATAGGTAAAAAGACTTGGTATTTCCTGTTTGTAGGTTTGCAATTGTTTGAATGCTGAATTTACAGTTGCGTTCTCATCTGCTGGATTTTTTAGTTCTATTACAACCAATGGCAAGCCGTTGACATATAAAATGACATCAGGGCGTTTGTTGACATGGTCTTCGATGATAGTAATTTGGTTAGCGACTACAAAATCGTTATTGTCAGGGTTATTGAAATCTATCAGCCAGACTAAATCCCCTCGCTTATGTCCGTCTTTTTGGTAGTTTACAGGCACCCCTTCTGTCAACATGCGATGAAAAGCTTCATTGTTTGCTATAAGTTCAGGTGATGTTAGTCGTTGAATCTGTTTTATTGCATCGTCGCGAGCATCTGCTGGTACTTTTGAATTAATTTTTGTTACTGCCGTTTTTAGTCTGTCCAGCAGTAGTACATCTGCAAAAGTTTCTCTTTCGGGCGTGTTGCTGTCCGGCGCGATATTAGGTCCATAGACATACTGGAACCCCTGTTTTTCCAGCAGTTCGATAGCAAACTTTTCGATTTCTGATTCAGTTATTTTTGTCATCGTATTTCAATCTTTTTGTGCCATATTTTTTTGGTTCTTCCTCATTTTTGAATGACTGGTACTTGTAGTTGTTTTGGCAGTGATGCCTGTCGAAGTTTTTGGAATAGGTATCGTATGTCCCGCTGGCCAC
>Ga0164310_10002755_pt1 | contig 10161 bp, 15 predicted proteins | sample GuaBasSedimGuay1_FD_121795 | JGI IMG/M metagenome (GOLD analysis project Ga0164310, IMG submission 121795) | Subseafloor sediment microbial communities from Guaymas Basin, Gulf of California, Mexico - Guay1, Core 4569-9, 0-3 cm | ecosystem: Environmental > Aquatic > Marine > Hydrothermal vents... | reverse complement strand
CCAGCCTTGGACTCCACCCGTTGGACCTAATATAGTACCATCCCAGCCTTGGACTCCACCCGTTGGACCTAATATAGTACCATCCCAGCCTTGGACTCCACCCGTTGGACCTAATATAGTACCTTGGCAACCTAGTTATCCAGGTATAGGTATCCCTCCTTGGCACACTGAACCTAGTGACCCTGGAGATATTATTACGATTACTTCTACTTCGGGTATCTGTGGAGACTCCTATATTGGAAGTACTACATCTGATAAACTTACTTATTCATATAGTGCAATATGCTAAAGTCTAGCAGAGACCAGTTACAGGAAATTGAAGAAGCTATAAAATCCTATGATCCTGGTAATTCAGAGATATTAAAAAAAGTTAACAAACGAAGAAAGAAAACGAAAAAACAGGTTAGAACCTTCCCAAAGATTTCTAAGTATAAAGTTTGGTACAAATCTAAGGACAAGTTAGCTAACAGTTTTTCAAGAATATATGCAACAATAATTTCAAAATTATTGGACATTCTTATTAGATAGTCTTGCCATAAGTACATTAGATTGATATACTAAGTATATGAATTTGAGGTCTCAATTTAAAAATATAGAATTCAGTTTTAACTCACTTAAATCAGATAGTTTGGAAAGACTAGAAGAGCAGGAGATCTACATACTATCTCAAAGATTCAGTAGTGATAGGAGTAACATTTTGGTTAAGATAGATAAGATAGATAAGATACCTTCTAGAGCAGTAATTTTGAGGAAGTTAATGACCTTGGATACTATAATAATGGATCGGCACAATTATGGAAAAACATGGTACTTACACTCTTGCAAAAAAACAAAAAAAGAGTTCTACTTAAATAACGGCTTAAAACTGTTAACTAAAAATCTTAACGAAAAACAACAAAGACGGGAGCCTATCTTATATGTAGACCTGGCAAATGACTGCAGGGAAGAGTCAGTTATACTAACTAACTTTAGTACTGAATTAGATATTTATGATTTAGAGCAGAAATTAATTTACCACCTTACGTTAGTGCCAAATACTTATTATTATAGTGGTGACATGAAATCTTTTCAGTTAGGGGTATGTTCTAATACTTATTTAAAAGACTGGGTGTTAGTAGGAAAATAGTATGGGATGGGGAGATTGTGGAGTAGATAGTAGAGGTAGACCAATCGGATATTGTCATGAGGGTACATGTGATCATCCAGGATGTAATAAAGCAATTGATAGAGGATTGGCTTATGCATGTGGCGGTGGGCATGGCTGTGATTGCTTCAACTGCGAAGGATACTACTGTGAAGAACACTTATACGTCTTTTCGTATGAGGACTACACTGAAGAGTTTGAAGATTCAAATTTAGATGCAGAGCTAGAAACGCAGTATGATGAACTAAGTTGTAAGACGTTATGTCCAAAATGCGTGGAGATGTGTGACGAAGTTATAAAACTCGCTATACTAGAATACTATAGTGATAAGTTTCCATCTAATGAGTGGAGTATGGCGAAATTAAGACTACTTAAGTTAGAATTTGAATTTAAAGAGATAGATGGTAAAACTTTGACGTATTAAATTAGGAATAAGATGACAGACTTTGATTATATAATATACACAGATGGGAGTGCTAATAGTAGTGATAGAGGTGCTAGTGCCTGTATTGTTCAGGATATTCGGACTAAACAAGAATACTACATTGTAGGCTCCTATGGTAATTCTACCAACAATCAATCGGAACTTTTTGCCACCTTTTTAGGATATGCCTTAGTTACTTGTTTAAAGCCTGGATACAAATTAAATGTTAAGCTATGCTCGGATAGTACTTATGTTTTAAATTCTAGTTGCCAGCATATACACTCCTGGTTGAAAACCGGGAAAATAAACATGTCGGACGCACTAAAGAATGCTCATTTCTGGAGGGTATTTGTAGAGATGAGTCGTAACATTAATATAACACCTGAGCATACTCCTGGACATACAGGTATACCTGAGAATGAGAGATGTGATTTCGCTGCTAAATGGACAAGAAAAAATCTAACTATAGAACCGGATAAACCACTCCATCTCGAACTTAAAAAGACATCTAGAACACGGGTAATTTATCAGGATAACTGGTTCATAGTTAATTTTGATGAGTTATTTCATAACTCAATATTAGAATTGAAAACTCCACAAGCTATAGCTTCTGAGATAACTGCTAAAATTGGTGAATATTTAACGTTAGACCTACCAACTGTAAGCCTAGTTGATATTACTCTTCAAGAGATGAAGAGGCGTGTAGAGGAGGTCATAGACCTACCTAAAAGGTATGGTGTAACTGATTCTAGATTGCTAGAGATTTTAGAAAAATTTAAAGAGATTGAAAAAGAAATAGGAGATATACGATGAGCTTAATTACCAGACCACTACTTGCAGTTAAACTTCCAAAACTTGAAGACTTACAGCTAGCTACGGCAGCGACCGTTAAAATAGACGGTATAAGATGCATGTGTATTGATGGTGAAGTTGTTAGTCGTAACTTTAAACCTATTCCTAATTCTTTTGTGCGGGAGACTTTAGAAGGATTCCTACCTGATGGTATAGATGGAGAGTTAATGCTAAAGTCTATGACACAGGAAAAGAAGAAAGAATCAGCATTTAAAGAAAGCAGCTTCTCCTCTCCAATTCCAATGTTAGATGTAAAATCTGAGGAAGACGATAAAAATATATTAGACTTTAATACAGTTCAATCAGCTATAATGCGGTTTGACGGTGCCCCAGATTTTAAGCTTTGTGTATTTGATTATGTAAAGGATAGTCTAGAGAAGCCTTACTTAGATAGGATAAAAGATTTAGAAGAGTGGTATGAAAAGCTAGATAAGCTCAATAAGGCTTATATAGAGCTTGTTTTGCCCCAGACTGTCTCCACACTGGAAGAGCTAGAAATTTTTGAGAGAAGGGCACTAGAGGACGGATTTGAAGGTGTTATGGTAAGGGATCCTCTAGGGCCTTATAAGTGTGGTAGATCTACACTTAAACAGGGAATACTGTTAAAGATTAAAAGATTTAAGGACTCTGAAGCGGAAGTTATTGGATTTGTTGAACAAATGCAGAATACTAATGAATTAGAGGAAGACGCATTTGGACTAGCTAAGAGATCTTCTAAAAAAGATGGGAAGGTTGGAACTGGAATAGTTGGAACCTTCTTAGCAAGAGACGTACATTTAAATAAAGAAATTAGAGTAGGGACTGGAAAAGGTATGACAAGGAAGATGCGTAAGAAAATCTGGGAAAATCAAGAGGAATACATTGGTAAAACTATGACTTATCGCTACCAAGAATTATCTAAGGATGGGATCCCAAGATTTAGTTCATGGCATGGATGGAGATCTAAGATTGACTTCTAATATTAAGATATGTCCAATATGTGGTAGAGAGATACCTGGAGATTCTGAAAGTGATCATCACCTTATTCCTAAGGAAATTACTCTAAGTAAGCGAAATAAAAAGAAATTTGATAGAAAGGCAACTATAACTATTCATTTAGTGTGTCATAAGAAGATTCATAGTATGTTCTCAAATAAAGAATTGGCCAGGGAATATAATACAGCAGAGAAGATAGCGACTCATGAAGGTATTAAGTCTTTCTCTGAGTGGATATCTAAGAAACCACTAGAGTTTGATACATATAATAAAGCTTCTAGATAAAAAGTATTGACAGTTAGTAACTAAGTACTGTACTATAGAGGTATATTACGGGGATGAGTGGTTTCGATTCGATGACCTTGTGATACTATATTAATCAAGCAGAGGATGTAGGTTGGCCTCTTTAAACAGTCCTGCAAACCATAATCGCAAGTAACACTGACGATTACGCTTACGCACTAGCTGCGTAAGTTCCTTCTACTGACCATCCACAGGTTAGTAGAAGTGTAAAATCGTGGATATGTACTGGGACTTCTCTTTTTATAACAGTACAAAACCAACGAAAAGAGAGCTGCTAATTAGCTTTGTTAGTTTTAAGGTAAGTAGCTTTATAAATTTTTAAATTAACTAAGCTTGTGATAAAATATATAGATTACAGCATTGAAGACCAGGAGTTCGACCCTCCTGCATCTCCACCAAATTTAACATTAACGTGTAGGAATTAAGTGTACACTGAGGATTATGCATACTTAGCGGGGCTAGTAGATGGTATGGATCCTTTATTGCTTCCTATTAGCATTATGGATATTATGGCTGGGAAGAACTAGGTGTAGGCTTACTGGATCCTAGAACAGTAAATATGAGTGTTATAGATAGAAGTAAATAAAAAAATAAACTATAGTGCAGATTTTACTTAACACTGGTAGATATCTGTACTATAGTTGTTACATAATGAAAACAAAAAGAAATCTACATGTAATTTCTTCACTACTTTCGAGTCGCTCCTGCGACTAATAATACTACTTTAATTACAATTTAATAGATATGGTGAGATGTCCGAGTGGTCTATGGTAATAGGTTGCTAACCTATTGTAGGAGAAATTCTACCAAGAGTTCGAATCTCTTTCTCACCGGAATATTTGGGAAGGTGGCTGAGTCTGGCTTAAGGCGCTAGTTTTGAAAACTAGAGATTCTTTATCGGATCCAGGGGTTCGAATCCCTTTCTTCCTGCCATTTAATTTAATTTAAGATAAAAACTGTGGGAGGGTTAGGATCTTTAACTGTAGTATCAGAACCTATCATAACATTTGAATGCTTTGGTTTAATTCACATTTTATTGGTACATACTTTCCAGCTATTACAGCTATTACAGCTATGCAGTTGGTTTTAACGACCTTCTACTGATCTTTATAAATACATAACACTATTATAGCAATTACTGCAACTACTACTAGTACATCTCGCATATTAAATATCTTTTCTAATTTGGGTCTTATTTGCTTCTTTGGTACTATCTATTACTATTTCTAAAGATTCTCTACATTCATCTAAAGATTCAAATGCATTAGTTAAACTAACTAAACAGCGTGAACTAGTACTAACCGAACTTTCTAACTTACTCTTACAGAATGAAAAATGATTTTGAAAAAACTCAGATACGTTTACTAAATCTACGATCTCTTTATTAGCTTTTTTTAATTCTACATTACACAAAGAGTTATTATAACCTCCTCTAATTAAAACTCCTAATACAAAAGATAGTATTAGATATAGTATTAATTTTTTCATATTTAAAGTATACACTACTTAATAATTAATTGCAAGGATTAGCATAACGTGGTATACTCATATTAGGCGATAAAGTAAAGCTGGCGTTTTAAGATTAAAGCTTCACCGAAGGCTATTCGGAACGGTACCTATACCAGCTTATTAGGTACCTATTTTTTTGTAAGGAACTACATGGCAGCTTCAAGAGAGATTTGTAAAATATGCTTTAGTCCTAATTCTGTAGGGTTCACTGTTCCAGATGATATTTGGGAAGCAGTGATTAGTAAGGAGTATAATGTTAATATTACATGCCTTAGATGCTTTACCAGGTTAGCAGACGAAAAGCTTATAGAGTGGGATAAGGATATAAAGTTCTACCCTGTAAGTTACTTTAGTTTATTAAAATAGGAATTACATGTCAGCATATGAATTTCAAATAGACTGCTCTCAATTCTCGTTAGGGAAGGAAGAGACTATACGAGGTGTAGAAGTGTTCGTAATACTGTCTCCTTATAATGTTCCTACACACCTAAGAGTCGATTATAACCCTAAGAAATCAATACTTCATTTAGAATTTAAGTTTATTGATAAGGATAGAAAACTTATTAAAAGTAAGGTTCATGATCTACTAACTCTAAAGTATGGAAAGATTACCAAAAGAATTTATGAATTGGATATTGATTTATCTAAAATGAAGAAAGAGTGCTTAGAAACTAATGCTACACTTGGTATGTCTCTTTATAGACTAATCAATCAGTCCTTAAATAACTTCAGACTGTCTAATTTGGATGATAATCCTGAAGTTACAAACTTAATTGTACAATACTTGTTACTTAATTGGGAAGATACTATAGATTTGTTTTTGGAAAAAGAGTCTATTCTAGACTGTTAATAATACTCTCTATATTACAATTTTTTAATTCATTTTGTAAGAGCATAATATCAAGACCAGCACTTCTTAGGGCATGATTCTGTAACATTATTTGATTCTTCTGGTTTTGAATTAGCTCTCTATTGACTACTGCCTTAAGATTAAGAGCAAGAAAGCAAAACATTAGTAGAGTAATGAGTAAGCTACTTGTAAAACTAACTACTTTATCAAATCTACTATGGTTTTTTCCCATACGTCCTTCTCTATAGGTTTGTTAAACTTAGTCTTACCTCCAGGATTATCTAATACTTTAAGACCCTTACTAACGTAGTTAGCTATAATAGGTTTAAGTTTTGGCATAATTCTCACTGGCTTTCTCCATACCCATATTACACTTTTTTTTCTAGCTAAAAGACTTTTCCAATTTAGAGATAGATGCTCTATGTAGTCTGAAACTATGAATAAATCAAATTCCTCTATAAAGGTATGATTAAGACCTATTAATCCTCCATACTTGTAATTCGGATGGTGTTTCCAGAATAAGTTATTTAACTTGGGATCTACTAACTCCCTTAAGTATCTATCACTATCTGGTCTAATTTGAAGCTGTTCTCCAATTGAGAATACCTTATAACCTAGTTCTAATAAAGACTTAATCTCTTCATACTCAGTTTCTGGATTGTTACACATATATAATATCTTTTTCATACAACTATATAATAACACACTGCAAGTAATTTGACAATAGTTTCTAAATAGGTTATTATATTTAATATGGAAAAAGATACAGCAGGAGCTTTACTAGGTAAAGCCCTAATACAAATAACAGAAGATATAGAAGAGATGTTAAGCAGTAGGGACACATTTGATCCAAAGGAACTTAATAAGCTTACTAAAGAACTAATACTAGATATGAATACGGAACTAAGGAAAGAAAAAAGACAGGTTCTCCAAAGCTCCCTAGAGCTGTTATTATTAGCACTGGCTAACTACAGCATGATAGAAAAGGCAATATTCAAAGAAGCTGGAATAAATTATTCAGTTAACCGTAAGGAAATCTTAAATAAAGTTTACACTATAATGTCTAAAGACTTATAAATAATATAGTCAATGCACATGAGTAACCTAGTTAAGCAATATAAGATACAAAATACTAGATTTGTTGCAAACTGTAAAATAGATGGAGAAACTATAACTAGATGTAGTGATTTCGCGTTAGAAATGACATGTGGTAGCGGATATACTAACCCTAAAGCTTCTGGTGGGACGTTTAAAAGATCTAGAGAAGTAATACTGAAGAACCAATTTACTGGAAAATTGGCAGAATGTGCGTTCTATAACTTTATTAAAGATAGTAATTCTAATATCTGTATTACCGAACCAAATTTTTTTATAGGTGGTCATGGAATATCAGATCAATATGACTTTTTGATAACCACTTCAAAGCAATTAGTACTCAATGTGTCTATAAAGTCAGGTGCCAGTTATTCTAATTTTCTTCTATTAGAGGCAGATAGGTACGACAAAGATCTTAGATTTGTAGACATAGATGCCTCCCAAAGTCCAAAACTAGTAAATCTGTTTATATTTTGTAGGGTGAAGATTCCAAAAGTACCAAACCTAAGGAAAGCACTAACTACAAAAAGTATTATGAACGAAAACATACTATGTGAAATAGCCGGATTTTTACCTAGAAAAGTGGCATTAAAAAAAATGAAGGAACCTGGAAGGCTATTACCTAAAGGTAATTCTAATATAGATCCTAGAGGATTAAAAGTAAGTAACTGGTTTTATCACACATCTGAACTGATGTGTGATTGGAGTCTAATGGAGTAAATTAGGGTAGCCCATAGTTTCTGTACTATAGTATTTGTATGAAATATAAACTAATACTAATACTAACAATTTTTATAGCTCTCTTCTCTACATCGTGTTGTGTTAAGGTAACTGATTTAAATCCAAAAGAAATAACAACTTCCAGCCTTAAACGAATGGTTAAGTATGACAGAGCTTGGAGTAAAATGCCATATTACGTAAAGATACATATTTTTACCAACAGAGGTTATGCAGGTGGATGTACTGGAAATATTATTACAAAAGAAGTAGTACTAACTGCTGCACATTGCCTGGATACCGCCAAAACAATTCTAATAGAAAAATATAATGGGATGTTTTTTATGTCAAAGGACTTCCATTATCCAGATATCTATCAATCAGTAAGTACTGATGGAGATATAGGGGTAATCATCTTCAACGAAACTATAAGTGAGAACCCTGTACCACTTATGACATCTAAATACCTAGAGTCAGGAGAAATTTCCATCTTAGGAGGCTTCAGAGTAACCAGAGAAAGACGTAAAGCTAATGTCTTTGAGGTTGGTAAATTAATCATAGCAGGTCTCACGGATGAACATATTATAACTAGATATACAGGTCTAAGACCAGATCATTATCCATGCTTTGGCTCATCGGGTGGTGGGGCACTAGGTATCAGAATAAAAAACTGGAAAATAAATCAAGTAGGTTTGATTAGTGTAGTAAGTAAGGGTGGTTGGATATGTGATACTCCAGGTGCTTATACCTATCACACAAAAATAGATAAGTATTTAGATTTTATACTACAATATGCTCCAGATGTAGAGCTTATTTAGAATCTTTTATCTTCTTTAAGTCGGATTGAACCATTCTATCTAACATTTCCTCAAAAGACACTTTAGGTTTCCACCCTAATTCCTTCCTTGCTCTGGAAGAGTCCCCAAGCAGTACATGTACCTCTGCTGGCCTAAAAAACTTAGGGTCTACTACCATGTAATCCTGATAATTAAGTCCCACAGAGCTAAATGCGAACTGTAAAGCATCTTCTATTGAGTGTGTCACACCACTAGCTATAACATAATCCTTTGGCTCTTTTTGCTGTAACATTAGGTAAGCTGCTTCCATATAATCTCTTGCATGTCCAAAATCCCTTTTAGATTTTACATTACCTACTCTAATCTCCTTAGACAGTCCTAACTTGATTTTTGCCACATTTGTGGAAATTTTTCTCAGTATAAACTCTTCACCACGTCTTTCTCCACTGTGGTTAAAGAGAATTCCACCTACAGCAAAGATTCCGTAGGATTCTCTGTAGTTAATTATCGAATAATGTGCTGCTGCTTTAGCTATACCATAAGGCGATTTTGGGTAGAAAGGACAGTTTTCGTCTAGCATACCATCGGGTCTTGCATTCATAACTCCCCCAAACAGTTCACTAGTACTTGCTTGGTATATAGAAATACCTTTAGGATCTATATCTCTAATACATTCAAGTAAACGTAAGCATCCAGTACCTGTAACGTCCATAGATAGTAAAGGGTTATCCCAACTAGCACCAACAAAGGACATAGCACCTAAGTTATAAACTTCATTAGGCATTATATTTTTAATAATTCTATATAGAGATGTGTAGTCTGTAAGATCTCCCTCTACTAGAGTAACTTTATCTAGTATATGTTGAATTCTCCATAGATTTTTAGTACTGGACTGTCTAACAATTCCATAGACTTCGTAACCTTTTTCTAGTAAAATTTCCATTAACCAAGATGCATCTTGTCCAGAGGCTCCAGTTACTAATGCTTTCTTTTTACTCATGATACACCCTTCCTTTAATTTTAATTTACAATCTTTAAATTATAGTTAACACATAATTTATCAAATTTATCTTTCTTTCGTTTTAAATATAAGTTAGAAGACTCTTGATATAAATACAGATAAAAATTATAGAAAGACTCTTTTAATATACGTATTAAGTAAAAAATACCTTTATTATTATGGTGGATATCAATACTATGTTTTATGTAATTATTTTTCAATAAATTAGAACAACCTAAGATTAAATGTTCATTAGCAGATCCTAAATTAATATGAGCATAGTTTCTATTTTTACCAAAGGATACACAACCGTCAGCATCAAATAAACCTCTTAAATAATGTCTATATAAATCATTAGATTTGAATTCAGGTTCCTTAACGTTTCTTAGTCTACTTAAGTCTGCTTCTCTATACTTTCTATTACACGTTATACCTATTCTTTTTTTGGATCCTAGTTTAGTAGCTTCTCGCACTGATCTTGTACTAATATTATAT
>Ga0164310_10002754_pt1 | contig 10161 bp, 9 predicted proteins | sample GuaBasSedimGuay1_FD_121795 | JGI IMG/M metagenome (GOLD analysis project Ga0164310, IMG submission 121795) | Subseafloor sediment microbial communities from Guaymas Basin, Gulf of California, Mexico - Guay1, Core 4569-9, 0-3 cm | ecosystem: Environmental > Aquatic > Marine > Hydrothermal vents >... | reverse complement strand
CGTCAAGCACGGTAAACCTATTGAGCCATATCGACGTTGGCTTGTTCCCAGGTTTCGAGATCAGGCTGCCAGGTTTGGCAGCAGACAGTTGGAAAGGATGATCGTCAAAGTGGCCGAAAGCGATTCCGTCCTCAGACGTCAGACTCCGAGACCGAGCCAGATTCTGGAGGAGTTGGTCCTCCTGATGACCGAATCACCGGATCAGACCACAATCCAGCGATAACAATGAGTTTGGAAGAAAACAAGCCGTTACGTGTAGCCAGAGAGGACACCAGTGAGGCCGAGAACAGGCTTATCGAGGCTGTCCAGGAAGGAGACAAGAAGGCGTTTGGTCAACTTGTACGGAAACATCAGAAGCGACTGTTTCGATTCGTCTATGGATTGACCAGCTCGTTTGACCAAACTGAGGATATCGTGCAGGATGCGTTTGTCAGGGCCTATAAAGCTATTGGGACATTTCGGCTCGGATTGCAATTCTATCCGTGGTTGGCAACCATTGCTCGCAACTTGGCGTACAACCAGATCTCTCGAGAAGATAAGAAAGAGTCTTTGGACAAGATCAGCGAAAAAGGATTTGATCCGCCGTCGGGTGAACTGGGTCCATTGGAGCAACTTCTGGATTCGGAGGGTCAGAAACGGTTCTATGTCGCCCTGAACGCACTGCCTGCAAAGTATCGTACGGTGTTTATACTCAGGCACTTTGAGGATATGGATTACAACCAGATTGCCGCTTACCTGAAGATTCCGCCGGGCACGGTCGATTCCCGGCTGCATCGTGCCCGAAAAATGATGGTTGAGGCTCTGAAGGATCTGTTGCCCGAGTGAGGAATGGACATGTCGGAAGAGATGAATCACAAGTACTATGAAGATCTGATATCGGGCTATATCGACGGTGAACTGACACCACAACAACAGAAAGCCCTTGAAAAGCATCTGGAGGAGTGTTCGCTTTGCAGTGAAGAGCTGGCCAGACTCAGAAAACTCGACAATCTGGTTGCCGCACACAGCCAACTTGGCGGGGAGGACTATTGGGAGAAATCTGCCAGAGCTATAAACGAACGCATTGAGGCGGGTGCCGCCAAAGTGACTGATCTGAAAGCGGAGAGAGCAAAACGCGGCGGCGGGTTGTTCTGGAAGATTTCAACGGTGGCTGCTTCGGCTCTGATCCTGGGGTATATAGGCTTTCATCAAAGCGATATTATGAGAGATAGGGTCGATGTTCCTCTCGAAGTTAAGCAGAAACAGACGCCTCCTTCACCTGTAGAAGACACGGAATCCGGTGTAGCTTACAAGAAGGATCGTTCCGAGAATGCTCTGCAGGAGGCTGAAGTATCTTCAGACGTGACACTGGAAAGTGCAGAAGAACGCAGTGAAATCAAACCACAAGCGGTTGCAGAAAGCGAGCCGATGCCGGTTTTGTCACCTTCGGTGGAAGCGGAGCATGACAAGGCTCATTCAGATCGGTTAAGTGCTCCGTCTGAGGTGCAAGAGTCCATTGACGATTTGAGCAAGGGCGTTGCCGGTTCCTCAGCTTACCGGGCTGAGTCGGTCGATCAACAGAAACCGCGTGAGATTGTAGCGACCTCGACAGCACAGGTCGGACCGGACAAGAAGTTACGAGATGATGTTGCCTTTCAGGAAGCGCCTGGAATAGGAGAACCTGTCAGGATAACGAACTTCGAGGAGCATTCCATCAGTGTGAACAGCGTAGGGCTCTATGGGGCAGACGAGACCGAAGAACTGGCAGCGACGGAGTTGCAGTACTGGCGGGCTCAAAGGGATTCTTTGCTATCGCGGGGTCTGGATAGTGATCGACGGCTTTCGACAAGTGCTACTGGAGAATCGAAAGCGAAGAGTGCCGTGGGACCGAAGATTGATCTTGAGGCACTGGTAGCACCGAGATCGACGCCAGATGAGCCAGACGAGGTCGGGCTGCTTGAGGCCTGGTACAACATCTGTCTGTTTACCACTGATTTGACAGAATCAGCCGAAGGAATCAGTTTTCTGAGGCAGGTAGCATCGGATTCTGCGTCGGAGAACAGTAATCAGGCGGCTGAGTACCTTCGCAAGCTCGGTCGGGAATAGTACTTGCTTCGTGGGATTTGAGCAAACTTTTGTTCCGTAGCTTCGTATCCCCTAAATAAGCACAGGTATGAACGGAGGTCTGAGAAGATGGCAAAAAGATTGTATCGTTCCCCAACAAACAAAATGATAGGCGGTGTCTGCGGAGGTGTGGCTGAGTATTTTGATCTGGACCCAGTGTTGGTTCGGATCGTCGCCGTATTAATGTTCTTCGCTCATGGTTTTGGTCTTCTGGCTTACGTTATTGCTTGGATCATCATGCCTATGGGAGAAGAGGGAATCGAAGAAACATCCGGTTCTTTCCGACCTGCAGCCGAAAGATCAGAAAGTCCAATGTGGCACAGCCTGTTGCCCGGTCTGGCACTGATTGTATTTGGAGCTTTTCTGCTTATGCGTGAGTACTTCTACTGGTTTGACTTCGGTGCTTTCTGGCCGCTGCTGCTGATTGTCATCGGAGTGGGGCTGATTCTGTACAACGGAACTCGTCGTCGAGGCTCGGATCCCTATGCTGCACACGATCAGAATGGGGATACTCAGACTATAAATGGTGAGAACGGGGGGGGGATCTAATGACTCCTGCACGGTTCCGTTGGGGCATGCTGTTTATTCTGTTTGGCGTACTTCTTCTTCTGACCAAGACGCGAGTTCTGGACATCGACTTCTGGATGGACTTCCTCGGTTTTCTGCCGATCTTGCTGATTGCAATAGGTATTGAGAAGATATTCACCAAATCAAAACTTCAGTTTATCTCGTATGTAGTCCCTGTTCTGTTTCTGGGCGGTGTGATGTGGTTTGCCTTTTCGGACTATCGTTACAGTGACGATAACGATTTCCTCAGAGCCAAGACTGTTGTTGAAGAGGCTGATCCATCATTGGAACTGCTGTGCGCAGTGCTGGATCTCGATGAGGAAAATCTGACTATTCGTGATGCCACTGACGACCTGCTTCGCGGCCGTTTCCGCAAGTACACTCGCAAGCCACACTATCGCCATATTGAAGAGAGTGATGAAGCCAAAGTCTGGATTACAAGTTCTTCTAAGCGATGGCTGCCGCGTGGGATTATTAAGTTCGATGATGACAGTGACGATGATTGGCGCTTGTCATTTTCGAACCGCGTGCCCTTAGTTCTCGAGTGTCGGGGCGAAAAATCCGACATCCATCTGAATCTGTCAACAACGCCATTGCAGCGGCTTCACCTTGATGCCGACAAATCGGACATTTATCTCAAATTGGGTGAGCTTGAATCGATGGTGACCGTGTTTGTGTCCGGATATGATTCCAAACTACGGCTGCGCGTGCCCCACGAATCCGGGCTACTCGTTAAAGGAGTCGAAGATGATTCCTATCTTCAGGAAATCGGTCTGGAGCGCCATAACGGAGACTTCACCAGCGAAGGTTTTGACACTCTCGGAAACAGGATTGAAGTGGACCTTGATGATGAGTTTAGGTCGCTGTCTATAGATTTCTATTGAACAACTCTTCCTTCAGCGCAACCGGTTCCGTCCCATTTGGGATGGGCCGGTTCGTTTTTGTGTTTACAGGGATACCAATTCTATTGCGGTGCTGCCAAGTGTCTCTGTGCGTACCATGACATAGGTAACAGGTGTACCGGGACATGTGTAACCTATGTCTTGACATTGCACATCTCTGCCTGGCAGTCGGGCAAATCCGTAGAGGCGTCAGGCAGAGACACCTGACGCCACCGCATGCGGACGGTTTATCGATTGAAACCGTCGCAGGGTCAGATTCGGGTTGCCAGATGGAGAGAGCATCGGTACATTCCCAAAATGGTATTACCAACATACAAACTGACCAGGTTCAAGAACAAGATCATCGCTATTGATGGTCCGGCGGGATCAGGGAAATCAACGACTGCCAAGATTCTGGCCGCGAAGTTGGGCTATCGCTACCTTGACACCGGGGCCATGTACCGTGCGCTGACATGGCTGGCACTCAAAAACAACGTAGCTCCCTCAGATGCCAGCAAGCTTAAGGTGTTAGCTGAGGCTATCGATATCCAGTTTGTCACCAAGGAAGATGCCAATCGAGTCTATATCAACGGCGAGGAAATCACTGAGGAGATTCGGAGCCCGAAAGTGACACAGCATGTTTCCGAGGTCTCCGCGCATCCCGGCGTACGCAAGGTGATGGTCCACCAACAGCAGGAGATGGGTAAGAAGGGCGGTGTAGTTGCCGAAGGTCGTGATACGACTACGGTTGTTTTTCCTGAGGCTCACGCGAAATTATATTTGGATGCTTCCGTTACGACTCGTGCCGAACGTCGCCTTGTCGATCTTGCCAGGATGGGCATTTCAACAACGCTGGAAGAGCTGGTTGCCGATATCGAACGTCGTGACAAATACGATTCCGAGAGGAAACACTCCCCTCTCAGACGAGCACATGATGCGTATGTGGTCAATACTACGAATTGCACCATTGAGGAGCAGGTGGACCGCATTCTGACCATTCTAAAAACCACATTTCAGTGAGACTAAAACTTCTATACAGATCCGGATGGATACTCACCCGTTGCATAAGCAAGCTTGGGTTCGGTATCAAAATCAGCGGTGGTGACAGAGTTCCGCGTACTGGGGGTTTTATAGCCGCCTCCAACCATATTTCATACTACGACCCCCCGCTGATTGGCAGTTGGGCTCCGCGTGAAATGTGCTTTTTCGCCAAGAAGGAATTGTTCCGAAATCCCGTGATGGGTGCGATTATCAGAGCAACCAACGCCATACCGGTTGGCCGTGGTACAGTAGACCGAAAGGCAATGGAGGCTGCGGTCAACGTGATCCAAAGCGGTTTTGGGCTGTTGGTATTTCCGGAGGGCACTCGTTCCAGGACCGATAAATTCCTGCCTCCTCGTCCCGGGGTTGGAATGATAGCCGTTAAAGCAGGCTGTCCCATTGTGCCGGTCTATCTGCATGGCTCCAATCATTCCTCAGACTGTTTCCGGCGACGTGACCAGCTTTCAATAACATTCGGTGAGCCGCTCAGTGCTGAGTGGGTGAGATCATTTTCTGCTGAGAAGGCGAGTTATGTTGAAATCGCTGCTGCCGTGATGGATTGCATTGCCGCACTGAAAAAGCAAGTTACTTCCAGTTAAGTCAGACTAAAATCCTGTCGAGAGCTATTATTATCAAGTATTCCGGAAAAACCTCTTGGAAATCCGGATAATTTGATTATATACCGTGCCTGATACGGTGCCAATATGTACCGATCTGTAAGTCTGCCGGGTTTCCCTTTTGGGGAAAATTCAAACCCGTCGGATCGTATAGGAGGTTCCCTAAAGAAAATGGCAGAAGCCAAAAACACATCCAAACAGGGTACGGCCGCGAGTGTGTCTAAGCGCAAAGCGACCAGTGCCAAGAAGACCATCAAGGTCAAAACAAAAGTCACCAAGAAGGACATCAAGGAGGCTGAGAAGACTCAGGTTGTCCAGCAGGAGGAAACAACTGCTGAACGCGTGATGACAGCCCGTCGCCAGAGGGTTGCGGACAAAGCCAAGTTGAAGGCCGGTGAACAACCTGTTGCCCAGCCGGAAGAGGTCCAGGCGGTTAAGATCACTGATGTTTCGGGTGTCGTCTACGACAAGGTTGACTATGACGCCATGGTCGAGATGTACGATGCCACGATCAAGGACATCAAGGAAGGCGAGATCGTCCACGGATCGGTTATTGGTGTAAATCAGGACAATGTAATCGTCGATGTGGGGTTCAAGTCTGAAGGTATTATCCCTCTTGGCGAATTTCCCCTGCCACTCAATATCAAGGTGGGAGAAGCTATTGATGTCTTTCTTGAACAGATCGAGGATTCCAACGGGGCCCTGCTTCTGTCCAAGCAAAAAGCCGACTTCATGTTGGTCTGGGACAAGATCCGCGACGTCCACGATGCCGGGGATGCAATCGAGGGTCGTGTGGTACGACGCATCAAGGGTGGTGTGATTGTCGATATTATGGGTGTTGACGCATTCCTTCCCGGTTCTCAGATATCATTGCGCCAGGTACCGGATTTTGATGCCCTCATCGGTCAGATGATGGATGTCAAGATCATCAAGCTGAACCGGAGCCGGCGGAATATCGTTGTCTCTCGCAGAATAGTGCTTGAAAAAGAGCGCGAAGAGATGCGCGGCGATCTGCTTAGAGATATCGAAGTTGGCCAGGTTCGTCAGGGTATAGTCAAGAACATTACTGATTTTGGTGTTTTTATCGACATGGGTGGAGTAGACGGTCTGCTTCATATTACTGATATGTCATGGGGCCGCGTAAGGCATCCTTCCGAGATGGTCGCTCTGAGTGCAACTATCGATGTCAAGATACTTGACTTCGATGAGCGTACAACGCGTATCTCGCTGGGCCTGAAGCAGATGACCCCTTATCCATGGGAAGACATTGAAACCAAGTATCCTATCGGCAAGAAGGTTACCGGTAGAGTGGTCTCTATCACCGATTATGGTGCTTTCGTTGAATTGGAGAAGGGTATTGAGGGTTTAATTCATATCTCCGAGATGTCCTGGACCCAGCATATCAAGCATCCGTCAAAAATCATGACCGTTGGCGATCAGGTGGATGCAGTCGTATTGTCTGTTGATCAGGACAACGAGAAGATATCTCTCGGTATTAAGCAGATGGAGCCTGATCCATGGTTGACCATCGAGGGCAAGTATCCTATCAACAAGGTCATTACAGGCAAGGTTCGTAACCTGACCGCATTCGGTGCTTTCGTGGAACTCGAAGAGGGGATCGATGGTCTGGTGCATATCTCTGATATGTCATGGACCAGACGGATTCAGCATCCTTCCGAAATCATGGTGAAGAGTGACACGGTTGATGTGATGGTGATCAAGATCGACAACGAGAACCGTCGCATCTCTCTTGGGTACAAGCAGCTCACCGATGATCCCTGGCCGGGATTGGCAAGCAAGTTCGGCACGGGGACAGAATGTCTGGGTACGATAATCAAAGTATTCGACCGTGGTGTTGTGGTTGACCTTGGCGAAAACGTTGAGGGGTTCGTCCCGACCAGCCAATTGGCTGCCAAGGATCTCACTAACCCGACGGACGTATTCAAAGATGGCGAACAGATACCGCTGCATGTTATCGAATTCGATCAGAATATGCATAAGGTCGTTCTCTCTGTTGTCGCTTACTATAAGAAGCGGGAGAAGGCTGAGTTTGAGGAGTACCTGGCCAAGCATACGGCGGAATCAGTGACGACACTTGGTGACGCTATGCCGGATGAGATGAAGCCCCAGGCGACTTCTGATTCAGAGCCATCTACTGCTGCTCCAGCCGAGGAGACTCCAGTAGTTGAGGACACGACCCCATCGGCAGAACCTGCCGCAGAGGAAACTCCTGTTAAGGAAGAGACTGTCGAAGCGAAAGCCGAGACTGCTCCCGAAGAGAAACCCGCTGAGGAAGCTGCTCCCCCCGAGCAGGAGACGAAGTCGGATGACTCCGAGGAAACCAAGGAATAGTCTGTGTTTGGTGTTTGAAATTGGACGGCGGTCATGACCTGACCGCCGTTTTCTTTAGCAACGATGAGTTCTATTATAAGTAAGAAAGGTTTCTGGGCACAACTGGAGCGGCCAATCATGGCCCTGGCACCCGTGGCGGATATCACAGATGCTGTATACAGACGTCTTGTTGCGCGGTGTGGGAAGCCTGATGTGATATTTACTGAATTCGTGTCTGTGGACGGTCTGTGTAGTCCGGGCCGCAAGAATCTTCTCCAACATCTCCGTTTCGACGAGTCCGAACATCCCATTGTCGCCCAGTTCTTTGGCACTGACCCTGAGAAGTTCCGAGAGTGTGCCAGGCTTGCAGTTGAACTGGGATTCGATGGTGTTGACATCAATATGGGTTGTCCGGTCAAAGTGATTTGCAAGCAGGGAGCAGGGGCGGCCCTGATAAACGAACCGGAGCTGACACAGGAAATCGTACAGGCGACAATCGAGGGAGCCGGTGATCTACCAGTATCCGTTAAGACGCGGATCGGTTTCAGCACGATTGATGCTGAACAATGGGCATCTACGCTTCTTGAGGCTAATCCTGCAGCGATCATCTTTCATCTGCGTACGAGAAAACAAATGTACAGGCCCAGTGCTCATTGGGAGGTCATGCCCGGATTGGTTGAGTTGGCCAGAGGCACCGGCGTGTTGATAATCGGCAATGGTGATATTCAAACTCTTCAGCAGGCAGAGAAGGTGGCGGCCGAGACTGGGGTTGATGGAGTGATGATGGGCAGGGCGGCGCTCGGCAACCCGTGGCTGTTCAGACGAACACGACAGCCGGAAACCATTACCCTGACCGAGCGACTGGATACACTGCTTGAGCACGCAGCTTTGTTTGAAGCCGTATTTGGGTTCGAGAGGAGCTTTGTCGTTATGCGCAAGCATCTGATGGCCTATGCGTCCGGCTTTTCGGGAGCTAAGGAACTGAGGGTGATGCTTCAGGATGTCAGGTGCCGAAGAGATGTCGAACTGGCCGTTGCAGCGTTTCGATCTGAAAAACCACAGTAGACTATGGACTGACTCGGCAGCAGCGTACAGCATACCAATCTGCGTCATAATCGAATAATCAGGCGAGGTTTCAGCCTTATCATACTATATTGTAGAATATGACGATTTCAGATTCAAAGACTGTATCATTGCAGACTGTCGGCTGCAGGCTCAACCAGTACGAGACAGAAAAAATGGCCGTAGATCTGTATCCGTACGGTTTTCGCCGTGCGGCCAAAGACGAGAGTGCTGATTTATACATCATTAATACCTGTACAGTGACTCACCGTGCTGACTCCTCCAGTCGCTATTTGATAAGCAAAGCCAGACGGGAGAATCCGGACAGTCGCGTGGTGGTCGCCGGTTGCTACGTTGATTCGGAGCATGAGAAGGTGTCTTCGATGGAAGCCGTTGACCTTGTAATCCCCAACAGCGACAAAAGTCGGATTGTAGAGATTCTCTCAAGCCATTTTCCTGAGTTATTCACGGACGCGCCAATCGAGACCTGTTCATCATGGGAAGTAGCGTTCGAGACGTTTAATCGCGCCTGGCTGAAAGTCTCCGACGGTTGTAACCAGCGGTGTGCGTTCTGTATACTACCAAGGGTACGTGGAGGTCTCATCAATCGTCCGGTGACCGAGATAGTCGATGATGTAAACTCATTGGTTGGAAATGGATTCTGCGAAATAGTACTGACCGGGCTGCATCTGGGCAGTTACTCTGATCCCGACGGTAGGGCAGACGTCAAAACCCTTGCGCAACTCTGCAAGTTTCTGTTGCGAGAAACCAGTCTGACGCGTATCCGGCTTTCTTCAATCGAACCCCAGACAGTTACTGACGAGTTACTCAATGTATGCACCGACGCTGGCGAGCGAATCTGTCGTCACATTCATATTCCATTGCAGTCTGGCTCACCGAATATCCTCAAACTGATGCGCCGACCGTACTCACTCGAACAGTACGTCAAACGAGCGGAAGCAATCCGGCAGGCTATTCCAGGAGTGACTATCGGATCGGATATGATTGCAGGCTTTCCGGGGGAAACCGAAGAAGATTTCCGACTCGCTTGTGCTGCAGTAGATTCTGATCTCGTTGATTATCTTCATGTTTTCAGCTACTCCGATCGTGCTCAAACCGTTGCTGCAGGGTTGCCTGATAAGGTTAGCCCAACGGCGATCAAGGAGCGCTGCTCGACGATGATCGAAATATCAAACCGACTCCGCCACGGACTCCACAAACGGCAGATCAACAAGGTGCTGGCAGTAATCTCCGAGCACCGGAAGCCGGGCAGCGCCGATCTTTTCGGCATTGCAGACAACTACGTACGTGTCAAGTTGCCTGCGAGCTACAGCGGTGGACGTCAGATCGTCAGGGTTCGCATCACGGCAGCTTACGAGAACTTCATCGAGGGTCAGTTGCTGGGCTGACAAGCGTAGCGCCTTGTTAGGTTCTGTTATTATGCTCCAGAGCTATTGCTACTTTTCCTCTGAGTGAGTGGTCCCGTGCGCGGCAGACGTCCTCGTCTGCCGATATCTCGGCGCCAGGCGGCGCACGAGGACGTACACCGCCCACCGTAT
>Ga0164310_10002753_pt1 | contig 10162 bp, 9 predicted proteins | sample GuaBasSedimGuay1_FD_121795 | JGI IMG/M metagenome (GOLD analysis project Ga0164310, IMG submission 121795) | Subseafloor sediment microbial communities from Guaymas Basin, Gulf of California, Mexico - Guay1, Core 4569-9, 0-3 cm | ecosystem: Environmental > Aquatic > Marine > Hydrothermal vents >... | reverse complement strand
TTCTGATAATAATCCAGCCAACCACAACAATAAAAAACGCCACAAGCAGCAATCCGATATACGGTCTGATGAGTTCCACTAAACCAAAAATCTCCACGATCTGGGGATTTTCTCCTGCTTCCATCGATCCAAAGACTGCCCCTGCCCCCTCGGTAAAGCTAAGAAAAACATCAATCCCGATCACAAGAGCAACCACGCCAGCAACCAGCAAGAAAAAAATACCTGAAAAGAGCATATCCAGAACAAAGGGAAATGCAATTCCAATATTCCTCTTCCACGTATCAAAACCCCTGCCGATTACCATCCCAAGCTCTTCACTCATCAACGAACACAATAACTATATTTAATTTAACTCTTTCCAATGGGACCAGTTGTGAAGCACCACTGAAAGTACTGTTTAAGTGCATGACATGTTTAATCATAGTTACAACATCTGGCTAAAAATATTTCGATAAAAATGGTGTGAGTTTCAACGTGCTGGCGCGGTCGAAGCGAAATCTATTTATTATCTGATTCTGGATTAGGATTCGGTGATTATAAGATGCCAGCAAAAGTGATAGCAGAAGATTGTACAGGTTGTGAACTTTGTGTCGATGAGTGCCCTGAAGAAGCAATCACGATGGTCGATGAGATCGCTGTTGTGGACGTGGACAAGTGTAATGACTGTGGCGATTGTGTGGATGTCTGCGCGAGTGATGCCATTGTAGTGGAGTGAACACTGCTTCTCAAGCTCTAAGTTAAATCGTTAGAACGAGAAACGTGGCACGAAAACATGCCCGCTGCAAGCAAATGGGTGTGCCTTTATATTACCTATAAAGGTACACTCTCCACGCAGTAGAGAGGTGTGCCACCACAATTATTTTTACAACACGTGATAGGGGATTCGATGTCCTCGATGATAGCAAAAAATACATTATATAATATATAAAAGATATTAATAATAATTGGACGTAGACAACAGATTAAAGTAATATTAGTCCTTCTTTGGGGGTGGTTCAATTCAATTTTTCTGGTGATGTTGTTATGTTTGAGATCGAGGGACACCTGGGGGTTAGGGATAATCACCTCTTTATAGGAGGGATGGATGCGGTCGATCTGGTTGGCGAGTATGGTTCACCGCTCTTTGTGACAAATGAAGAACGACTCCGCGAGAATTATAGACGTTACCAGCGTGCATTCCCAGATACAGATGTTTACTATGCGGCAAAGGCAAATGGTAATCTCACGATACTTCGAATACTTGCAGAAGAGGGTGCTGGTGCTGATGTGTTCAGCGGGGGTGAGTTGTACATGGCATTGCTTGCCGGGATATCGAGTGATCGAATACTCTTCAATGGCAACTCTAAAACAGACCAAGAACTGAGATATGCGCTGCAAACAGGTGTGCGTGTATCCGTAGATTCCTTGGATGAACTGAAGACGCTTGCATCCTTTGCTCGTGAAACTGGTAAGGTTGCTGAGATCGCTTTTCGTGTGAACCCGGACATATCACCAAAGACACATCCAAAGATTGCAACGGGTCTTTCAACCAGCAAATTCGGCATACCCTACACTCAGGTGATCGAGGCGTACGATACAGCAAAACGGATTGAAGGTGTCAAGCCTGTTGGGATACACTGCCACATTGGGAGCCAGATAATCGAGCTCACGCCCTTTGTTGAGACTGTGAACAGGATGATGGATCTGGTGGAGCAGATCGATCGGCTTGGAGTAAAACTTGAGTTTCTCGACCTCGGTTCAGGTCTCGGCATACCCTATAAAAAGGACGAGCATGTACCAACACCAGAGGATCTTGCAGATGCGATACTACCAGTCTGGAGTGAGCGCTCGGATGCGATCGGTGTTCACCCACGCATGATACTCGAACCCGGCCGTTACATCACAGGCGACACAACAGTACTGTTAACCCGGGTTAACCTTGTGAAAGAGGCACACAAGAGATTTGTGGGCGTGGATGCGGGATTCAACCTGATGATCAGACAGGCAATGTATGGTGCATACCACCACGTCCTCCTTGCTAATAAAGCAGATCTCCCACCTATGGGGCTTTACACCATTGCAGGCCCGATATGTGAGAGTGGGGACATCCTCGCGCACGACAGAGAGCTCCCACCAGTGGAGAAGGATGATATCATCGCTGTGCTCGATGTCGGTGCCTATGGATTCAGCATGAGTTCACAGTACAACGGGCGCCCGCGCGCAGCAGAGATCTTAATTTCCCACGGCAGACCATACGTGATCAGAGAGCATGAGACTGTGTGCGATCTGCTCGCAAAACAGACGCTTCCACCGCATTTGTTATAACATTCAGTACCAAACCGATAGAGGGTAGATTTTGAGACTGAATTGTTGCAGTGTGGAGAAAATGTTAAAATTCGCATGAAGATTTTTGAAAACCCACTAAAAGTCCAGAAACATCCACAAAGTGTAAAAGGAAAAGAAAGTAAGAGGAATTGGTCAACACTGGAAATAAATCAAAATTCACACATATTTATTTTAGCTGATGTCTTCTTTTTTGTACATTACTGCTAATAATTTTTTATGTTGTTGGTTTTGTTGATTACAGGTGTTCAAAAACAAAAGCTTTATGTTCTATTAAACATAGTCAGCGATATGTTTGATAGAACATATAGTAGAGGTTAGAAAATGTTAGAACGCATATCAAAAGTACTATGTATAATGATAGCAGTAGCACTGATTGCTCCAGCAGTCAGCGCTGCAAACAGCGTTGAGATACGTGGCCAAATATCAAATGAAGGAAGTATTCACGAATGGAATGCGTCAACCTTCCCTGCTTTCTGGCATAACCTGAAAAATGATCTCAGAAGCGAGACCCTAACAATAGATCCGAGTGAATCGCTGACGTCCAGTGACAGAGACCTTGATGAAAATCATCTCACTTACACCGTACAGAGAACACTTAAAAAATATAAAGTACAGAGTAACAAAGGTCTGACAGTGGAAAACGGATTAAACTATCCTGAAGGAAAGGTGGTGCAGGATGGTACGCATTATGGTCTTGTGGGATTCTTCGGGGCGAAAAGAGTAGCAGTCAAAGGTGATACAAGCAAACTAACAAAACTCATTTTTGAACAAGGAGACACTGCAGAAAAAGTACTCACCGTCGGAGAGACATGGGACATGGGTGAAGGATGGACGCTCACCGCAGAAGCAATCGATGCCAGAACAACACCAAGACAAGCATGGCTCATACTCAAAAGAGGCGACAAAAGTTTTGACTGCAACAACGTACTCCATCCAAACGAGGTATGCACATACACAGAAGACATCGCTGGACTAACCGACGTTCCACTCTTCGTAACATACGTCGACGGCATCCTATCAAGCTCTGAAGGTGACATAGTCATATTAAAATACACATGGCTCATCTCAACAGACATAAAAAATATCAAAACAAGCGATAAATTCGGAGTCTTCAAAGTAAAGACTGCAAATGACACACACGTCATAATGAAGAATGAGCACGCAGTCAGCCTTGATCAAAACGCAGTAGTAGACCTTGCAGAGGGCATACAATTCAAAGTAGCTGACAAAAGCAAAGTGCTGCGATTCTACCCAAGAAAAGTGATCAAACTCGAATCCACAAGCGTTGAACCAAAAGCAACACCAAAAGCAACACCGACCGAAACGCCAGAAGCAACGCCAGAAGCAACGCCAGAACAGCCAGTATCAACACCCATCGAAACAACCACGCCAGAAGAAGCAGTGCGACTGAAAGAAGCAGTAGAGAATCAAGAGACAACCAGCACAGCTAAAACACCAACCGAAACGCCAAGAACGCCAGGATTTGGAATTCTGCTGGCAGGATTTATTGTCACCATGACAGCCATAGTGCATAAAAAGACAAGATAAAACAAAAACTTATTTCCACTTTTTATTTTAATTATTTTGGCAAAGTGGCGTGATTTATATTTGTTATGCTAGCGTCACTATGAAATCTCTGATACTATGCGTCGGGCGATCTCTTGGTACACGCTACCGACGTCGCCGAGATCGTTGCGGAAGACATCTTTGTCAAGCGACTCGCCAGTCTCTTTGTCCCAGAATCGGCATGTGTCAGCAGATATCTCGTCAGCCAGGATGATCCTACCATCCTTTTTTGATCGCCCAAACTCAAGCTTGAAGTCAGGTAGAACCAGTCCTCGCTCATCTAAAAACTTGATCAGTACATGGTTTATTTCAAGTGCGAGTCTTCGCATCAATCCAAGCTCGTCCATGCTTGCAATTCCCATTGCAACTGCGATATCTTCGTTTATCATTGGATCTCCGTGTTCATCGCTTTTGTAGTCCAGTACAACGACAGGGGGCACGAGTTTTCTGCCTTCTTCTACTGGGTATTTCCTGGTGATTGAGCCTGCGGCGATGTTTCGTACGATCACTTCAATGGGTATGATCTGAACAGCGTCTACCAACATCTCAGTCTCTGAGAGCATGTCTTTGAAGTGGGTTGGAATTCCGTTTGATTCGAGGAGTCTGAAGAGCTTCTCTGAGATTTTAGCGTTGTAATATCCTTTTTTTTCAAGACTGCTCTTTTTTTTCCCGTCGAAGGCAGTTAGATCATCATGGAACTCTGCAATAAAGACGTTTTCATCATCTGTTCGGTAGATCGTTTTTACCTTTCCCCGGTAGAGAGCCTCTCCGCGTGTCACCACTCCTTACTCCTCCTCTGGTTTCTGGAGTTTTTCTGGTATCGTGTCTGCTGCGGTTTTACTCATGCGGTGGAGTGCGACTTTTCCTGTTCGAACCATCTCTTTGATTCCAAATTGTGAGAGTAGTCGCTGTATCGATGCGATTTTGCCTTTGCTACCTGTAACTTCCACGATTAAGGAGTCGGTTGCAACGTCTATTATTCTTGCTCTGAAGACGTCAACTATCTGCATGACCATTGAGCGTGTTGTTGTGTCTACCTCTACTTTTATGAGTGCCAGTTCTCTTGAAACTGAGTCGTAGGGTGATAGTTCTGCTATGTGTATCACGTCGATTAATTTGTTTAATTGTTTCTTCACCTGTTCGAGGACGGCGTCATCACCGGAGACCACGATTGTTATCCGTGAGATACTGGTTTCTTCAGTCACTCCGACTGCGAGGCTTTCGATGTTGAATCCTCTGCGGCTGAAGAGTCCTGAGATTCTTGCAAGCACGCCAGGTTTGTTCTCAACAAGAACTGATAAGGTATGTTTTTTCATCTCTATATCACTCCAGATTAAGTATCTCGTTTATTGCAGCGCCCGCAGGAACCATCGGTGATACATTCTCGGTGCGTTCCACGATAAAATCAATTATACATGGTTTGCATGATCCGACTGCTTCTTTCAGTGTTGGTTTCACGTCTTCGGGTCTCTCTACCCGCAGTCCGAGTGCCCCGTAGGCTTCGGCGAGTTTTACGAAGTCAACGCTATCCTCGATTATTGTTGCAGAGTATCTCTGTTCGAAGAATAGTTCCTGCCATTGGCGCACCATTCCAAGGTATCCGTTGTTGAGGATCGCAACCACGACAGGCACGTTGTTCTGAACAGTAGTTGCAAGCTCCTGGCTGTTCATCTGGAAGGATCCGTCGCCTGCGATATCTATCACGGTGGCATCAGGAACTCCTACTTTTGCGCCGATTGCGGCTGGGAATCCGTAGCCCATTGTTCCAAGCCCGCCCGATGATATGAAGGTGCGTGGCCGGGTACACCTGAAGTATTGGGCTGCCCACATCTGGTTCTGTCCCACTTCTGTTGTGATTATGGCATCTGGATAGAGTTCACAGATGCTCTCTACAACGTACTGTGGCTTCAAGCCATCTTTTTTGTACTGGAGTGGAAATTCCTGTTTCCACTTGTTTATTCGATCAAGCCATGGGTCTGTTCTGGGTTGGCTTTCTTTCACAAGTCCTATGAGTCGCAATAGAGCTGTCTTTGCATCTCCAACGATTGAGACGTCGACGCGAATGTTTTTTCTGATCTCTGCGGGGTCGATATCGATGTGGATGATCTTTGCATTCGGTGCAAAGGATTCGAGCTTGCCTGTGACCCGATCATCAAAACGCACGCCCACCGCTATCACTATATCGGATTCCTGGATTGCATAGTTGGCATACTTTGTACCGTGCATCCCTGGCATCCCGATCGACAGCGGGTGGTTGTCTGGGAATGCGCCTTTTCCCATGAGAGTGGTTGTGACAGGCGCCATTATCGTCTCTGCGAGACTGAGGAGTTCACCTGCAGCGTCAGAGATTATGATCCCACCGCCAGCATAGATAACAGGTCTCTCCGATTTCAGTATCAATTGTGCTGCCTCTCTCAAATGCTTCACATCAGCACTCTTCGGTGGTATGTAACCACGTAGATTGATCTTCTGTGGATAGGTGAAGTCCAGTGTATCGGTGGTCACATCCTTTGGAATGTCGATCAGAACAGGACCTGGTCTTCCAGTCGATGCTATGTAAAATGCTTCTTTTATAATACGTGGCAGGTCTTCGACGTCTTTTACGAGATAGTTGTGTTTGGTTATTGGGAGTGTTATTCCTGTGATGTCTGCCTCTTGGAAGGCGTCACCGCCTATGAGTGGGCGTGGAACCTGCCCTGTGATTGCAACGAGCGGAACAGAGTCCATGTATGCCGTGGCAATGCCTGTCACAAGATTGGTTGCGCCAGGACCTGACGTTGCGATGCAGACGCCTGTTCTGCCTGTTGCCTGCGCGTAGCCGTCTGCTGCGTGGGCGGCTGCCTGTTCATGTCGCACAAGCACGTGTCTTATATCTGCATCGTATAGCTCGTCGTATATCGGGAGTACCGATCCACCAGGATATCCGAAGATAACCTCGACGTTCTCATTTTCAAGCGATTCTATCAGTGCCTCAGCACCTGTAATTTCTGCCATTGGTCTCTTCATCCTCCATTTTCAGCCTGAATGAGTCTGTTGACGCCTTCAAGGACAGCTTCAACAGACGCTGTTATAATATCTGCCCGCGCCCCTCGTGCGGTTATCACCCGATCGTCCTTGCTCAGTTTCACCAGAACCTCTACAAGGGCATCGGTTCCACCAGTTATTGCATCCACGTGGTACTCTTCGAGGCGTATATCAGCAATGCCAGCGATGGCTTTTCTGAGAGCGTTTATGGCTGCATCAACAGGTCCAAGCCCTGTTGCAGCTTCAACAATTTCATTGCCGCTGACCTGTAATTTGAGTGAAGCAGTTGGCATGACCCTGTTCCCGGAGACAACTGTAAAATCTTCCATCTTCACCTTTGCCTCCTGATAGATACCGAGGACTGTTTCGGCAATGCTCTGAAGATCGGCATCACTCACCCGTTTGCCGAGATCGCCGAGTTCTTTCACACGGTTCATAATCTCTTCAAGCTGAGTTTCGGTTGTCTCAAGCCCGAGCTCCTGAAGTGCAAGTGTGACCGAGGCTTTTCCTGTATGTTTCCCGAGCACGATATGCCGCTTGCGTCCAACCATTTCAGGCGTGATCGGTTCATAGGTCGACGAGTCTGCGAGCAAGCCGTGAACGTGAATACCTGCCTCGTGCGTGAAGGCGTTGCCACCGACCACTGCTTTGTTGTGGGAGACTGGCATGTTGGTGAGTCTGCTCACGAGTCGAGAGAGCGGGTATAATTCGTCGCATTTGATCCCTGTTCTGTGGCTGTAGAGTGTTTCGAGTATAATCACCACTTCTTCGAGCGGGGCGTTGCCTGCGCGTTCTCCGAGTCCGTTGACCGTGACATGCGCTTCGCTGGCACCTGCCCTGAGGGCTGTTATTGTGTTTGCTGCTGCAAGTCCAAAGTCGTTGTGACAGTGGATGCTGATCGGGCTTTTGAGTCTTGATAGTTCTGTGAACAACTCCTCTGTTCTTTCGGGCACGAGTACGCCCACCGTGTCGCAGAAGCAGAGTCTTTCAGCGCCAGCGTCGATTCCTGTCTGGTAGAGAGTTTTCAGGTATTCGAGGTCTGCACGAGATGCGTCTTCGCCGCTCAGTTCAACGATCAGACCGTGTTCGCGTGCAAAGCTCACCATCTCGATTGCCTCGCTCAAAACAGTTTCACGATCTTTTTTAAGTTTTCGGGTGATGTGAATGTCAGATACTGGAACTACGAGATGGACAGAGTCGACGTCACATTCTGTTGCAAGCTCGATGTCCTCTCTGCGGATGCGAGCATAGGTGCATATTTCAGCGTTAAATCCTTCATTTGCAATTGCTTTTATCGCTTCACGCTCACCTTTTGATGTGATGGGGGAGCCTGCCACGATTATGTCAATCCCGATATCGTCGAGCTTTCGGGCTATCCAGAGCTTCTGGTCTGCTGTGAGCGTTACACCTGGTGTCTGTTCACCGTCCCGCAGGGTGGTATCCAGAAAACTGATACTATTAAAAGCGATCCCTTCTGTTCATCCTCTTCCAACCTCGCACGTTCCATTATGGAGTGTGAAGAGATACAGGTTATTATAGAAAAAACTAACGCGTCTTTTTCATTTGTGTGGTGGGGTTTTAGGGACTGTCTGGTTTATCTCAACAGCAGTTCAACAGATTTATCGCAAGAGAGGATGCTAAAGAATGGAACAGCCTCTGAAGTGAGGGGTGGAATGGTGAGGGTTCGAACTCGGCTGGTTGCAAAAACTTCTTTTATTGTGAGCGTCTTTATGTGGTTGATTGTGATGGCAAAAAGTAGAATTACCAAGTGTGTTGCGTGCAATGTTGATCTCATTGAGCATGGTTTTGTGAGGTTTCCCTGTCCAAATTGTGGGACTGAGCTTGGCAGGTGCATGATGTGTAGGCATCAGAGCATCCCGTATTCGTGCCCTAACTGTGGCTTTGAGGGGCCGTGAGGTGATAGGAATGGGTGAAGTTGTTGCGACGATAAAAGTTATGCCAGATTCTCCTGAGACTGATTTCGAAGCGTTGAAAGCTGGGATAGCTGACGTGATCCCTAAGGGTGTGCGGCTGTCGGGTTTCGCGGAAGAGCCTGTTGCGTTTGGTCTCAAGGCTTTGATCGTGACAGTTGTGCTTGGAGATCTTGAAGGCGGCACAGATCCAGTGGAATCTGCAATTGCAAGCGTTGAGGGTGTTGAGAGCTTACAGGTGGTTGAGGTCGGCAGAGCACTGTGACACTATGAGTGTTATGAACCACTTTTTTCCGAGGGACTAAGTGTGTGAAGTGTGTGTGATGAGGCCTTCTGTTGACGAGTATTTCATGGAGATTGCTCGTGTGGTGGCACGCAGGTCCACCTGTCTTCGGAACCGCGTGGGTGCTGTCATCGTTAGGGATAAGCGAATCCTTTCAACGGGTTATAACGGCGCTCCGCACAATATGGAGCATTGTCTTACACTTGGGTGTGTGCGTGAAGATCGGAAGATCGCATCTGGGACCCGCCATGAACTCTGCAGGGCGGTGCACGCCGAGCAGAACGCTATCATACAGAGTGCGCTTCATGGTGTCAGCATCGAGGGCGCTACCCTCTACTGCACGCACCAGCCCTGTGTGCTCTGTGCCAAGATGCTGATCAATGGACATATCAGACGTGTGGTCTTCGAAAACTCGTACCCTGACACCGATGCACTCAAGTTCTTCGAGGATGCGAATGTGGAGGTTGTGGATCTTGGGAGCACTGGGGTGTAGCGTTGAAGGTTCATCTCAAGACTTTTGGTTGCACTGCCAATCATGCAGACTCCCGACGAATTCTGGGCGTGGTCGGAGGGCTTGGGCACACGATCTGTAGTGAGGCAGAAGCCGATGCCGTGATCGTTAACACGTGCACGGTCACAGGGCGCACCGAACAGAAGGTTCTAGGGGAGATACACCGTTTGATTGGTATTGGAATGGATGTTATCGTTGCAGGGTGTATTCCAGCAGCGCAGCCCGAAGAACTCGCAGACCTCGATCTCTGCGGGACTGTTACTCCCAGGAGCTTTGATAGGATTGGACATTTGCTCCCCGATCATGCAGGTCGGGGGCGTGAGAGATGTAGCACTGATCCAGTCGTTCCTGTGGGTGCTGTCGTTGCACCTGTGGAGATTGCCACGGGTTGCGTTGGGAACTGCTCATACTGCATAGTGAAGAAGGCAAGAGGAGAGCTTGTGAGTAGACCTACAGAGGAGATATTTGAAGAGGTTTGCGAACTCGTCAAGAGAGGCGTGTGGGAGATCCAATTAACATCCC
>Ga0164310_10002751_pt1 | contig 10164 bp, 10 predicted proteins | sample GuaBasSedimGuay1_FD_121795 | JGI IMG/M metagenome (GOLD analysis project Ga0164310, IMG submission 121795) | Subseafloor sediment microbial communities from Guaymas Basin, Gulf of California, Mexico - Guay1, Core 4569-9, 0-3 cm | ecosystem: Environmental > Aquatic > Marine > Hydrothermal vents... | reverse complement strand
GTTTCAGTGAGGAAAATTTGAATGCCAAGAAAAATGAATATAAATTTAAAAATAATAAAAAAATAAATATAGTTTAGAGGAGAGCATAATGCGCGTAGAGATCTCCACATTATTCGGATTGGATGTTTACACAGACAAGGGCATTTATGTTGGTAGAGTCAACGATGTCCAACTCGATCTGGACGAACAGAAGATCATCGGTCTTGCAACCAATAGGCTGAATCCCAACCTGTTCGACACCACAAACCACGGCGTGATCATACCATTCAGATGGGTGCTCGCGATCGCCGATATCGTTCTGATACGCCAGGTGGCAAAACAATTCAAAAAACCAGAAAAAGAAGAGGAAGAAATATAACAAGAGTACACCGCAGCAGACTCTCAACAAGCATCTCCACACCAAGTGCTATCCCATCAACCTCGATACCACCCTGTCCCTTTGCACCATCACCCACCACAAAGAGCCGATCATACGGCGTCCGATTCCCAATATCTTCGCCAGGAGCACATCGGTTAACAGGCCATGCATCGGCGTATCTCTGGACCATGAGCACCTCATAGTCTGCATTCGGGAAGAGCATCTCCAAATCCTCAAGCCCCAACCGTACCTCCTCTTTAGGATCACTCTCACGCATTGCCATGTGTGCCATTATCAGATGTTTTCCAGGAGGTGCGAGACTTGGATCAACGTTTGTCACCTGATTCAACCCATTCACGCGCTGTGCGTATGGTGTGAGAAGTATGCCAGTATGGTCTATGAGGCTCTCGCTGGAACCGACATTGATCTTCACTCCACTCGAAGGGTGCATCGAAGCAATCACTTCGTCATATTTGCTCATCCCTGCACACCCAACGTGGCTATCTCCTCTTATCAGGCGTTGTGTATCACGGTGTCCAAGATCGCTTATGATGACATCGTATGTGACATCCTCCCCATCAAGACAGACAGCCTCTGCGGTGCAGTCTTCAACGAGTATTCCATCAACCTTCCTGTTGGTGTAGATTCGCCCCCCAGACTCTTCTATCACTTTGGCAAGGGCGTTAATAACCGACTTGCAGCCGCCCACTGGAACGCCGCTGCCGCCGTACTTCAGGATGTTTGCAATGATCGAAACGCCCTCTGATGCTGTGACCTCTCTACTCGTGATGCTCAACGCCCATCCGCAGAACGAGTCGGCAAGCTTTGCCACACCCTCATCATGCACCCGCCGGGAGATCCAGTCCTTGAACGAGTAACCAGTTCCGACAGAAAACCGTGCCTCAAGCATCAGCAATTTACACATAAACTTATTCCACAAGCTAAGGCGTGAAATAAACTCTTTAAACTCAATATCTTCGAAGGAGTTGTCTGTTGGAATTCTGATCGTTGCCCAGGGACTTGACGGCACAATATCCACACCGGCGCCGAGACCGAGGAGCATTCTCCCAAGCGGACCACTCTCTCCATGAGGGATCATATGCAAGGCGCCCGTTGTTAGCTGGTAGCCCTTATACTCGATATTGGTGAAGCGACCCCCTACGAAAGGCAGACGCTCATAGATGTCCACGTCACAACCCATTCGAGAGAGTTTTGCCCCGACAAGCAGCCCACCGAGACCTGCTCCGATAACCCCCACTCTCACGGTAGATCCTCCACAATAGCTCCTAACGGACAGTATCTAATGCATAAGAGACAATTCGTACAGCGATCCCCTATTATAGCCTGCACGAAGACCGTAATGGTGTTTTTGGGACAAAACGGGACACACTGCCCACAACCAACACAGGACTCAGTCACCATCATCTCAGTAACAGAACCGAGATTGCACGCCATACTACAAAAGCGTTATCACAAATCATTAAATCACCAACACAAGCCCCACTCGGACCAAATTAAATATTTTATCACTGATCATTCACCGATCAACAGGTTTATGCGAGGTTGATGCAATGCAATTATCAAAAAGATGACGCGGAGAAACGAGATTCGCCACGATCGTCACACGGTATCATTGCTGACCGATCACATGGTCTTCTCGCCGAAATATCGCGGTAAAAGTTTAACAGGTGATGTCGCTATGGTTATTGGGGGAATGGTGCCCTGATCACCTATGGGCTCCCGGATGTTATCACGGCTCGGTAGGACAAGGCTGGAATGAGCCTCGATTACATCGAGGCTGCTGGCGTACGAAGTACGCAGGATAGTTGAGAAATACATTTCGACACATAACACATACGAATATAATAAGAAATAAACTGGAAACACTATATACAGGCTCCGTACATTTATGTGGGGTATACCGTGACTGAGGATTGGTGAACTCATGCTCCCATAGGCAATAGAAGACCTAAAATCGTGACCAGTTGAAGCTAAATTTTATTTCAGAACAATAGTTTTTAACATATTTTTCCGTTGTTACAGTTACTGGTTTTTCGTAACTACTAATTGGCAAAGGAAATATAACGGATTCATCGATTCGCGGTTCAATAATCACATTTCTAGAATTTTTAAGGATGAATGGATCTGGAATGATTCCATTTATTGTCATTTTTTCAAAATAAGGAACACCTGATAGAATGCTTGGCATTGGTTCAGGAGTACAGCTCATATGAACGATATGATTTTGATATAGGTCGCTGATAAAAATCAAATCAATATTATCGAATTTAATAATATTTTCTTTTTCGTCTTTAAACCAACTTTTATCTGTTAGTAGTCTATGCATTGGATGTTTTAAGGCAGTAACTGGCTGGTCAGTTTCAGCTGTCCAACATATAAAAAGTACATTAAAACAATGGTTATCTCTACTTTTTTGGAATTTTTCATTAGCATCAACAAGAAAATCTTTTACTTTTGAATCTGTCGATGCTAAATTTTCCTTCTTCTGTTCTTCCGATAATTCAAAAATTCTTGAATCATAACGTATTACGGGTCGTCCTTCTTCTAATTTTTTAGATAACTTCTTCCAGTAATTTTCAAGATTAGGAGATTTAACCTCAATATAATATTTATATTTAGATAAGATAACTGAAAACTCTGGGTTTTTATTACTCCTATCAACAGGTCGAGGTTCATACTCAAACGCTTTATTAATATTTTTTTGCAAAATAAAAGTATTCATAGCTGATAATTTACATAAAGATGATAATAATCCATGAAAATCGTAAGAAATTCCACTTTTTGCACGAATCTCATTGTATAAAAAGTCTTCAGCAGCTCTGGAATCTACCCGATTTACATTTAAAATAGAATTTGAAAAAAAATCTATATACGACCCTGGAAAAATTAAATCCTTTAGATTTAGTAACTGCTTTAATGGATGCGATGGCCATCGGGATACTCAATTATAATGTTTAAAATATCTTCATAATTCATCTTTCCTATTCCTATTTGAATAAAAATTTATTTAAGTTAAATTCTTTTATTATTTTTCTCCTTCTTCAAGAACTACTCTTTTAGTACTTACATGGTTTACACATGCTTACAAAATTCATTCCTCACATAAAATCCGCAAGCATAGTAGAATAAGGGATAGGTGCTAAGAGGCAGATGCTTACAAAAAATTATAGATGATAAAAACAGCGTCTCATTGAAAATACCAAATCTGAAAAACCGATAGCATGATAAATCCTGAGCATCATTAAGATGTCTCGGACACAGCGTAGCGACGTATGGGGTCCGTGAATAGATGTAAAAGTAACATAGATGTAAAAATTTTTAGCCATGGTTTCTTGTTCAAGCAGATACCTACACAGTATTATCATTGGATGAAATAGAGAATTATAAGTCAACAGTTTGCAGGTAGTGAGTGGGGAGGGTTAAGATTTATATCGGTTGAGATTAGAGTTGTGGGATTGGTATGAGTGAGAGGGGGCGTTACGTCATTCTTGGCTCTGTTGATGGGCTTCTTGCGGTTCTTGGTGTTGTTATTGGTGCGTCGAGTGCCTCGGTTGGTGATCACTTCGTTGTTCAGGCGGCTCTAGGTGGTGCTGTTGCTCTTGCTCTTACCAATGGTGTGGGTTCTTATCTTGCAGAGAGTGCTGTTGAGCAGGGGAAGCTTGCAATGCTTTCAAAGCCGTTGCTTCGAAGTCTTAAAGGGACTTATCTTGAGGTTGCGGCGCGGCATAAGATCTGGACCGATTCGATTACACACGGCGGTGCAAGTTTTGTTGGTTCGCTTGTGCCGATCTCACCGTTCGTCCTCTTGCAGACCCACAGGCTTGAGGCATCGATAGTGCTTAGTATATTGACCCTCGGAGTACTTGGGGTGTACTCTGGGAGGCTTGCACGCCAGAGCATGCTGGTTCACATTGTACGTATGGTGGGGCTTGGGATAGCTATAGTGATCGTGGTAACGCTGCTTGGGGTAGGAAATTGAGGCGTAGGGTGGTGGTTTTGATGGAGACAATCATGGTAGATGGGTTTGATGCTGCAATCTTTGACATGGATGGCGTTGTCACAGATACTGCTGGTCTGCATGCAGCCGTTTGGAAGGAGGTTTTCGACCAGTTCCTTGAAGGGTTTGAAGGTGTGGGTTTCAAGCCGTTCACAATGACTGATTACAGGAGGTATGTGGATGGCAAGGAGCGTTACTCTGGGGTTAGGAGTTTTCTTAGATCAAGAGGCATAGTGCTTGAGGAGGGCAAACTAGATGATGATCCTGGGTGTGAGACTGTCTGTGGTCTTGGAAACCGTAAGAATCTTTTGTTCTTGGAGCGGCTCGGTCGTGGCGTTGAGCCTTTTGGAGATACGATCGAGTTTATAGCGAGGCTTAAAGCTATGGGTGTTGGGGTTGCGCTCATCTCTGCCAGCAAGAACGCTTCCCGGGTACTTGATGCTGCCGGGGTTACGGATTTCTTTGATGTCATTCTTGATGGTAGGGATGTTGAAGAAAAGGGTCTTCTGGGGAGACCTGCCCCTGACATCTTCCTTGAAGCGGCAGGGGAGCTTGGTGTTGAGCCTGCGCGCGCAATAATTGTGGAGGATGCAATCTCCGGGGTAAGGGCTGGGCATAGCGGGGGCTTTGGCATGGTCATTGCTGTGGCACGGGATGGGTGCGAGGAAGCACTTCTGATGGCGGGTGCAGATCTTGTGGTGAACGACTTCTCCAGTGTAAAACTGAGGAAAAACCTGTCCTATGCCCTCCAGAGGGTAGAAGAGATCATAAGAGATGCATCGTGGAAGAATCTCTCTGTATTTCTCGATTATGATGGAACTCTTACACCGATCGTTGAACGACCAGAGGATGCACGGCTCTCAGAAGAGATGCGCAAGCGGGTTACGACACTTTCAGCCAGGTGTGTGGTCTCGATCATAAGCGGGCGAGACCTGAGCGACATTCAGAAGATGGTTGGGATAAAAGGAGTATACTACGCTGGAAGCCACGGATTCCACCTCCTCACCCCAGAGGGGGTTGTGTGGGAAAAGAAGGAAGCAAACAAGCTGCTTCCTCTGCTTGATCGTGCAGAAGAGAGACTGCGTGAAGTACTTTCTTCGATTGAGGGTGTTCTGGTCGAACGAAAAAAGTTCGCAATCGCAGTCCATTATCGTAGAGCAGATGAAAAAATAATCCCATGTGTTAAAAGAGAGGTTGAAATGGCAAAAGAAGGTGGTTTGCGCCTCTCATACGCGAAAAAGGTCTTTGAGCTGCAGCCAGATATTGACTGGGACAAAGGAAGAGTGGTTACAATGATAATGGACGACCTCGACACGAGAAAGGATCTTTTCCCGATCTATATCGGGGATGATCTGACAGACGAGGATGCCTTTGGAGCGGTTAAGGGCGTAGGTTGTGCAATCCTTGTTGGAGATAGGGATGAAACTCTGGCAGACTATAGGTTGGATCAAGCCGATGTTGGAGCGTTTCTTGAAGCCCTCGGGAGGTACTGCTGACATGGAATGGTCCCTCGTTCACGACTCGTACCGACCCGATGAGGAAGGGCTCCGTGAAGTGCTCTCTGCCCTTGGCAACGGATACTTCGTAACACGTGCAGCCTCACCTGACGCCAGTGATGATGGAATACATTATCCTGGAACGTATCTTGCAGGCGGTTATAACCGATTGAAGACATGGATTAGCGGGCGCGAAGTTGAGAATGAAGACCTTGTCAACTTCCCCAACTGGCTTCCACTGACATTTAAGATCAATGATGATAGATGGTTTCGGATCGACGAGGTTGAGATCAGATCGTATCGCCAAAAGCTCGACCTTGAAGCAGGTCTTCTCACCCGCAGACTCTCCTTTAGCGACCAGAGTGGTCGCGTGACCGAGACCTTCGAGCAGCGATTTGTGAGCATGGCAGACCAGCATGTAGCAGGGCTCTCCCTTGAGATCAGGGCAGTTAACTGGTCTGGCAGGCTCCAAGTTCGCTCAGCAATCGATGGCGGTGTGAAGAACCGCGGAGTTAAGCGATACCGTGGTCTCAACCAGCACCACCTTGAGATACTGGAGAATAGAGAGATCAGAGAGGCGATACTCCTTTGTTGCAGGACAAACCAGTCCCATATTGTGGTTGGAATCGCTGCACGCACCCGAATCTACCGAAACGGAGAGGATGTTACGCCAGAAGCCAGGAACACGTCCTCGAAGACGCGGGTCGAAGAAGAGTTCACACTCGATCTTGAGATGGGCGAGAGCATTCTTGTCGAGAAGATCATAACACTCTACACCTCGATTGACCCTGCAATCTCAGAACCCATGCTGGAAGCAGAAAACAAGATCAGGCGTCTCGGCCGGTTCGACGAACTTCTCGCAGAGCATCGTCTAACATGGAAACACCTCTGGGAGGACTTTGATATCGAGCTTGAAGCGGACGATCCTCTGGCAAACCTGAAACTGCGCCTCCACATCTTCCACCTGCTCCAGACAATCTCCAGCCACTCGATTGACCTTGATGTCGGGTTTCCAGCACGCGGCTGGCATGGAGAAGCGTACCGTGGACACATCTTCTGGGATGAACTATTCGCATTCCCCTTTCTCAATCTGCACACGCCCATGCTCACACGCTCGCTTCTCCTCTACCGCTACCGCCGCCTCCCAGAAGCCAGATGCGCAGCAAGAGAAGCTGGGTACCTGGGAGCAATGTTCCCCTGGCAGAGCGGAAGCAATGGGAGAGAAGAAGCCCAGAGGCTGCACCAGAACCCGAGATCAGGGCGCTGGATCACAGATAACACGTATCGCCAGCGCCACATCAATGCAGCGATCGCATACAACATTTGGCACTACTATCAGGCAACAGAAGACCACGAATTCATGTACTACTATGGAGCAGAGATGATGCTTGAGATTGCACGCCTCTTCGCAAGCATCGCACGACACAACCAGGAGATTGATCGCTACGAGATCTCTGGAATAGTTGGTCCTGACGAGTTCCACACAGCCTACCCGAAAGAGGCCCATAGTGAAGGGCTCAACAATAATGCATACACGAATGTGCTGGTATCCTGGGTACTCATACGGGCGATAGAAGTGCTCAGAATGTTTCCTGAAGAACGATTCCGGCAGGTATGTGAACGAATAGGATTAAAGAACGGTGAAATAGATAGATGGGATGAAATAAGCCGCAAGTTACGAGTACCGTTCCACAGAGACGGTATAATCAGCCAGTTTGAGGGTTACGAAGACTTAACAGAGTTTGACTGGGAAGGATACCTGGAAAAGTACGGTGATATTCGGCGCCTGGACCGCATCCTCGATGTAGAAGGCGACACAACCAACCGTTACAAAGCATCCAAGCAAGCAGATGTACTGATGATGTTCTACCTCTTCTCAGCAGACGAACTCCTGACGCTCTTCGAACACCTCGGCTACCCCTTCAACCCCGAACAAATCCCTGAAAACATCCAGTACTACATAGAACGAACCTCCCACGGCTCAACCCTCAGCACAGTGGTGCACTCATGGGTCCTATCACGCATGGACCGAAGACGATCATGGCACCTATTCAACAAATCTCTCGAGAGCGACCTTGCCGACATCCAGGGCGGAACAACACCAGAGGGCATCCACGCAGGCGCAATGGCAGGGACAATCGACCTCGTACAAGGGTGCTACACTGGACTCGAGATGCGCGCAAACAACCTCCACTTCAACCCAGTCCTGCCAGACCAACTACACAGACTCAAATTCCAGATGCGCTACAGGCGCCACAAACTCACAGTTGAGATAAACCACGACCTGCTCAAAGTAACCAGTGCAAGCTTCAACATCTCACCCATAACCATCTCCTATCGAGCAGAAGTACGAGACCTCGCACCAGGCGGAACAATCGAATTCCGACTGCTAAAACCCGAAGAACGAGACCGAGACGAAAACATCTGAGAGACAACACTCACATGAGACACCAGGTGGCACTGTAACTTATTTTTGGTTTTTTAAAGTTTTAATGGATTTTTTTATATAACTGTTTCGCTCCTGCCCCACGTTTCTTGAGGCATCTTTCTGTTTGAGTGTGCAGATATTAAATGGTTTCAACTATAACCTTGTATAGGTTGACCGTTTCTATAAGAGGTCAGATTTTATATATTAAAACGGGGTTAAGGGATCTTTGGAAATGTGTTATCGGTGAGCTACGTTGCGTGACGAGTGCGGTATAGTGGGCATCTCACTTGGGGCGGGGCATAGGGACGCTCCTGTTCAGATATACTACTCACTTTTTGCCCTGCAGCACAGGGGCCAGGAATCGGCAGGCATCTCTGTTCACGATGGCAAAGGAACTCGTACGAAGAAGGGTATGGGGTTGGTGCCCCAAGTATTCAGTAAAGATGATCTCATCGAACTTGCATCTTCCACTGGCATAGGACATGTTAGGTACTCTACGACTGGTGCGTCGAGTATTGAGAATGCCCAGCCACTCGTGATCAATTACAGGGATGGAACACTGTCGCTTGCACACAACGGAAACCTTGTTAATTCACAGGAGTTGAGATATAGGCTCGAAGCAGAGAAACGTATCTTTCTTTCAGATTTGGATACAGAGGTTATAGCCCAGGTGTTTATAAAAGAATTCTCAAGAAAAGATATAAGGGGTGCCGTTAAAGACGTTGTGCGGATGCTTTCAGGCTCGTACTCGATCGTCATGCTCATAGATGATAAAGTAGTAGCATTTAGAGATCCTCTTGGCATAAAGCCCTTCTGCATCGGAAAACTTGACTCTGGATATATTGTTGCGTCCGAGAGTAGTGCCATAGATGTTCTGGGAGGTATGTACCTTCGAGACGTCAAACCAGGAGAACTCGTAATACTCCAAAACGGCCAGATGGAAACCGAGCAACTCTACCGCTTGAAGCATAGTGCACACTGCCTCTTCGAACACATCTATTTTTCACGAGCGGATAGCATCCTCGACAGCAAACTTATATATCAATCCCGAATAAAAATTGGGGAGAGGCTGTACGAAGAACACCCAATAGATGCAGACATCGTCTTTCCTGTGCCAGACTCAGGCATCACATTCGCTCTTGGATACTCTAAAGGCTCAAAGATACCCTACCTCGAAGGACTGATGAAGAACAGATACAGTGTGCGTACATTCATATTGCCAGGCCAGGATATGCGCGAGACAGCCGTACGTCTCAAGCTGAACACCATAAAAGCAAACGTTGCAGGAAAACGAGTGGTCATCGTAGACGACAGCATCGTACGAGGCACAACCTCGCGGCGTATCGTCGACATGGTACGGGCAGCAGGGGCAAAAGAAGTACACGTACGCATCGGAAGCCCACCTATAATCGCACCATGTTACCTTGGAATCGACATGCCAACACGAAACGAACTCATAGCTGCTAAGAAAACCGTCCGCGACGTTGAAAGACTGATAAACGCAGATACACTCGGATATATCAGCCTCGAAGGACTGGTGAGCTCGATAGGCATACCAGAAGAAGACTTCTGCACAGGCTGCCTCACAGGCACATACCCAGTGGAGATAACAGGCGAACGATGCACCACTTCACAACTCAAAATAACAGAATTCCAGAAAAAGAATCTAAAATATGGCGCTATATTGTAAAGTAAGTATCTTATTTCCTAACATATCTAATGATACGGGGCATTCGGCGGTATCGTACAAGTCTGATATGCCTATGAAAAGGGTGGAGTGGAATCGTGAACTATTGGCGGGTTGTTGTTGTCAGGGCTTGTTTTTGCATGGTGTTGTAGTAGTGCAGTGTTTTTCGTGAGGGGG
>Ga0164310_10002750_pt1 | contig 10169 bp, 14 predicted proteins | sample GuaBasSedimGuay1_FD_121795 | JGI IMG/M metagenome (GOLD analysis project Ga0164310, IMG submission 121795) | Subseafloor sediment microbial communities from Guaymas Basin, Gulf of California, Mexico - Guay1, Core 4569-9, 0-3 cm | ecosystem: Environmental > Aquatic > Marine > Hydrothermal vents... | reverse complement strand
CTCGTCATCAGTCAGCGGCAGCGTCGTGGTGAGCACGGGCAGCCGACCCAACATCTCGGGGATGATACCGAACTCCAGCACGTCCTCTTCGCTGGCCTTTTCGTAGATGGTCGTGAGGTCCACCTTGCGCCGGCCCTCGTTGCCAAACCCGACGCGGCCGGCCCCCATGCGCTTCTTGACGATCTCTTCGATGCCGGCGAAGGAGCCCGAACAGATGAACAGGATGTTGGTCGTGTCCACCATGTCCACCATCTGGGAGTCGGGTGAGATCATCCGCTGCATGTTCCGCGGGACATTGACCTTGTGGCCCTCGATCATCTTGAGCAGGGCCTGCTGGACACCCTCCCCAGTCACATCGCGGTAGCCCGAGGCACTCCGACCGCTCTTGCGGGCCACCTTGTCGATCTCGTCGATGAAGATGAGGCCCCACTGGGCTCGCTCGATGTCGCCCCCAGCGTCGGCGATGAGGCCCTGGAGCATCCCTTCCACGTCCTCGCCCACGTAGCCCGCCTGGGTGAGCTTCGTGGCGTCGGCGATGTAGATGGGCACCTCCAAGATTCGGGCGATGGTCCGGGCCAGCTCGGTCTTGCCGGTACCCGTCGGCCCCATCAGCAAGATGTTCGACTTCTGGATCTCGACATCGTCGACCGTGCCACCTCCACTGCGGATGTACTCCCGCCGCTTGTAGTGGTTGTAGACAGCCACGGCGAAGTCGACCTTGGCTCGGTCCTGGCTGATGACGTACTCGTCCAGCAGGGCTCGTAGCTCTTTGGGCTTCGGGAGAGGCGCCTCTTCCTCGATGTCTTCCTTGACGCTTTGAGCCAAGGTCTGGAAGACAGTCCCAGCGCATCGGTCACAGATGAATGGGCCGTCCTCGTTGCCGACGAGGGTCTTGACCTCATTCTCAGGACGGTTGCAGAAACCACACTTTCGGGCGGGCATACCTGATCATACACCGCCAGGCCGGCTTCACAGGGCGGTATCAGCGTACACGATGCAGGGTTGGCTCCAGGCGAGCCCCTCGCAGTGGACCTCTCCCTCAGGGCTGAGGACGCAGGGACCCCCCTCACCGAAGTTGTTGTTGGCCTCTTTGCCGTACCGATTGGCCACCACCAGCCAAGTCTTGTTGGTCTTGGCGAACTTGACCCAGTTGACGCTCGGGTAGCCCCCGTCGCCCCAGTTGGTGCTGAAGGCCACGATGTCCGCGTCGCCAGCCTCGTAGAACTCGTCCCAGGCTGCGGCCTTGTCACGCACGTCCCGACAGATGAGCAGGCCGACCTTCCGACCCAGGTATTCCACGATGGGAGGGCTCCCAGTCCCGCTCTTGGCCCAGATGTAGTCTTGGCCCCACTGGTTGATTTTGCGGTAGGAGGTGAATCGGCCGTCCGGAAGGGCCAGCACCTGGGCGTTGTAGAGGTCCCCCGAGCCAGGGTCCTTCTCGACGACACCCCAAGCGATGGCGACACCCATCGACTTGGCCCATCCCCGCATGAGCGTGAACGAGACAGGGCTGTTGGGCTTGGGGGGCTCCACCAGCCCCATGATGTCCGACCGACCCTCCTGGAGGACTTCGGCGAAGGGCTCAGCCTCGGCCTTGCTCATGAAGCTGTAGCCCGTTGTACACAGCTCGGGCAGCACTACGAGCTGAGCACCTCCCTGAGCCGCCTTCTGGACGAGCTTGAGGGCCACGTGGAGGTTGTGGGCGACCTCCTTGAACACAGGAGCGAACTGGACGGCTGCGACCTTCATGGCTACTCCCAGGACCCCAGGTCACGCGGCTTGCTCCCGTCCAATGGGATGAAGCGATCCTTGAGCCGCAACCGGTTGGCGCCCCATCGCCGCTTGGCCGTGGCTAGAGCGTTCTTGCCCAGGGTGCTCTTGATGGAGCCGGGGATCTTGATGCCGAACTTCGTCTCGATCCAGGCCAGCTCCTTGGTGACCGTGGCCTCGATTGACGGTGACGACCGAACGTGACCGATCAGCTTCTCGGCTAGCTCCAGCGTCATGAGCCGCACATCCTGGTCGCTCGCGGGACGCCAGGTGGGCCTGATGACGATGCCGTCCAGGTCCTCGCGGTAGGCCCTCTTGGCTGGGAACGTGGGCAGGATGGTGAACTGCCAGAAGTTCCACGCCATGAGTGCCCGGTTGATCGCCAGATTGCGCGGAGGGTCCCACCAGGCTGAACCCTTCTTGAACCGCTCCAGGTGCTCGTCGAAGAGAGCGGCCGACGCGGAGTCCTCGTTGTCCAGCTCGTCAGCCTGTTTTGGCATCGCTGCCAGCTCGTCCGCGAGGACAATGAGCCGGGTCGCGAGGGTCTGGTCCCAGGCTGCGAGGTCTCTGGCGACGCCTTGAACACCTTCTCGTGCTTGACGGAGCTTCATCTGCTACTTCCTGACAACGGCTCGGTACGTCGAGACATCTCAGTCAGAGCACACCAATAAAAGGGCTATCCTTGCAGGTCGAGGAACTGGCGCTCCCAGTGCTCCTGCTCCGGCCCCCGGTAGACCCGCTGGTAGTTGGGCATCGCCGCCGCCAGGATGGTCGCAGTGGGCACCGGCCCCTCTCGGCCACCGGGGAGGTGGATGCGGTAGCCCGTCCCGTTGGGGACTACCACAGCTCGACGCGGTTGGAGGTCTTCGACGATGTCGCTCAGGCCCTTGGTCAGGTCCGTTCGGACCCGCACCATCTCGTGGCTTCCCATCGAGAAGACCCCCACCACCTCCAGCGACTTGAAGGACAGCCCTCGCTTGCTGGCAGCCTCCATGAAGGCCCACACAGCCTCGTGTCGGGTCTCGCTTCGTCTCAGTCCAATCGCGGCGAACGTCTGCATCTGTACAACCTGTGAATGAGTCGAGCATCCTCAGGGTTGATGTCCTCGGAAACAAGGTCAAAATCCCGGAGTAGCTCCTGTGGAAAACGGGCCACCCTAGCGTTGGGTGGAACATCGGTGACCGGGGGGACCAGCGTGAGGTCTATCTCCCGCACGTGACCCCCCTCGATGGCTTCCCGGTAGACCCGCTCACCTCCAGCAAACCAGACCTTGCTCGGTGGAGTGCTGGAGGTTGCTTGGAGGGCAGCTCGGAAGCTGCCCACGTGAACGACCCCTCCGGATGCGAGCCGGGTGCCGTTGTCGATCCGGCTCGTCATGGTGATGATGGTGCGACCCGGCAGCACCGTCTTGCCCTTCTTGGCCTTGGGGAGGGACTCGAAGGTCAAGCGCCCCATGATGAGGGCACCCCCCATGGTGACCCGCTTGAATCGCCTGAAGTCCTCGCGGTAATGCCAGGGGATCCTGCCGTCGACACCGATGATGCCTTGGGGGTCCGTGGCGACGATCACGTTGGGCATGACGTGGCGAAGCTATAGAAGGGTGCTCAGACCGCCACCTTGAAGTTGATGGCCGGGTGAGGGTCGTAGCCCTCCAGCTTGAACTTCTCCAGGATCTCCGCTGTGGTGACCTCGGGCTTCATCAGAGCCTCGATGTCACTCAGCTCCTGGATGGCCGGATCGATGACGACCCTTGGCAGGGCGCCTGGCTGCCGGCGAGCCTGCTCCTGGAGCCCTGGGACGTGGTCGAACTCGGCCATGCTCCCGTCAGGCTTGCTCGTGTAGATGTGCAGGTCACAGAGCGTGTGAGCGAAGATGCCAGGCTTGATGCCGGTCAGGTGGCTCATGATGAGCAGCAGCAAGCCGTAGCTCGCCATGTTGTAGGGGACGCCGAGAGCTAGGTCGCAGGAGCGCTGGGTCAGATGCAGGCAGAGCCGCTGCTCCCCCTCGGGGGTGAGCTGGACGTTGAAGGCCATCGCGAAGTGGCACGGTGGGAGCTTGCTCGTCTGGGCATTGCCTGGTGCCCAGGCACTCAGCACGAGCCGACGGTTCATGGGGCTCTTGCGGAGCTGATCCACAATCCAGGCGAGCTGGTCGTTGAAGGCGGGGACTGCCTCGACCGGTTCCACCACCATCCCTGTCCGCCCTACGGGCTTGGCCTCGCCAGTGGCCTTCCACTCGTGAATCGGGAACTGGCGCCAGAAGTTGCCGTAGGCGCTTGGGACCTTGCCGTCCTCGTCGGCCCAGGCGTCCCAGAACTTGCACTTGTGCCGTTGGAGGATCTCGATGCTGGTGTCCCCGCTGAGGAACCAGAGCATCTCAACCACGATGTTCTTCCATCGGATCTTCTTGGTGGTCAGCAGCGGCAGTGTGTGCCCAGGGAGCTGCGGGTTAGGGAGCATGTGGGTGTTCGCCGGCAGACCGTGCGGGAACATGGCTCGGTCCCAACAGACCTCGTAGTTGAAGTTGAACGTCGAGAGGGTGTCGACGCCGGTACGGTTCTCCTTGCGGGTGCCGTAGCTCAGGACCTCATTGATCATGTCGCGGTAGACGTACATCTGGTTCTCCTTTGCCCCTTCCTACACCAGCCCAACCCCGCATGGTCGCTGAATAATATTCAGGCCCCATGCAGGCCGAGCTTCTCGTGCAGGTCGTCGTTGTCGGTGAACCCTCGACGGGACTCCGCCAGCGTGTCGTGGATCGTCGCGTGTGTGTCGAGCTTGGTCGCTCGGTCGTAGAGCACCAGGTAGACCGCTGCGGCCAGGTTCACGCAGTGTCGGGTCGGGATGACCACGAACCGATGGCAGTGCCGGAGGTAGACCGAGCCCAGCGAGCCGTCCTCGGGGCCGAAGACGTAGAGGGCCTTCTCAGGGTGCTCGAAGAGCGGTAGGGGCTCGGCGTTGGGCCTCAGCTCGACAGCCACAGGGGTCACGTCAGACTCGAACTGGTCGAAGAAGGGGTCGAAGTGTCGCAGCTCGACATCGGCGAACCCCTTCATGCGTTCCTCACGGGGCAGCCGCCTCTTCTGGTCGAGGGCCATCTTCACTCGGTCACCGCTGAACCAGACCTGGCCAGCTCCGAAGCACGAAGCCGCCCGGACGGCCGCCCCCACGTTGTGCGGGAACCTTGGGTTGACCAGAGCTACCGCCGGGGTGGTGCCCTCTTTGCGGGCGTTCTTGCCGTAGACCTCAGCAGCCACGGGCTTGGATCCTCTCGAAGACCGTGTCCCATGAGTTGACCCGGAGGTGGTCATAGCCCTTGAGGTGACGGTTGTGGTCGGAGGTCCAGAGCATCGCATGACCCTCAGGCCAGCGCTTCTGCCAGCTCTCGACGTGACCAGGATTGTCGTCGAGGAAGAAGTCACCCCCACAGACGTACTTCGCCACGGCGCTGATGACCTCGTCGTGCTTGAAGCCGAAGTAGCGGTTGAGCCAAAGGGTGCGTTCGTAGACCCAATGGCGCCCGAGCTGGGGTGAGGTCACCACGAAGACCTCGTCGCACAGCTCCTTGATCCGCTGTACGGCCTCTTGAGCCCCCGGATAAGGGTCGAGGTCCATACACCAGCCCTCGACGTGCATGGCCTCGAAGACAGCCACGTAGACCTCGTGTTCGAGGTCCCCGAACATGTCGAAGGTGTCCTTGGGTCGGTCGTTCTCCAGGGTCCAGGGTCGTCCGAGTACCTTGGAGATGACCTTGGCAGCGGGCTCGGCGAAGTTCGCGAGCACCTCGTCAGCGTCGATGAGGAATCTAGTCACAATCCAGTCCTAGAGGGTCATCCTGCATCAGCAGGGCGTGGCGGTCGGTGGCGTGCAGGATGCCACCACAGAAGTCTCGCAGCACATCGAGCACCTGCTCGAAGTCCTCGGGCTTGAAGCACCGGGCCAGCATGAGCCGAAAGCCCTCAGCCTGTTCGCTCGTCAGTAGCCCGAGCTTCTCTCGGGTCTGCACAGACATCAGGTAGCGCTGCTTCAGCTTTCGACGGCCCACAGGGCTACTTACACCGGAGGAAGCCGTGCCGGGTGTCGAGCCGGTGCTTTTCTTCGGTGGTGAGGGTCCGAAGCGAGCCTTCTTGGACCATCTCGTACAGAAGGGCTTCTGTCTCGACCAGGGACCACAGAGGGCCGAGCAAAAGGGCCACGTCGCCGACCAACAGGATCCGTTTGCGGGGTCCGGTGAGGATGCGCTCCTTGGCCTCGTCTCGGGTCAGCTTCACTCGCTGGTCGAACCATCGGGCAGGGACAACATAGCGTCGGCTGCCTCACCCGGAAGAAGCAGGCCCTCTGCTATGGGCACCGCCTCCAGTTGGTCCAGCGCATGGACCTCTCGCACGTCGACACCCTCATCCGAGAGAAGCTCGACAAGCTCGTCCACGTCATCGGTCAGAGCCGTGAACGTGTTGATCCCCTTCCCGAGAAGAATCAGGGGGTCGGCGATCGTCACAGGGTGTCGCGAGAAGGCAACGAAGGAGTAGTAACCCATCACCCCTAGACGGGCTATCGAAGCATTACGGCATCCGGTGCGTCACGACACCCTGGTGAGCCAGGCCAGTCAGCGGACAGTAGCAGATGGCTTTCCAGTCGATCCAGAGCTTGAAGTCCAGGTGCATGGAGGCTGTCCATTGGTCGAACAGCTCTAGCGTCTCAGCCCCGAAGTCACTGGGTAGCACCAGGGTGCCCACCTTGGGCTTGATGAACCCGATGGTGTGCTCGCCGGACGGTAGGATGGTCCAGTTGGGCCTGAGCCGTCGCAGAGGTCCGACAGCCTCGGGCGGAGCAACCCAGAAGGTTGCCGTCCACTGGGCTGTGTCCTCGGCTGTCAGCTCGTCGATGGTCTGGTAGAGCCCCTCTTCGCGGCAGACGGGTCCGAAGCGCTGGTGAGCGGCCTTGGACAGGATGGCCGCGATGTCCCGTACCCAGCCCTGGGTGAGAGCCCCTCGAAGAGTGCCCTCCCGGTCATGGTGGAGGTTGACGGTCGTCTGGTCCTGGATGCCCATGGACGAGCGGGCCGACACGGACGCCTCCAGGGGCTCCAGGAGGCTCTCTGTGAGGCCGCCGGGGTCTTCGAGTGCTAGGTCGAAGTGCTGGAGGAAAGCCGCTGAGGTGCCCCCACAGGCCCGTAGAAGGGCTGTGGGGCTGTGGTCCACCAATCGCTGGACGATCTCACGCCTCCCAGCCCGTGTGGCGACCCTCAGCCGGGGGTCACCTTCCTCCCGCAGGAGAGCCGTCTGATGCCCCCGCCGGGCCAGCTCTTCGGTGATCCGCTGCTCTCGGCCCTTCTCGAAGGTCCAAGTGGTGACGAAGGCCGCCAGGTCGGGCCGCACCTGAGGCAGCGGTTGGGCCATGGTGCCGTCCGCTCGGGGCAGTGGGTTGCCCTGGAAGACATCGTCGTCGGTGAGCGTGACGGCGACACGCCCCGTCTCGCGTGAGACGAGATGGATGCCCTCCCCGAGCTGCTTGAACTCGTCCACCAGGTAGAGGGCCGCCTCGTAGGCTTCCGCTGGCTGCCCTTCCCACATCTCGCTCAGCCGGACAGCCAGCAGGTCGGCGATGTCCCCAGACTCCAGGCCGTCCCGCATTCCCTGCTGGAGGATGCCCTGGAGTTCCTCGTCGCTGCTGAGGGCCGCCCGAGCTTGAAGCAGCCAGTCTGTCTCAGGCTCAGCCAGAGTGCGGACCTCGGGGTCCACCCTCTGGATGTGCTGGCTCTCCGGGGTGGTCTTGACCAGCTTGCCTGGCATGGGCTCAGGTCCCCGAGCCCTTGAACGTCTTGAAGGTCTCGCTCCGCTTGTCTGAAGCGAAGCGGGCTCGGATGCCGTCGTTGGCGTCGGGATCGAAGCCGACCCAGTCGATGACCTCCTTCAACTCGTCGACCATCGTCTTGAAGATGCGGGGCTTGCCCTTGAGCTGAGCCGCCAACAAGTCGGGGTCGAGTGCGTCACAGTCAGCCTCGAAGCTGTCGACGAGGGCCGCACTGATCGACTGTTCGATCTCGCGTCCGACCATGTTGGCACCAAACTCGGCCAGCTCGGCCAGTTGGAAGCGCTCCGAGTCCTGGTCCCGTTTCTCCAAGTGGATCTTCAGGATCTCGACTCGCTCGGGCTCGCTCGGGAGGTCGAAGAAGAAGCGTTCATCCATGCGGTTGACGAACTCCACCGGGAGGTTCTTGAGGCTGTTGGCCGTCATGGCCACGCAGACCTGAGAGGTCGTCTCCTGGAGCCAGTTGCTCAGGATACCGATGGTGCGGCTTGTGGTACCCGCGTCGCTGTGGGCACTCGATGCGTTCCCTGCCAGGGACTTCTCAGCCTCGTCGATCCAGACCACGCAGGGACTGACCGACTCGATGAGGTTGATGGCCCGGTAGACGTTGGCCTCGGACTCACCCACGCCAGAGCTGCGGAGCCGCCCCATCTCCAACTGGACCACGGGCTGGCGCCAGGCGTGCCCCATGGCCTTGACACTGAGGCTCTTGCCGCAGCCCCAGACCCCGACGCACAAGACGCCCTTGGGTGGGAAGAGGCCGAACTTCTGCCCTTCGTTGGTCCAGGCCGCACTCGTCTTGTGCGCCCAGTCCTTGAACCGCTGGTTGCCACCGACCTGGTCGAAGGAGAACTTGTCCACATCGACGTAGCTGATGAGGTCCGTCTTGCGGAGCTGTCGCCGCTTGTAGTCGCGGATGATCTTCGGGTCGATGCGCTTGGGGTTCCTCGCGTCCTTCTTGGTCTTGATGATGCTCTGTCCAACCGACGCATCGATCTCGTGACTCGTGAGCCCCTTGAAGACCTTGGCGACCCCCTTGGGCGGGACGATTTGGAGCTTGGCACTCACCGTCTGGATGATGTCAGCGATCTCGGTCTCAGTGAGGCCAGGATCGTGGACGACCTCGAAGTACCGCTGGAGCTTCTGGGGGACGACCAGCTTGGGACCGATGAAGATCATGATCTTGATGGTTCGGTCGTCCGCGTGGAGGCTGTGCAGGTAGTTCAGCAGCCGTCGTTGGACCTGGGGGTCGGGCAACCAACGCTCGGGGTCGGTGATGATGTAGAAGTTCTGACCGCCCCGAGGATCATCGACCGTGATCCTCGCCAGTGCATCGTGGATGTTGACGGTGTCCCGGTCCTCAGCTTGAGAGCGGTTTGCCCACCCCTTGATGAGCTGCTGGATGGGGATCAGTCCGTAGATCGCGTTGTAGACGAAGGTCTGGTCCTCTTGCTTCTTGAGCGTGACGGCCAGCTCCTTCAGGACGCGGTCCTCTTCCTCGGTCACGAAGTAGATGCACCGGGTCAACGACCGAAGGTGGAACAGCAAGTCGGGGTTCATTCAGTCAGTCCTCCTACCTAAGCAACTACACCGGCGCGGACCCCTAGAAGGGAGAAAACCCCACCTCCGTTGTCGAAGGCGGGGCTTTCGGCGGCCCGGTGTACCCTCGGTCACGCAAAGTTCGCGGTCAGGACCATGCGGACGTTGCCGTTCTTCATGACCTCGCGACTCTCGATGGTGGCGCCCGTCTTGCGGCACTGCTGCCGAACGGCGGCCTCCGAGTAGTTCTGCTGGAGAGCACCGAGGGTGTCCCGGTTGTGCCAGTCGGTGTCGCCCGTGACGACACCGCTCTGGAGGTTGATCCGCGCCCGGTTCATGGGGCCGCTGGTGATCGTGATGGCGTTGCCAGAGACCTGGTAGGAGTAGCCGGCCATCTTGATGGCGTCGATGGCTAGGTCCTTGTTGGTCATCTTGGTTTTGGTTGTGATTCTGTGACTCATTGTGTTCCTCGTAGGGGGCTAGGGCCTCGGGCCGTCAGTACCCTTGGATCTCTTCCACCTTGTCACACTCGGGACCGGTGCGCTCATCGCTGAGTTCGGTCCCCAGTCCGTCGGTGAATTGCTTGATCTTGACGCACTCGGTCTGGTCGCCTCGCTCCAATACCGAGGTCTGGACCTCGCCGTTCTTGTCGATGATGGTCTCCCACCGCATCTGTCCCATGGTCATCTTCTCCTGTTCTACATCATACACCGGAGCCGCCCATTCGTACTCTGGCGCCCGGCTGAACGACCTCAACGTCATCCGCTGCGGTCTTCTTGGGCTCCCATGGATCTAACACCGGCGAGGCGGCTTGCTTGTCAACTTTCTTACCCCCGACCATCTGACCTGGCTTGTTGGGGGTGTTGACGAACTGCGGAGAAGGGGTCTCAGGGGTCTCGTCCGGGGGAGGTTGAGGGGCAGGCTCCGGCTCGACATGCTGCACCGGAGTGGCGCGTCGAGTTGCCTGCTCTTCTTCGAGGTTCCGACGGATGTGCTCGGCAGCGATCTTGCTGAAGTCCGCGGCGTCGGGTACCTCCGTCACTTGAGGGT
>Ga0164310_10002746_pt1 | contig 10173 bp, 13 predicted proteins | sample GuaBasSedimGuay1_FD_121795 | JGI IMG/M metagenome (GOLD analysis project Ga0164310, IMG submission 121795) | Subseafloor sediment microbial communities from Guaymas Basin, Gulf of California, Mexico - Guay1, Core 4569-9, 0-3 cm | ecosystem: Environmental > Aquatic > Marine > Hydrothermal vents... | reverse complement strand
GATGACGCTACCCTGACCATCGAAGGCGGCACACCCCCCAGCGATGACTTTGAAAAAGAGGTCGCTGCGATAGCCGGGGAGCTAGAGGCTTTGCGGTTGCGGGTGCTGAACCTGGTCAATCTGGCGGGGGGTGTGGATAAGGTGGCCGCTAAAAAAGCGATGCAGGATTTGGCGGCGATCATTGGGGTGACTTGCGTTTGAAAGGATTATAATCATAATGACAATACTGATCTTACCCTGCACCCTAGACAACTATTCCCCTCAAAGTGCAAGTAGACGATTCCGCGCAGACTGGCCGGCCAAATACTGGCCGGAGGCCGATGTGTATCCTGACAAGCGGCTGGCCTGGACAAGTTATGATGGCTATATTTTCCAAAAAGCCTATTTGACTGAAAAGCCAAACAAGATGATCCGCACCCTGCGCAGCCTGGACAAGGTGTTGGCCTTCGACCTCTGCGATGCCGACTGGCTACTGAGCGACCAGCATCTCAAGATACTCATGCAGACGCTACCATTATTCGATTTTGCAGTATGCCCGACCGAGCCGATCAGGGAGTGGCTAGAGGGTTGGCTTCCGGCTTATGTGATCCCTGACCGGCTGGATATGGAGCTTTTTACGGAGCAGCATGAACACAGACGACACAAACCTGATCTCGTTTGGTTTGGCTACCGGCACAACCTCCCCGCCATAATGCCATTTTTAGATATTGTGCATGAAAATCGTTTGTGGCTACATATCGTGACCAATGGCTTTGATGAAATGATTGGCGATGATATGCACACTATCTGGATAGAATGGTCACAAGAGGGAGAGCATGAAGAAATCGCCAAATGCGATATCGCCCTTTGCCCACCCGCCTCGCCGTACAAATCGGACAACCGAGCGAAGACCGCCCTGACCCTGGGCTTGGTCGTGGCCAAGACCGTCGGCGAATTGAAACACGCCCTGGCCCTACACCCCCATGAGCGCAAGGCACTGGCAGCGCAGCAGCGGCGGCAAATGGAGGATAGATCGGGGCTGGATGTAAGGGCTAGTGTTAAGCAGTGGAGGGAATTATTTATGATCAAAAGAGAAAAGATGGACAATGAAAGATAAAAAAATCCTATTTGCAACCAGAAACAACGGAGCCGACAGTTTTTTCCGCGCCTCGGCACCAGCCAGCTTGATGCGGTTTAACGGCATGTCGGTCACTGTGGGCAACCTATCGCTAGACGATGCCCAGCAATTCGATGTGTTGATCTTGCAAGGCCACTGCGACCTTGCCGCTGAGGTCGTGGCCCGCGATTTCAAAGATGCGGGGAAACCCGTGATCTATGATGTCGATGATTACCTTTTCGGGATCACGCCCTCGATTGACTTTTACTCCCAATATAGGCGGCGTGGCATCGGCGATCCTACCCTGGCCCTGGCTATCCATGAACGGCTTTTGCGATTGGCCGATCTTGTGACTGTGCCGACCTGGGAACTGTCTTCCAGATTAAAAACCTACAACAAAAATGTCAAGGTATTACCGAACTGCATTTTGCAAGCGGATTGGGATACACTATCGCCCCTGAAAAAAGCGACCGAGGGGCCGATAATCGGCTGGTTCGGCCTGCCGTCTCATTGGGACACTTGGAGGATTATTGCCGAGCCAGTCGAAAAAGCAATCAAAGATGTCGGCGGGACTTTGTGCATTTTGGGCTTCCCAGAAGTGATCGCCGCCTTTCCCCCAGAGCTTACTGCTCGTACCCGAGTACAGCCCCTTGTGACCTGGCGCAAGTTTGAGGCGTTTCGTAGGATGATCAAAACCTTTGACGTGGGGATTTGCTACGTAGAGGATACGCCGTTCAATCGCTGCAAGTCGCCTTTGCGGGCTTTGCAGTATGGGGCGGCGGGTGTCCCGATTGTCGCTTCAAAATCTGTGTATGGGGAGATTTTGGATCATGAAAACCCAGGGCAACACGCGCTTATAGTCGATTCGCCGATGTCTCTACATTTTGCGATCAAAAATACAATCGAGTATCGTGACCCAGCCCAGCGGCGGGCGGCAGCCTGGCGGCAAGAGGTGCTTGAGCGGCACACGTATGAAATGCGGTGGGAATGGTGGGGCGAGGCTATCGAGGGAGTGCTGCGAATGAATGGGATCAGTTTGTAACGGATACCGAAAAAGCAAATGAAGCCATAATGAAATTTTATCAAGATTTCACAGACATAATGGAAAAGGCTTTTGAGAATTTTGCCGAAGCATGTAGACCAGTATGAAGGGAAATACGAGTGATACTACAAGACAACAAAGCCGGAGAAGCAATAAAAATACTAGCGACTAGAAGCAACCCAGATGAAATAGAAGCCCTCGGCGTTGATCCCGATCCTCTTGAACTCTGGCTGGCCGCGCAGCAATTCGACCCCGAATCGCCCGTCAAGCCGGTAAAAGGCCGCTATCAACACAAGGCGTGGAAGCGCAAAATAGGACAAAGGAAAAGATGAAAAAAACCAAAAACCAGACCGAGATCGATAAAATTCAAACTCAGTGGCTACTACTCGAAGCAGCCGCAAATTGTTTGCATGTTGGCTGTGGGGAAAAATATATCGCCGGCGCGGTCAATCTCGATCCCAATCCAGACCGCGCCGCCTGGCGTGACCTTGTTTGAGTGCAAACCGGATCGGCAATCTGAACACTGGCTTTTCACGATGCATGTAGAACGGCGAAATGATTTCAGGCGGGTGATGTCTAAGCGGGGGGGGGGTAGAGACCTCGGCCGTGCATGTTCGCAATGATCGCCATGATGTGTTTGGCGGGCGGCGGGATGACCTGCCCAACCTTGATCGCTATGAGCGAACGAACATTTCAATTCCGATTCATAACCATTTGACCGATAATGATATAGAGACGGTGATCGATGCCGTTAGAAAAGGCTGGTAAAATGAAATACGAAATAAAGGTTCTCGACCCCTGGCAGAGGATAATGGACAAGGCCGCTGAAAGCCAAGACCTGACCCCAACGGTGATCACGCCGGCCATTTTGCGCAAAGCCCTTATGGCCGAACATTCTATGACCCGTGCGGTCAGGCTGGAAATAAAAATCACGGGGATCAAAACGTGGCTGGCTTGGCATTTCCGTACCCACGAGGTGGGCAACAAACACGACCCCATGATGCGTACCCAACTGCCGTATGCACTGAACCCTGTAAAATACGACCGCGATGCCGCCCGACAAGATGTGCCGGTAAATTATACAATGGATGTGAATTGTCAATCGCTGTTAAACATGATGAAAAAAAGACTCTGTATAGCAGCGGGGCCGGAGGTCAACGCCATTTGTATTGGGATCATAAATAAAATGAGATCAATGGACGATCCCTTTTTGACCGTTTTGGCATATTTCTGCCGCCCCTCCTGTATCTGGCAGGGTAACGAATGTCATGAAACGTTCAAAGGCAAACTTGCCCCTTGTGGCCGGTTTCCAGTCAAAAAGCGGTTTTCACAGCCTGAGCCGTGGTGGACAGAATGAAACCACGAATTATAGCGCACATGCCGTGCCGCAATGAAGTGGACATAATCGAGGAGACGATCACCGAGCTTTTTCGCTGGGACGTGGATAGACTGATCGTGATCGATGGTCTGAGCGATGACGGCACCGCCGAAAAACTGCAAGGCCTTGCCTGTCGATTTGATCGGCTTGTGGTCATCTCTCAGGCAGATCCCGATAATAAATTTTCAAACGCTGTGCGTACAGAGCTACAGAGAGCGACCGCCGAATATGATCCTGATTGGGTTCTTTCGGTAGACACTGACGAAATCTATCACACCGATCCGGTCGCTGCGATCTTGGCGGCTGACGCTGTTGGGGCGAATGTGGTCAGGTCGTATGTGCCGCAGTTTTGGTTGACATTTGACGATTTGCGCGAGTATGGGCCGCAGATGCCGGTTGGCTCTATACAAGAACTTTTGCGGTGGTATTCGTGGGGACACATGGGGACATTCGCTTGGAAGTGGAACGATGCCCACTATTATCCGACCGATGTTTCCAAGCGTACCCCTTGTCTTCCTGGCCTAAACTGGCGGCAGTGGCAAATTGCTCCTGGTCATTCGTCTATTTGTAAGCATTACTGCATACGGTCTCTTGAGCAGGGGTTGAAGCGGGCCAAAGAGCGTATCGGGCGGGGCGGCACTTGGCAATTTGGGAAATATGATCAGAATTGGTTGATCGATGAAAAAATAACGAGACTGCACTACCTTTCAGAGTTTGATCATAATTGGAATAGAAATGAAAATCACAGACAAGTACATCGGTATATGGCGGGAGAACTAACATGAAACCATTACTCAGTGTAATAGCCTTCAACCGAGAAAAAGAAACCGAAATCACAATTCGCTCGCTGTACCAGACCGGCGCGATGGACGAGGCCGAGGTGTGGGTCGTTGACAATAACTCCAGCGATGGCACCGCCGATATGCTCATGGGACTGGTCGCTGAGGGAATCATCAAAGATCGCCAGACCACGCTTATGATGCAAAATATGGGCTGCCCGAAAGCCTTGAACTGGGTACTAGCCAAACGCCGCCCCGGTCAGCATTTCATCAAGGTCGATAATGATGTGCGATTCCTGACCCCCGGCTGGGTGGGCAAGATGACAAAATTCCTAGCCGACTACCCTACCGCCGCGATGGTCTCGCCCTGGTACTCGGAGCTAGAGGATAGCAACCAGGGGCGGCTTATTGCACGGCATGGAACGTGGGATCGGTACTGGCCGGTCGTGGGCCATTGCTGTATTCATAGCGGGGAGCTGTTGGACCAGGTGGGGTTTTTTGATGTGCTGGTCTTTGATCATCTGTATGGATTCGAGGATTTGCTGATGTGCCATCGGGCGGGGTATCTGGGGTATATTTGCGCGGTGATGCGAGAGGTGAAATGCGAGATGATCCAGCGGCATAATTCTCTGGATGTGGGGAGAAAGGCCGGCCAGACTGAGGGGCGGCGGGAGCATATTGACCGACTGCGACCTCTTTATGAGAAGCGGATCGGGCAGGTCAAGCGGGGAAATTATTATACAGATAGTGAAGGGAAAACGACATGAGCAAAAATACGATAACGATTATACCCCGCCCGCCGCTGAACCTGGAAAGTTTGATTAAGGTGCTGACCGCAAAGCCCTCGGGGGATTATTTGATCAAAGTACACCAATACGTGATCACGGATATGAAGGAGATTAGGCGGGATAATTTGCTTACTACTGGGAAGAATGAAAAGAAATTGTGATCATAATAAAAAAGCCCACCTGTTGAGGTGGGCTTTTTTGATTTGGTGGGGCTTATTCAGTTTCAAAATAACCGTTGATACCCTTTTCATCTAAAAGTTTTTGCAATTCAATTTCCGTTGCATCCGCGTCCGATTGCCCCTCTACCGGAAATGAAATTGCTTGCCAACCGTCAACTGGCTCCCCGTACCAAATTGAATTTTCTATCACTTTTTCCAATCGCTCAAATTCGCTATAATCGGTGCAATTGAAAATCAGGGCTGTGACTGGCTGCTCGGTCTTGGTCTTTGCGAAAATACTCGGTGTTGCTGTCATTGGTTTTTCCCCTTTATGCTTTTATCATTTTCATGAATGATTTGTCAGAACTCACTGTTTTAGTGTGCCGAAAAACAATTTTCCAGCCCTTTTTTGTTTGATGCCAAGCCACTTTGCACTTGATCTCGATGGCGCCGATTAAGATGTAAAATCCATCCCGTGTTTTTGATGTTATTTGTCCCGTTTGGTATTTTTCAAATCTATTGCCTTGTACCAAAACTTGTACAATATCACCGATTTTTATGACGTCTTCATTGCCTGGGCTTGGGAAAAGTTTGTCTGTAAGCATTATTTCTGACATTGTTTTTTCTCCTGTTTGTGTGTATCAGTTAATTTGTACTAGTATTATAATAGAAAAGAAAGCCTTTGTCAAGCAGGTGATCGCTGGCGTATATCTGTACAATATTGAGTGTAACAATATGATACAAATTATTTTTGTCAAAAAACACGCCAAAAAAATTGAGATTTCCACCTTGCGTTTCGTTCCCACATGTGCTATAATGAGACTCATGAGTAAAGAATGATGGTTTCTCCTGTTATTCTTCACGCCTGGCCGGAGGCGGCTACCTCACAAAAACGGTCAGGCACACAAATAAAATAGCGGGGTGGTCTCCCACTACCGCCCCGCTATTCACCAAATTAAGATACGCATTTTGAATGATAGGCGGGCAACATTAAGCCGCCAGTGGAACTAGAGCGACGGCAGCGAAACAGAAGTATAACCTGGCTGACCTGACCGAAAAAATCAATAGTGCTTTTGGACACATTGACCGCACCTGGTTTCGCAATGCAGAGACCGGGGCTGATAAAACAGCCCCGGTCTTTTTTTTGTTTTATAGAGTTTTTTGGAGACAACATGCCAATAGACATCGATCAGCTACAAAATATGTACCATCTGATTTGGGTTCCTGGGGCCACCCAGGATACCGAGGTACTCAGGCAACTAGATACCGCCTTGGCTCAAGGCGTTTACGCGCTGTGGAATGACCCGCAGGAAAGCATTGCTGCATATCTATTTCAAAAGGGATCATACACTGAGGAAACGGCCCAGCAGTGGGTAGCTGACCTCAAAAAGACCTCGCTTTCACTCTCTATTGACGACACCTCATTTTCTAATATTATCGCTATCGTTATGCAAGCCGAATACGAGACGTTTGAAACCGCCGAAGGTGTTGAAATTGACTGGCCGTGGCTGCAAGACGTTTTCACAACCTATGTGATCGTGAGGCATGTCGGTAAACTTTACAAAATCCCCTATACATTATCAGAAAAAAACGAAATCACTTGGGGTGCGCCTGAAATGGTAAAAATCGCCTACCTCCCTTTGGCCGCTTCCCCAGCGACCGCCCGCATAATGAAACTCGGCCTCAAGCCCCTCGCCGCTGAAATTACCACAGATGACCAGGGCTTGATCTGGAAAGAAATTTTTGCTGTGGGTACAACTTTTACAGCGACTGGCGAAGCGGTGACAATCGAGCAATGGATGATCGATGCTGCTTATGAAGCGTGGCAGGGTGGGGCGATGAAGGTTATTCCGATTACAGCGACCGATCATTTTGACGAGCAGGCGGGCATGGTTCCTGCGGAAAACACGGTCGGGATGATCAAGGCAATGGTACAGATGGACGGCCATTTGTACGCCGGCCTTGAAATCGGTGATGAGGACATACGCCAAAAGCTAAACGATGAATTGATCGTGGATTGCTCTGTATTCGTATGGTTCGATTTTGCCGATATTAACGATGGAGAAAAAACCTGGGACGCGGCAATCGTTCATTTGCTGCTGACCAACTATCCGCAACTGACCTACCTCGCCCCCTTTGGCGAGCAGCCAAGTTCAATAGCCGCCTCGTTTGGCGGTCTAGATTATACTATTTTTAAGGAGGTAATTATGCCGACCAAAATACAGACCCCGCCCCCAGTCGCCGAGGGCTTGACCATTTCCCCAGAGGATGCCGCGCTTTTGAAGGCGATGAAAGAAAATGGCGTTACAGCCGAATCGCTCGCCGGGTTCCAGGCTACCCGCCTAATCCTGCAAACCAAATCCCGCGATCTCGAAATTCAATCTATTGTCGCTGCGCTGGAGGGCAAAGGGACACACGCCGGAGTGACCGCCCTGGAAGGCTTTGTCCACATGCCGGCCATTATCAACGCCGTATCCGTTGCGTTGAGAGATTCGCCCAAAACTATGGCGCTTTCAATAAACGTGGACACGGGAGCTACGCCGCTGGATGCCGTGATCCTGGGGATCGTCAATGCGCTGCCTGATACCGCGCGACTTGCACTTGAGCAGCCACCCACACCAGATCGCTCTCCACAAAAGGAAATGAAAAAGCCAGTCAGATTTGAAAACAAGCCGATGCCGGAGGGTTATATTCCAACGGAAGAGCAGATCGCGGCTTTTGACAAAGCCTACTAGAAGATCATTATAATTATGATCACAATGAAATACGTAGTAAGGAAAAAGGAGTGTAGTAAATGGCAAATCCAGCGTATTATAGCTATGATCAAGCAAACGTAAACCCCCTGCACGCGCAGCGGGGAAGCGAGCTTGCAAAAACGCGCACGATCTATGCCTCGACCGTTCCCGCCGATTCGGATTTGAGAAAAATGGTACCGGCCGGAACGCTGCTGGTAAAAATCACTAGTGGCACGGGAATCAACAAATACGGCCCATACCTGAAAACGGCCAGCGATGGCCGCGAATCCCCGGCAGAAAATGGGGTCGGGTTCACAACTGCCGCCTATGACATGACCGTGTGCGGCGACAAGGCCCTCGCCCTGTGGTATGCAGATTGCGTTTTTGAGCCGGACAACCTGACAATGGGCGGTTATTCGCTATGGGGTTCTTCGCTAACCGATTTGAAGGCGATGTTCCCCACCTGCATCTTTTACGAGGAGTAAACTATGGCAACCCCTGATTTTTATCTTTCACCCGTTGACGCAAAAGATGCTTTTCTTTTGACCGCTGTTGTAGAGCGGCGCGTCAATGAATCGGAAATCTACAATGTCCCCTTTGCCCCGCTTGTGCAGACCACAAGCCGACAAATCAAGCTGCACGTAAAAGTCGGCTATGGTTCTGGCCTAGCACCATTCAAGGCCGATAATGCCGAAACGCCCATTTTCACCTCGACAGGTAGTTTTGTCGAGGAATACATGGAGCTGCTGGTACTGGCAGAAAAGGACGTTTTGAAACAGTCGGACATGATCAAGCTGCAAAGCCCCGATCCGATGGTCGCCAAGACCGCCGCGCAAGATCTGTTGGACAAGGCCGTTACGCTGCGCTTGCGAAATGTTAACCGCACTAAGTGGATGGCCTGGCAAGCGGCTTTCGGTAGTCTGGCTATAGCTTATCCCGACGGCGTGGGCTATACAATCGACTATGACCTCGCCGGAGCCAAACAAAACAGCACCTTCCTGGCCTCTCATCTACCCACGACCTCTGTAGCGTGGTCGGACACAACTAACGCGGACATAATCGAGGATTTGTATAACTGGTCGAAAATCATTGCCGATGATCTGGGTATTGATCAATCCGAGTGTATGGTTTATATGCGAACCGCCGTTTTCAGATACTTGAAGAAAAACGCGGGGATCAAGGCCGAATTGTCGGGAGACAATCCACGCATTATCACGCCTAAAGAGTCTGAAATTATAGAGATTTTAGGTATTGGCGGGATCACTATTGAGAATGGCTTTTATCTGGAAGAGAACTCGCGCACGAAAAATTATTTTCTGGATGAAGGACATATTTTGATGACCGGCCCTAACACGGTAAATGGTCAGCCGATCATGGAAATGAAAGACGGCCCGGTTGCCCGCGTGATCAACGGTCAGATCGTGATCAGCTCCAATCCTGGGGCGGTGGCCGAGACCTATATCAACGTCGAGCAGGTCAACGAAAATGTGCGCGTGACCACCAGCCGCTTGCCACAGATGACCCACGCCGAAGCGTTTTTGTATGCCGATATAAGCCCGTAAATTTTATGATCACAAATAGAAAGGCTGGATAATGCCAGCGAAAAAAGACGAACAGCCAAAAAAAGAAATGTACTTGCGCATCCGCATAGATGCCGTTAGCTTGGGCCATACCCAGCGAAACACCGGCGATATTGTGCCGGTCAGTGATCTGGATGAACGGCGGCGCGGTGGTCTTTTGGCCGTTATAAAAGCCCAAGAAAATAACTACCGCGTGGCCGAAATTGGCACACTGGACGAAGCGGGGCAGTTTGTCCCGCTGAAAGGGCCGGATGCCGAGCTTGTCCGATCCGCCAATGAGGTCAAAGCGTATGGCCGGGCCGCTCAAGAATTGTTCGCCAATCCCGAACCGGCCGAGGCGTAATCATGGTAGATATAAGCCAGCGCATAACCGACAATTTTCCTATGACCGAATCGACCTTGAGCGGATCAGATGATATTGATTATTCAACGCTCAAGACTAACGCCATCGCCTCAGCCAAACGTGCCGCCTATGGGACGGCCACTATACCCGCCGAGGCCGATATACCTGATCTGGTCGGCGAATGGATTGGCGATAAGGCGACCGTGATTTTGATCGCCCCGGCGATTGATTTTATCATGTTCAAATACCCTGCCAGCAAAAGCAATCGCCAGGG
>Ga0164310_10002745_pt1 | contig 10175 bp, 2 predicted proteins | sample GuaBasSedimGuay1_FD_121795 | JGI IMG/M metagenome (GOLD analysis project Ga0164310, IMG submission 121795) | Subseafloor sediment microbial communities from Guaymas Basin, Gulf of California, Mexico - Guay1, Core 4569-9, 0-3 cm | ecosystem: Environmental > Aquatic > Marine > Hydrothermal vents >... | reverse complement strand
CCGCACCCCTGTCCCTGCTGCTGACAGGGTCCTCTTGAGTCTGCTGACCGAGTTGCCGCCCCGTCCCTTCGACTACACCGTGGTCAACTCCACTCCCCCGCGCCGGGTGCCCAACGCCATCCGCACCTTTTGGATCACCGACGGTGCGACCGGCGAACGACGGGAGACACCGGCACGCCTGCGCGTGCAGACCGAGCACGTCGCAATGTGGGTCGAGGAGGGGGTGTGGCACGACGTGCGGCAGTTGGAGGAGGCGGCGGATTTCTTCGAGACGCAAGTCTACTCCACCACCCGCGCCGCCTTCGGCTCTGAATGGACGCCGGGGGTGGACAACGATCCGCACATCGTCATCCTGCACGCCACCGGCCTGGGCGAGGGGGTGATGGGCTACACCTCCAGTGCCGACGAATTCCCCCGCGCCCTGTACCCCTTCTCCAACGAGGCTGAGATGATCTACGTCAGCGCCGACTACGCCGAGGTAGGGAGCCCGGCTTACTACGCTCTGCTGGCTCGCCAGTTCCAGCGCCTCATCCAGTGGCACCACGACCGGAACGAGGACCGCTGGGTCAGGGAGGGATTGGCAGAACTGGCCGTCCGGCTGAACGGGTTCGATCCGGGCAGGCTGGAACGGGCCTATTTGGAGCATCCTGACACATCGCTCACCGCCTGGGAGGAGGAAGATGCTGCTGCTCACCGGGGGGCAGCCTACCTCTTTGCCATCTACCTCCACGAGCGTTTTGGCGACGCGGGCACGCGGGCACTGGTGGCCCAGCCGCTCAACGGGGCCGCCGGCTTCGACGCGACAATGACCGAACTGGACGCCAATCTCACCTTCGAGGATTTTTTTGCTGAGTGGCTGGCAGCCAACTACCTGGATAGCGAGTCTAGGGGGAGCGACCCTCGTTACCGCTACACCACGCTGAATCTGGAACGCCCCACACCAGCGGCCATTTATGAGAACTATCCGATCACGGTGGAGACATCCGTCCACCAGTTCGGCGCGGATTACATCCTCCTTCGGGGCGACGACGATCTCCGTGTCCACTTCATCGGGGCGATGAAAACACCCCTGCTGGATCTGCTCCCCCACAGCGGGCGTTACTTCTGGTGGTCGAACCGCGCCGACGAGTCACTGACCACACTCACGCGGGCCTTCGATCTCTCCGGCATCGAGCGGGCGACGCTGACTTACTGGACATGGTACGATATCGAGCGAGGCTACGACTATGCCACCGTCGAGGTCAGCACCGATGGCGGGGAGCGGTGGCAGGTGCTCTCCACCCCCTCCGGCACCAGCGCCGACCCCCACGGTAATAATCCTGGCCGGGGCTACACCGGGCATAGTGGGGGTTGGGTGCGCGAGAAGGTGGACCTGACCCCCTACATCGGGGGCGAGGTGCTGGTGCGCTTCGCCTACCTGACCGACGCAGCGGTCACCGGTGCCGGCTTCGTGCTCGACGACATTGCCATCCCCGAAATTGGCTACGCTGACGATGTAGAGAGGGGAAAGGGTGGGTGGAAGGCGGCCGGCTTTGTGCGCAGCGATAATTTCGTGCCCCAACGCTACCTGGCGCTTCTCATCGGCCTGGGCGATACCATCACTGTCGAGCGACTACCGGTGGGAGAAGATCGGACGGCGGATTGGACGGTTCCGCTAAGCAGCGAAAACTTGCGCGAAGCAGTGCTTGTGCTCTCCGGGTTGGCTCCCCTCACCACCCATCCGGCGTTATACCACCTGACGATTGAGGGTTATAACAGATGAGAGAGGAAACAAAGATGCTCCCGGTAAAATACCTGATTGAGGCTCTGCCCACTGTTCTGAGTTGGACTGGCGGCAATGTCGAGGTACATGGCGTCGTCGCCGATTCGCGCCGCGTGTGTCCCGGCGACCTCTTCGTCGCCATCCCTGGCCTCAACGTGGACGGCCATCGCTTCATCGCTGAGGCTGTAAGTGAGGGCGCGGTAGCCGTCGTCGGTGAGCGGGCCCCGCAGGAGTTGCCCGGGCTGCCCTGGGGAGCCTTCACCTATGTGCGTGTCCCCGATGCGCGGGAAGCCTGGGGCTGGCTGTGCGCCGCCTGGTACGGCTTCCCCTCCCGTAAAATGACCCTCATCGGCGTCACCGGCACCGACGGCAAGACCACCACTGTCAACCTCATCTACGCCGTCTTGCGTGCTGCGGGTCTCAACGTCGGGATGATCAGCACGGTCAATGCCTGCATCGGTGAGGAGGAGATTGACACCGGCCTCCATACCACCACCCCCGACCCGCCCGACATCCAAGCGTATCTAGCCCGCATGGTGGAGGCCGGAACCACCCACGCTGTGCTGGAGGTCACTTCCCACGGGCTGGCCCAGCATCGCGTGGCCGGGTGCGACTTCGACGTGGCCGCCGTGACGAACATCACCCACGAGCACCTTGATTTCCACGGGTCGTTGGCGGCCTATCAGCAGGCTAAAGCCAGCCTGTTTGATGGGTTGACGCGCTCCTTCCGCAAACCGGGCGTGCCCAAGGCTGCGGTCTTGAACCGGGACGACAGTTCCTACGAGTACCTCTCCCCCATTCCCGCCGATCGGCGGGTGACCTACTCGGTGGACGGGGAGGCCGACGTGGTCGCCCGCGATGTGGTGTACGGCCCCATGGCAACCCGGCTCACGATCCGGCTGCCGGAGGGCGAAGTGGCGGTGGAGACGGCGCTGGTGGGGGCCTACAACGTGAGCAACGTCCTCGCGGCGGCGGCGGTGGGCGTGGCGTTGGACCTGCCGCCCGAAGCCATCGCCTCCGGAGTGGCAGCAATGCGGGGAGTGCCGGGGCGGATGGAGCGGATTGAGGCCGGGCAGGATTTCCTGGCTATTGTGGACTTCGCCCATACCCCCTGGGCGCTGGAACAGGCGCTGAGGACGGCACGCACGATGGCCGGTGAGCACGGTCGCGTGATTGTGGTCTTCGGCTGCGCGGGCCTGCGCGATCGGGCCAAACGGGAGATGATGGGGCACGTGGCAGGACGGCTGGCCGATCTGGTCATCATCACCGCCGAGGATCCCCGCACCGAGAGTTTGGAGGAAATCATGGCCGCGAGCGCCGTCGCAGCCAGGGCGGAGGGCAAACGGGAGGGGGTAGACTTATGGCGCGTGCCCGATCGGGGGGAGGCGATCCGCCTGGCGTGTCAGATAGCCCAACCTGGCGACGTGGTCATCGCCTGCGGCAAGGGGCACGAGCAGAGCATGTGTTTCGGCACGACGGAGTACCCCTGGGACGATCGAGAGGCGATGCGGCTGGCACTGCGCGGCGAGACTCTCGATACGCTGCCGACGGCCAGGGATTTGTAGGGCGGGATGTTATCCTGCCATAGCCGCAAAAGGCGGGATGGGTCTTTGAGATTTGCCTCTTCTCAGCCAGCGCGTCTCCGCGTGAGTGTGACCATGCCGATCAGGAACAGACCGATCAGCACTACCGTCCCCACTGCTGGTGTCAGCAGTCCGACCGTGTTTACCGGAATGGTGACTCCACCGATGGGTGGGCTGGAGCAACAATCACCGATACCAACACCACTATCGCTGGGCTCACATCCAACCCACGGTGCAGAGCCATCGCACGGGCAAGGCCCGGCTTAAACCGGTTTGACATAATTCACCTCCATTGATCTGAAATCAAGAACGTCCGCAGACGGTGCCGGGATGGCTTTCCACTCTTAAGACCAGTGCATAATGGATCAGTACGCGCGCCTGCGCGTGAGCACTACCGTGCCGGATAGAAGCAAACCGATCAGCGCCACCAGACCTGCCCACTGCGCCGGGAGTTCGACTTTACTCGCCAGGACAGTGACTCCACCAACGGGCACCGGCAGCGGCGGCATAACCTCAATGGAGTCGCTGTCGGTGACCACGCCGCTACTGGGAGTAATTCCGATCACATAAGCCGTGTTGGTCAGAACAGTGAACGTCTCTGCCGTGATCTTCGCCTGGAAAGTGATGGTGATGTTGCCACCACGAGCACTCAACGGCCCTACATTATTCCAGAGCATGGTTCGGCCTATTTGGCTATCAGGTTCTTTAAGCGCACCACCTACGGTCGCATGATCGGCATACGCTAACCCCGCAGCCAGTGTATCGGATACTGTGACCGGATCGAGGAGTACATCACCCCAATTTTTGACCAGCAAGGTGAAAGTTATCGTGCTGCCTGGGGCAACTCTCTGAGGGGCGGCACTCTTAGTGATCTCCACCTCTGGATGAATCGTCACGTCGGCCGTATCTCTGTCGTCAAGGTCACTATCGTCCGGCACGTGATCGCGGTTGTCGGCCGGTATGGGATTGCCTTCCTCGTCTTCCCCCGTGGCTAGGGCGGTGTTGGTGCGGGTGCCTAAAATAACCCCATCGGTCACCCTCACCTGGAAAGTCAGCGTCAGGGCAGTATGACCGCTCAACTCATATGAGATGTCAAAGAATAGATTTGGTCCTGGAGCACCACTGGGGTCACTAATTGGGACGCCGTTCAGCCTGGCCGAGCCGTTCACGTACTCGAATCCCGGCGAGGGAAGGGTGTCACTGACGTCCACATTTCTGGCCAAACCACTACCCACGTTTCTGACGATGACAGTGTAGGTGATAATGTCCCCTCGGCCTACATTGGTCGGAGTGACGCTCTTATACACTTCCAAAGCCGGAACCTCGATATACGCCTTGGCAATATCCTGGGCCTCGTATGCCTGACTATCATCCATGTAGGCTATCTTCACATAGTTGGTGAGAATATCGCCGTCGTCGTTGTCGTCAATATCCTGCACAATGACAGTGATGACACCATCCACCCGCACGGTGCCGACGAGGTCACCTAGCGACCAAACAATATCGCCTGAGACCCCCCAGCCTGGAGTGATGGTTGGTGTGGTGGAGATCAAGGTTGACGGACCACCTTGGTTGCCATCACCATCGTAAGTATACGTGATGACCGACGAGACGTAGCCCAGGCCAACCGGCAGGGTGTCGGTTAAAGTTAGGTCTTTGTAGATGGCATCCTCGTCGGGCAGAGAGACAGTGAAAGTGAAGACGACCGAACTGCCTATAGTGCCGGTTTGAATCTCCGGCCCCTTGGCGAGCGCTCCTAGAAGAGTAACGTGGGCCATGTCATCGGCGGCGACATAGGTGCAGCCAGCAGCACAAGTCCCGGTAGCCGTGACCACGTTAGTGTGGGCACCGGCGGCGGTAACGGTGGCGGTGACCTGCGCCGTCCATACCTGCCCTATCCCCAGGGTGAATGGCGGAGTCCAGGTGACGGTATTGCCAACAATGGTCGGCGTCCCGCCGCCGGAGCCATTGGAAGCCTGCACATTGGAGAAGCCACTGCCCACCTCGTCGGTGACAAAGACGTTGGGCGCGATCCCGCTGCCAGCGTTGCGCACGGTGATGTCCCAGGTAACCGTCTCTCCCACGTCGGAGATGAAAGTTTCTGGCGTCTTGGTCACTTGCAGGTCAGGCACCAGGAAGGTCATCAAAACGTCGCGCTGGGCGGTGTAGGTGTTGCCGCAGGAATCATTGTAGGTGAGGACAATGCCGTTGGAGCCGGAAGGGGTCTGGCATCCTCCGCCGGTGCCGTTGCGCACCCAGAAGACGATGGTGGTCACGCCCGTCGGCAGCGTATTCCACGTCCAGACGGCCGGGTTATCCCCTGGTGCTGGGGCACTGCCCGGCACAGTGCTGATGCTCCCCGCTTTGTCGTAGACATACCCGGTCGGCAGGGTGTCGGTCAGGGTGACGTTATAGGCTGGCGGGCCGTAGTTGTGTAGGGTGATAGTGAGCGGAGCGCCACACTGGTGCAAGGTATCGGTCTTGGCGATTCTGGAGGTCCAGAAGGCAGGACGTGTGCGCAGCCTGGCATAGATAGAGGCTTGCTTGCGGCACCCTGTATCTGGACAGCCCCAGGTAGTTATGAGGTTGTCGCGCTCATCGGTGGAGGTACATCCACCGGAGTTCACGGTAGTAGTGATGAGGGCCGTCCAGCCTGTCTGATCTAACGTGCCCACGTTCCAGGTAATTACCCCGCCGCTCTGGTAATCCGGCGTTGGAGATACGGCAACTAAAGTGACATTTGACGGCAATTCATCGGTCACGACGGTAAGTTGAGCCGCCGTATCACTATTGTTATCCAACGTGAGTCTCCATTCCACCGTATGTCCCGGTTCGGCATCCACGCGCCTTCCCCATTCCGAACCCGTTGTCAAGTTGCGACCATGCTTTGATACGGTGACATGGGGCGCTTGCACGGTGACCACGAACTCGCTGGGAATGGTGACCTGGGAGGCACCACAGACATCTTTATAATCAGTCTGTATGGTGATGGGACCGCCGTCGAAATCACAGTCGGCATAGACATCGAAGCGCACCCAAAGTGTATGCTGAGGATAAAGCCGTGCCAGCGGTGGTATCTCTGCGGTGGTCCAGACCAGAGGACCACCAGGTGCTCCGGAAGGCTCACCACCGCTCACCCAACCAGTGGTAGGCGGGGTTGTGCCGGTGCCGATGACATATTCGGTACTGCCGGCAATGTATGAGAGACTTGATGGCAACGTCTCGGTGACGGTGACATCATAGACGCTGAGTAGACCGGCATTACGCACCGTAGCGGTTATGGTGCGAGTAGAGCACGTCTCTACAGGTGTCCGGGTACCATTAGTGCTGAGCATCAGCGTGGGTGGTAATTCTACGTGAGATCCCTCCGGCCCTTCTTCCAGACAAGCCTGTCCCTGACAGCGCTGGATGCCGGCGAACTCATTGATCAGGTCATCACAGCCGGCGATCTCGGCGACATATTTTATAGTATACTTCTCACCCGGCTCGATGGTGAGATCGCTCCAGGTGACTAAATGGGAGGAAGTGAGAGACGTGACACCAGTAGCAGATCCCATCGTAGAGGTGATGGTCGAACGCAAGTAGTGCAGATCACTTCCCAGGGCGTCGGTTAAGGTAACGCTGTAGGCCGGGCCGGCCCCGGAATTGATAGCCGTCAAAGTCCAAGTTACCACGTCATCGGCGGCGTAGATAATCTCGGGAAGTTTGTATAGGATCAAGTGAGGATAAGAGACTAGAGGAGACCGATCGGCGTCGGCAGAGCAGGTGTCATTATAGATCATATCGTCGGCACACAAATCATCGTAATAAACGGTTGCTTCTATCGGTCCAGTAGCAGTACAATAACGCTGTACCAATAAACGCACCGTGGCAGTGGGAGCCGTCAGAAAAGCATCATCGTACTCCCAGGTCCAACTTGTGGTTCCGGTATGGGTGATGACAGGCATCGCTCCGTCAAAGCCTAATACTTTAACAGGGACATAGTTAGTGATAGGAAAACGCAGGCGTACATCATAAGCCCGCGTATCTTCCCGACTTAAGGTAATTAGCGGCGTGTAAATTCCACAGGCGGAGACCATATCCGGCATGCCAGAGATATTTACATTCATAGAAGGTTCTACCACCTCCACCCAGACGCCTTCCTCAAATATACCGTCGTCACATAAACCACCGGGACAAACCGCTGAATTTCCAGTCACACCAAGATTCAGATATGACCAATCGTAGAATGAGTCACTCACACAGGTGAAGTTATCCTTCAGCATCGCTAGATAGGTGATAACCATAGTTGCGCCTGGCACATCAACGCCGCACGAAGGCTGAATATTGCCGATGACCAACGGATCGGTATCCTTGATGGTGAAGGTCGCAGCGCAAGTTTGGACGCCATTGGTGACCCGAATATGAGCACTGTCGGTGATGTAAGTCAAATTGGTCATTGCATCGGTGAAGATCATCCCGTGCCAGGTGGGGGTGTTGGTGAATACGGTGGGGAACCGGTAGGTATTGGTAAAGATGCGAGTGGTACAGGCTTCATCGGTGTTAAGGGAGCCTTCGTACTTGACGTAAGAGGTAATAAACTCGTCACACTGTATAGCGGTCACCTCGGTGGTGGATACCGTGACGGTGCACGTCTGACAATCACTAGCCCCAGCCTCCAATGTGTTGTGCACTAATTTCCCGCAGCAATCACACACTTCAGGGCATGAAGTAGCAGGCTTAAAGGATATTTGGGTATTCCAGTTGTAGTTGGTAGTGCTCCAGGTGATGGTAACGTTGCCCGAGGTATCGGTGATGACCACGCCACCGGCGGCGTTCAGCGATGTATATCCGATACAGCCAGGCCGGAAAGTATCGGTGATGTAAATAGTAGTACCAGGGGAAAAATTGGTGGCCGTGACATATAACGTGTAAGTGATGATCTCATCGGCATAAGTTTCGTCGCGGAATTCATCTGGTCCGGATTTGGATACTTTGAGCGAGGGGGTAGCGCCACTAATGTTCCAACTGCCAGTCCTCACCGGTGGGTAGAAGGGATTGCCACATGCATCATAACATAGGGGCTTGTAAAGTAAAATACCGCTGTTGCTACCCATACCGCAGGCCGGAGTTGGTAGGGAAAGGGTAAAAGTCAGGAGATGAGAATCGAAAGGAGCAATATCGGGTAGGTGAAAGGCCTCCCCATTATATGGGTTCGAGGACGCAACGACTACAAGAGGGGAAAAGTTCACTTCGATGGTAGGGGTGTAGGCGACGCCATCACCGATATTGGTGATATTCATGTAGAAAGTATCACGACCAGTGCAATAATCAATGTTAATGCTAGGCGGGGTATAATCCAGCAGCGGTTCTTTCACTTCCAGATCTATGCTCCCTCCGGTCGTTTGAGCTTGACAGGTATGGCCGGGACAGCCCCAGGTGGCTACGACATTATTGTCTAACCCGGAACAGGCAACCACACGGGCGCTGGTGGTGAAGGAGCGCGTTTCACCCACAGGGATAGAGGCGTAAAAGGCGGAGATCGCACCATCCACGTACTGCAAGCCCGATCCTAGTGTATCGGTAACTATTACGTTAGAGACCCGACCATATCCGCTGTTCTCCACATACACGGTCCACTCCACTACATCGCTGACAGCAGCCTGGATCACGGGGGGTTCCTTGCGTAGAACAATAGCACCCGGTCTGACCGTGAAGTCGGTGTATTTGACAATAGGAGCAGCCCCATCCTGGGTTAAGGTAACCACGTTCTGACCGGAGACGGCAAAGCAAGTGGCAGAGAAGACGGCGTAGCGAGTGACGACCTCGTTGGGGGCAACGGTACCGACATCAAAGACCCGCCGAGTGGGGATGAAACCGGTGGGCATAGTGCTGGTTATGATGACGTTGGTCGTAGTGACGGAATCGTTGGTGGCGACAATGGTGTAGGTAACTATATCGCAGTTGCTGACATCAGCAGGTCCGGTGACGGTGACGTCGCTGGAGGGGATGGTGTGGTGAGGGTTGGATGCTGACTGCTGACTGCTGGATGCTGGATTAAGGAGCGCGCCAAGAGAAGCGATATGGTGTTCAGGTGCTGGTGCGGCGGCGGCCGATAGCAATGCCAGGCTCGTCCCAATCATGCAAGCGGATATAGTGATCACAATGATAAACGCTAAGGTTCTGTTTCTCACCGTCGCCTCCCTCATTAATGAGCAGAAACCCATTCCTTTCTCCATTATATTTACCTCCGGCGAAGATAACGTTACAACAGTGTTACAGATGAGTAAACTCATTGGGTGACCACCTGCCTGCTACCAGCGTCGTCGAGGGATTGCCGCATCTACCGGCGGTACACTGGGGGCAGCGGTGAAGTGTGTAGCGCTACTGGACTGTCATTCCTCGGAGGGGCGATCTCCATTGAAGCGTAGGTGGATGGTTCCGCACCACCAGCGGCATATAGATGGCCCATTCAGACACTGTGGTAGTGATGGGGACACCCGTAGCAGTCACTCCCGCGCTTGAGGTGACCCTGTAAGTCTGATTGACGATGTTCATATCTGGATTGACATAACTACCTACGCGCACGGTGAAAGTGAAATACACGAGATGGTTGACCGGTAAAGCCCCCAGCATCCAGGTGACCACGCCGTTGCTCTCGCCACAACTATCCCTGCCGCTACAGGATTGATACGTCGTACTTATCGGCATCGTATCACTGATGATCAGGTTAGTAGCCGTCACCTGACCAGTATTACTAACGGCTAGGATGTAAGTCAGCAGGTCGCCAGGATGCACCGTGTCGGGCTTGGCATGTTTAGTTATGTTCAGAATGGGGAAGGCCTGAGCCT
>Ga0164310_10002744_pt1 | contig 10176 bp, 10 predicted proteins | sample GuaBasSedimGuay1_FD_121795 | JGI IMG/M metagenome (GOLD analysis project Ga0164310, IMG submission 121795) | Subseafloor sediment microbial communities from Guaymas Basin, Gulf of California, Mexico - Guay1, Core 4569-9, 0-3 cm | ecosystem: Environmental > Aquatic > Marine > Hydrothermal vents... | reverse complement strand
TGATCCCGGTCTATGACGATGAGGGCTGGAACGTCGAAATGGCCCCTACCTACGGCGACGCCGTCTACTCCGAGACCTCGTTCTACAACGTGCGCATCAGCGCCCCGGCAGAGATGGCGCTCTTTGTCTCCGGCGTCTGCTCCCCGCCGACCTTTGATTCCGACGACATTGCTACCTGGACCTGCGTCGCTGGCCCGATGCGGGATTTCAACGCCATCCTAGGACCAGATTACCGGGTGAAAAGCGACGTCGTAGAGGGAGTCACAGTCAACAGCATCTTTTACTCCGGCCACCAGGAGGGAGGGAAATTGGCGCTGGATCAAGCGACCGAGGCAGTGCGCATTTTCAGCAATCGCTTTGGCCCCTATCCCTTCACCGAGTTGGACATAGTGGAAACCCCCACCTCCGCCGGCGGGATCGAATACCCCGGACTGGTGGTCATCAACAGCGCGTACTATGAGACCTTGAGCGAGGATATGGAATGGGTCGTGGTGCACGAGACGGGGCACCAGTGGTGGTACAGTTTGGTGGGCAACGATCAGGTGGACGATCCCTGGCTGGACGAGGCGCTGGTGCAATACAGCACACTGCTCTACTACGAGGAACGTTACGGAGCGGGGTTGGCCGCCGATCTGGTGGACGAGGTTTTTCGGCAACCATACGAAGGGTTGGTGGAATCCGGGCGCGACGCGCCGGCGGGGATGCCGGTCGCCGCCTACGACGCTGATGATTATGGAACAGTGGTCTACCGGAAAGGCCCGCTCTACTTTCACGAACTGCGCCGAGAAGTGGGAGACGAGGACTTTGGGGCGATTGTACAAACTTACTTTAACCACAACCGGTACGCCGTCGCCAGACCGGAGGATTGGCTGACCGCCGTCGAGTCAGTCACCGGCGACGAGCACCACGCTCTCTACGAGCAATGGATCATGGGCGCGACTGAGCCATAAACAGCAGAGCAGCGGCCTTTTTGACGGTGGGCCGCTGCTCTCAATCGCCCTTTGCCTTTCCCCAGCACAATCACCTTTTTGACGGTTTCTCCGTCTGACTTTCGCTCTCGGTCAAAATGCCGAGATGCGCTCTAGTGAGGCGATGCCGGAAGGCTCCGGGACGGTTGCTCCAACTTTGTCTTCATTTTACGCTAAAACCTGTCCGTTGTCAATAGGTTTAACCTTAAACATTGCCTTGAGCAAAAACCGCCAGGGCGGGCAAAAATAACTGCCCGCATCTGTCAAGCGTCGCCAACTTGTAAGGGCTGGTGGGTTAGAGTAGCATTGTTCATTCCGAGGGAGGTTTGTCTATTGCATAATACACCATCTGAGGTACATGTCGGCGATAGAGTGCGCATGCGCAAGCCTCACCCCTGCGGGGGGTACGAGTGGGAGGTGACACGCATTGGCGCTGACATTGGCTTACGCTGCCTGACCTGTGGCCGGCGCGTGATGCTCCCGCGCACCAAGTTCGAGAAGCGGGTGAAAGCTATGCTGGGCGCGGAAGACGTTGAATCGAAACAGTAAACGACTGCTCTTCCTGTTCTCCGACACGGGCGGGGGCCACCGCAGCGCGGCGAGCGCGGTAGCCCAGGCGTTGCGAGACTTGCACGGAGAGCGCGCCCAGGTCGAACTGGTGGACGCGCTGGCCGACTATGCGCTCTGGCCTTTCAATCGGCTGGGCAAAATCTACCCCTACCTGGTTCGGCTGGGAGGATGGGGATGGGCGGCTGGCTACCGCCTATCCGATGGGCCGCGTCGCATCGGGCTGCTCACGAGCGGCTGCTGGCCGTTGGCGCGCGCGGGTCTGCGCCGGCTTCTCCGCGATCATCCGGCCGACCTCATCGTTTGCTGTCACCCCATCCTCAATCATTTGCTCCTGCGCGCCCTTGCCGGGACTCGAACCCCGTTGATCACACTGATAACCGATCTGAACACCGCCCACGCCTTTTGGGTCGCGCCCGGAGTCGCCTGCTGTCTCGCGCCGACCGCAAGAGTCCAACGCTGCGCGCTGACCTACAAACTCCCGGCGGAGCGCGTCATAGTGACCGGGTTACCCGTAAGCCCCGCCTTCGTCGCGGCTGCGCAACAAGATCGGCTCGCCGCGCGCCGGGGTCTGGGACTGCGACCAGACTTGCCGGTGGCGCTCCTGGTGAATGGGGCGGAGGGTATGGGAGCATTATACCGCATAAGCAGAGCAATAGTGGGCAGCGGCGTGCAGGCTCAGTTGGTGATGATCGCCGGGCGCAACGGGCGGCTGCAGAATAGACTGCGCTCCGAGGCGTGGCCCTTGCCGGTGCGAGTGGAGGGCTTTGTGCGCAACATGCACGAGTGGATGCGGGCGGCCGATTTGCTGGTGGCCAAGGCCGGCCCCAGCACTATCAGCGAAGCGCTGGTGATGGGATTGCCGATCGTGCTGAACGGCGCGCTGCCGGGCCAGGAGCGTCCCAGCGTGGATTACGTCGTGCGGGCCGGCGCCGGGGTCTGGGCGCCGACGCCCCGGCGAACAGCGGCAGCAGTGCGAGAATTGCTATCCCCCGGCAATCCCAAGCTAACCCAGATGGCCGCCTGCGCCCAATCACTGGCACAACCCGGCGCCGCCCGCCACGCAGCCCAAATCATCTGGGCCGCCGCCAACAACATTGATCATTAATCATTGGTCATTGGTCATTCTGATTGCCTGCTCCCGCTCTGGCCCCACGCCGATAAAAGTCACCGGCGCGTCTACCAATTCCTCGATCCGCGCCACGTATTCCTGCGCGGCGGCGGGCAGGTCTGCGCGGGCGCGCACACCGGTGATGTCCTCCGCCCAACCGGGCAGTTCCTCATAGACCGGCTTCCACTCGGCCAGTGCCTCTACGCCGAACTCAGCCGGGAAATACTTGGCAACCGAAGGTTGCACGCGCTCCCCGTCCCGCTCGTAGGCCACTGCTACCTTGAGCCGTTCCAGGCCGCTCAATACGTCCAGCTTGGTCAGCGCCAACTCGTCCAGGCCGTTGATGCGGGCGGCGTAGCGCAGGATGACCAGGTCGAGCCAGCCGCACCTGCGCGGGCGTCCCGTCGTCGTGCCGTATTCGTTGCCGGCCTCCCGTATCTGCTCGCCGGTTTCATCCAGCAGCTCGGTCAGGAATGGACCTGTGCCCACGCGGGTGGTGTAGGCCTTGACAACGCCGACGACGCGCGAGACGTGCTGCGGCCCAAATCCCAGCCCGGTCAGAGCGCCGCCGGATGTCACCGAGGAACTGGTGACGTAGGGATAGGTGCCGTGATCTAGATCTAACAGCATCCCCTGGGCGCCCTCGCAGAGCACCGTCCTTCCGGCCGCCAGCGTCTCTCCCACCAGCGCCGATCCGTCAACGAGGTGAGGGGCTAATCGCCGGGCGTACTCGCAATACCTGGCTGCGGCCTGCTGCGGTGAAAGCGTCTCTAGGCCGTATTGCTCCTTCAAGCGGCGGTTGTGCGCCCGCACCCTATCGGCCACCTGCTCGGCGAACTGTTCGGGGTTGATCATATCACCGGCGCGCGGGTTGACGCGGGCGGCTTTATCGGCATAGACGGGGCCGATGCCGCGCTTGGTCGTGCCGAGGGCGGTCTGGCCGCGCGCCTCTTCCCGCGCCCCGTCGAGCGCGCGGTGAGTGGGCAGGATGATGTGGGCGGCCGCGCTCAACTTTAAATGCGCCGGCCCCACGTCCACGCCAATCGCGGCCAACTCGTCCATCTCGGCCGTCAATTGCTCTGGGTTGACCACCACCCCCGCGCCGATGAGACAGGTAGCGGTTTGATAGAGAATGCCCGAAGGCACCAGGTGCAACTTGAGCGTGTGCCCCTCGGCGACCACCGTGTGACCGGCGTTATCGCCGCCGTTGAAGCGGGCGACGAGTTGAGCCTCACGCGCCAACCCGTCCACCACGCGCCCTTTTCCTTCGTCGCCCCACTGGGCGCCCACCACAATTATCGCAGACATAGCGCCTCCTCCTTAAACATCAGACGTTCAGCGTCACATAACGGTAAGAATAAAATGGATTCGTTACTACTCAGCCGGTTGTTACACAGAGCCTCACAGAGCATTTCACAGAGACGCACTGAGTAAAACAGGGCTTTTTCGTATCCTCTCAACAAACCGGGGATTGGCTGGTGAGAAACCAGGTTTTTCGGAAGAAACCTGGTTTCTTTCCCCGAATTATTGAAAAGATACGCTTTTTCTATGTGAATCTCTGGCTTCTCGGTGTGCTCTGTGTCCCAACGCGATAGCCTGAGTAGCAACACGGATTCTTGCCTCTTGCTTCACCTGTCCTGTTCACTATAGGCATGGTGTATGCCACGGTCTCCCCGTTGGCGGAATGTTTCCTCGAGTTGAGGGGTCAATTGAGCGCCAAAGCGGTACTGCATCGGCCACATACTCTTGCGGTGCGAGATGCCCACCCTGTCGCCGTCGTACAACGCCAGATCGAGATCGGCTTCCACGCCGGGCAGCGCGGCCAGGCTGCCGTTCACAAAGGTGATTCCCCGCTCCTCGGCGGGGATTCCCAATTGGCGCATCAGATCGCCCACTGTACCGCCCTCGGCTAGCTCCAGGTCTAATTGAGCGTAACTGCCCTGGCTGGCCTCGCCCGCGTACCGGGCCACTGGGCCGTAGAGCCAGGCTTCGACTCTAATGGTTGCCATAATCGTGTCATCCTTTGATTTTTTGGGGGGTAAAACTGGTTACACCTAACCCGGCGCCAGTTTGGCGACGGTGACGCCGCTGCCGCCTTCTTTGGGCTTGGCAGATTCATAGTCGCCGACGAGGGGATAATCGGCCAGGAATTCACGCACGGCCCGGCGCAGCGCGCCGCTGCCTTTGCCGTGGATAATGCTCACCCAGGGCAAGCCGGCTCTGAACGCCGCGTCCAGGCGGCGATCCAGTTGAGACAGCGCCTCTTCGACGGTACAGCCTCGCAAGTCCAGCCGCTCGCCGGGGGAGGTGACGGCGCTGACGCTAATACCACGCCCTGTTGGTTCTGAGAACGTCGTCGCCGCGAGCAGTTCCAGGTCAGTCAAACCCACGCGGGTGCGGGCCGGACCTACTTGCACCTCCGCTTCTGGGCCGTCTATTGCGATCACGCGGCCTTTTGTATTCAGTGGGCGCACCATCACAGTATCGCCTGGGCGGATTGGGTGCTGGCTCACATCGGGCGCAGGGAGAGGCGCCAATTCTTCCAGCTCTGAGAATTGGCCCTCTAGCGTCTCGACGGCCTCCTCGATCTCGGCCACCGGCCCCAGCGGCGCGGCGGCGGCTTGCAACCGGTGTCTTAGCCCGCGCAGCTCGGCCCGCAGCGTCTCTAGCTCCTCGTCCGCTTCCTCTTGCGCTTGCTCCAGAATGTCCTGGCGTTCCTGCTCGATCGCTCCCAACCGCTCGCGTAGCTCGCGCGTCAGTTTTTCGGATTCGGCGCGAGCAGCGTTGGCCTCGTCTCGCGCCTGGGCCTCCTGGATACGCAGACTGTGGATGTCGGTCAGCATGTCCTCGGTGCGCAGGTTGTCCGGTGAGATTCTTTTGCGCGCTTCGTCGACGATCTCGGCCGGCAGCCCCAATCGTTGGGCGATGGCGAAAGCGTTGGAGCGGCCCGGCAGTCCGATGGTCAGTTTGTAGGTCGGGCTGAGAGTCTCCGAGTCGAACTCGACGGAAGCGTTGCGCACGCCGGGGGTGAGTTGAGCGTAGGATTTGAGTTCGGGGTAGTGGGTGGCGACAAAGGTGGTCGTTCCACGGAGGCGGAAGTGCTCCAACAAAGAATGGGCCAGCGCGGCGCCCTCGGCCGGGTCGGTGCCGGCGCCCAGTTCATCCAGCAACGTCAGGCTGCGAGCGTCGGCCCGGTCGAGGAAAGAGATGATGTTGGTCAGGTGGGAGGAAAAGGTGGAGAGGTTCTGCTCAATGGATTGCTCGTCGCCGATGTCGGCGTACACGGCCTCGAAAGGAGAAAAGGCCGACTCTGGCTCCACCGGAATGTGCAGCCCCGCCTGGGCCATCAGCGTCAGCAACCCCACAGTCTTTAGGCTGACGGTCTTGCCGCCGGTGTTGGGGCCGGTGATGACCAGCACGCGAGTCCCTTCATCCAAAACGACGTCAATGGGCACGACCGTTTGCGGGTCGAGCAGAGGGTGGCGAGCGCCGATAAAGTGAATGGCTGGCTGGTTGGAGAGGAGCTTGGGAACGGCGGCGTCAATGGCATCGGCGTATTTTGCTTTGGCAAAGGCCAGGTCTAGTTCGGCCAGCGCCTCCACAGTCTGCTCAATCTTGGCTGTGTGCTCGGCGACGAGGTCGGAAAGGTGGAACAAGATACGGTTCACTTCCTGCTGCTCTTCGAGTTGGAGCGCGCGCCAGGTATTGTTCAGCTCGACGACAGGCAGGGGTTCGATGAAAGTGGTAGCGCCAGAGGCGGATACGTCGTGGACAACGCCCTTGATACGGCCTTTGAAATCGGACTTGAGGGGAATGACGTAGCGGCCCTCTCGTTGGGTGATGAGTTGCTCCTGTAGAAAAGCGGCGTTGCGAGATGAACTGATGATGCGTTGGAGTTTGTCCTGTATCCGGCTGTGGGCGATGCGTGTCTCGCGGCGGATGCGGGCCAGTTCGGAGGAAGCGTTGTCGCGCACGGCCCCACGTTCGTTCAGGCAGCGATTGATCTCTGTGATGAGGCCGGGGCAGAGTTGGATGCCGCCAGCCAGGTACGCCAAACGAGGGAATTGCTCCTCCATACGGGTCAGGGCGCGGTGGAGGTCACGAGCAGCGACGAGGGTATCGCGCACATCGAGCAGCTCGGACGGCGGCAGGGCTATTCCTCGCTGAGCAGCTTCCGCCTGGGGGCGGATGTCGTGCACGCCGCCCAGAGTGGTCTCTGGCCTGGTATCTAGCAGGGCGCGGGCCTCGCTCGTCGTCCTCAGCCGCCAGCGAATTTCTCGCAGGCTGGTCTCTGGCGAGAGGGCGCGGGCCAATTCTTCCCCGGCGGAGAAGCTGGTGTAGGTCGCCAGACGGGCCAGGGCTTTGGGAAACTCGAGCGTCGTCAGGTGTTTAATATCCATACGGCAGGTTCAGATCGTAGATATAGATGGCGGGGGGGCTTTTAGGGAACCAGAATGATTGGGTGAGGTAATGCAAGTGGATCACCTGTTTGAATACCGGGCGAAGTCGCGCTCTATTGTGCATCGGCCGTAGCCGGCCGTAACCTAGCGCGTTGAACAGCAGGCTGGCGGCCAAGAGGCCAACGATCAAATGGACGATTATACCGCCCAGATTGTCCAGCACGCCCAATCCGGGCAAGCTCGTATCTTGGAAGGAGGCCCGGATAGCGATCTCTAGCATGCCCCAGACAAGCAACGTCAACAGGACGAAGGAAAAGGCCAGGGTGCCGTTATTTATGTTCACTTTAAGAGAAAAATTGCCGGTGAGTGGGATGGTCAAAAGCAATTTGACGATGCCGGTGTAAGGGGCGGCCGCTCGATAGAAAATTGCCCCTACGCCAGTGGCGATGTACAAGGCGACAATGGTCATGATACCGCGCACGATGCCCTGGGTGTAGCCCGCAGCGACAAAGCCTACTGTGATGAGCAGCACCAGTTCGATGGGCTGGAAACCGGGCGACAGTAAGTAGAGTGCTACAACTCCAACGGTGCCCAGGGCGCCGAGTATTATGGGTGGAACTACTTCTTTAGCCGAGCGTCTTTTTGATTTGGATATGGTCACGATCTTCTCCTTTCCTTTCGTAGAGCAATACGAGCCACACGCCTTATTATACCACACACCGCCAGAACCGCGTCGAGACAACTATACCACACGGGAAGGCGGGCCGCAAGTTATTGAGGCTCGGCAGCCAGTAACACCGGCAGGGAAAACGTTGTGTCAAGTCCCTATTGTGTGTATAATTGGGAGTGATGAAATTACTGCGCATTTTACTGGTAGACGATCACTTGTTATTCCGCAAAGGCCTGGCGCGGCTGCTCGATGCCCAACCTGATTTTGAGGTGGTAGGAGAAGCAGCGGATGGGGTGGAGGCAGCCGAACAGACACGGCTGCTGCACCCAGACTTGGTGCTGATGGACATCCGCATGCCCAGGTGCGATGGGTTGGAGGCTACCCACCGTATCAAAGTTCAGATGCCGGATGTGCGAGTGGTGATGCTGACCGTCTCCGAAGACGAGCAGGACCTAGCGACCGCCGTGCGCTCTGGGGCGGATGGGTATTTGCTGAAGGACATCTTGCCAGAGACACTCTTTCAACAACTGCGCGGGCTTGCAGTGGGGGAGACCCCGATCTCGCGGGCGATGACGGGCAAACTTTTCCACCAACTGGCGCATCAGAGCCGGCCGGCCGTGCAGCCAGCAGCCTCCGACGTGCTTTCGGTGCGCGAATGTGAGATTCTGGGGTTAGTCGTGCATGGCCTTTCCAATCGGGAGATCGGAGAGGAATTGGGTATCGCCCACAATACCGTAAAGAACCACGTGCGCAGCATTCTCGCCAAACTAGGGGTCAAAAATCGCGCCCAAGCGGCGGTCTGCGCCGTGAGCAACGAGTTGGTACGTATGCCGGTCGAAGATTAAAATTCACGAGCGGCGCTGACAGGCTACGCTGGCCCTGAGGGTATTTAGCACGCGAGTTTGAGCTTTCTCTAGCGGGCCGGGGAGCTTGCAGCCAGCAGCGAGAGCGTGGCCGCCGCCGCTAAATTGAAGCGCCACCTGCGCAACGTCAAAGCCTGGCATAGCGCGCAACCCAACCTCGACGTGCCCATCCTCACGTTCGACAAAGACGGCCGCAACATCGGCGGCGGCGGCGCTGACGAGAAAATTAGCTAATCCGGCGTCGCCGTTGCCCGCATACCCCGCAGTGCGACGCATAGCCAGCGGGATGTTGGTCCAAGCCACTCCATCCTCGATTTGCGCCAGAGCCAATGCCGCCCCCCACAGAAAAATCGCAGTGGTAGAGCGGCGGTTGAGGCTGTGCTGGGTGATGTGGGGCAATGAGGCCCCAGCCTTCATCAACCGTAATGCATCCTCCATTACCTGAACAGTGACGTTGCTCGTGCTGAACCCGCGCGTGTCGGAGACGATGCCGACCAGCAGGCAAGTGGCCAGTTCGGCGTCGAGCGGAACCGCCATGTGCTCCAGCAGCCGCAACACGACCTGTGCAGTGGAGGAGGCTTGCGGGTCTACCAGATTGACGTCGCCGAAATTCAGGTTGGTCACGTGATGATCAATGTTGAGCAGCGGCACGCTGCCAAAAGTTGGCATCTGTGAAAGGTGACCAAGTCTATCCAGGTCGGAGCAGTCGAGAGAAATGACGAGATCGAAGGGAGCATTGACTTTTTGCACCACGGTCTCGACGTCAGGGATGTAGTCGAAGCGGGAGGGGACAGAATCCGAGCAGGCCAGTGTTGGCTCGAGGCCCATCTGATGCAGGGCGCGTCCCAGGCCGGTCAGGCTGCCGATGGCATCCCCGTCGGGGGCAATGTGACATATCAATAAAGGGCAGCGGGCAGGCTGGATGAGTTGGCTGCTAAGAAATAGTTTTTTGGAAAAACCCAAAACCACGTCCTCGCTGTTTCTCGTAAAATGAAGAACACCGTAGGGGTTTTGGGCGCTAGCCTGTTTCAGCGCCGTGGTTTTCTTCACCGAACTCCAGTTCTTTGAGGATGCTATCAATGCGGTCGCCGTGTTCTAGCGAGGGGTCGTAATGAAAGACGAGTTCCGGAGTGTTGCGCAACCGCAACCGGCGTCCCAACTCACGCCGTAGCCAGCCGGCAGCGCTATCCAGGCCGGCCTGGGCCTCCGCTTGCCCTTCAGCGCCGCCCAACACGCTAAAATGCACGTCGGCGCGAACGGTGTCGGGTGTGACCGCCACGCCAGTAATGGTGACCATTCGCAGGCGCGGATCGCTGACCTTTCGCGCCAGCAGATTCGTCAGGTGGGTGCGAATCAAATCCGAGACCCGGCGTTGGTATTTCTTACTCATTTAGATTCAAAACTCGTCACGCGGCAGCGTGTCGCTCTTGTACATAGAATTGGATCACGTCACCCTCGGCAAAGTTGTCAAAGTTCTCAAGCCCCACGCCGCACTCAAATCCAACTCGTACCTCACGCGCATCCTTCTCGAATCGCTTGAGCGACCTGATGTGTCCGTCGTGCAATTGTTCCTTATCACGAAAAACCCGCGCGCGGG
>Ga0164310_10002743_pt1 | contig 10177 bp, 9 predicted proteins | sample GuaBasSedimGuay1_FD_121795 | JGI IMG/M metagenome (GOLD analysis project Ga0164310, IMG submission 121795) | Subseafloor sediment microbial communities from Guaymas Basin, Gulf of California, Mexico - Guay1, Core 4569-9, 0-3 cm | ecosystem: Environmental > Aquatic > Marine > Hydrothermal vents >... | reverse complement strand
GCTTTCTCCAGAAGCTCCTTCTCCTCGCCCTTGGCTTTTTTCAGGAGTTTTTCTGCGTATCTCTCCAGCTGTCTTATCGGAGTCTCCAGCTGAACTTCGATCTCGTGTTGCACACCTGCGTAGCTGACATTTTCCTCGTCCAGCTTCACCGCTAGGCACCTCTCAAGCGTGTAGGCGATTATCAGGTCTCTCCTGTAGGTCCTCAGGACTGGCCTGGTGAAGGTTCCGTTCAGCCTTACCCGTATTAGCGGCGGAACGGAGAAATTCCACTGAGAAAAGAAGCTTTCCAGCTGTTTCAGTATGTTTTTTGTTGCGTCCCCCTGCTTCGGTATAGAAACGTCCACAGTCTTCATGGGCCTTGTCTCCGTTTTAATGTGCTCTAGTTGTTGCACGCCTTCTCTATCTACCTCTGCGTAGACGAAGCCCTTTGGTTCGCCTTCCTCAGCGAAGGTTATGCGCTCCGTGCTTCCGCAATAGCAGATTGTCGTCTGCCCAACAGTCTTATGCTGATACCTGTGCAGGTGCCCAGCTGCTACTAGGTGCACGTCCTCAGGTATGCTGGAGAGCCTCACAACAGGCTCTTGGGTTGAGTGTGGAGGTGGGGTGAACCCCTCTATGTTGTGGTGTAGCATGAGGATGTTCACTTGCCCGTCTAGGCGTGCGTTGATGCCTTCGAGTGGGTCTTGGCCAGGCTCTAGGGCTGGGTTGTAGCTTATTCCAGCAACGCATACGTCTACCCCGTCTACCTCGAAGTGGTGCATCGAAAGCCTGTCGTAGGGCTTGAAGAAGTGCAGGCATCCAGCGTTATGCAGTATCGCCAGCGGAGAAGCACCAGAAACTATGCCCCTAGGCTGGTCGTGGTGCCCCGTTATGGCGTAGATACGCACGCCAGCCCGCCTAATCTCCCTCAAATCCCCAACAACCCTAGCAATGGGAGGAATCCTCGGACGAACCCTATAAAAGAAATCCCCGGGAAAAAGCACAATGTCCGGCTTCTCTCGGAGAATGAACTCCTTTGCCTGAAGGAAAGCATTATAAAAGTCTCTCCTTCGCTCCATCAGCCTCTGGTGGGGTATCCACCTGAAGACCGGGTCTAAGTGCGGTTCTAGGAAAACTAGGCTAACCACACGCTACACCTCCACAAACTCCCCACTATCTATGGTTTTTGCATCCATTTCACGCATTTCCTCACGGCTCCTCCTGTCGATTCTAGCTTCTCTGAGCTTAGCCAAAATGTCTATGTCCGCCCCGCCCTCCCTCGTCTGCCTACGCCTAACACGAATCATCACGGGAACCCTCGTGATTTCCCCAACGACTATGGCCTCTCCGACGTTCAGCCCCGGCAGGTCCTGCATGAGTTCGTGGCTTAGGCGTTCGGAGGCGTTCATCACAGCCGTTTGGTCTCTCGGGTTCGTGATTTTCATGATTATCTGGCTGTTGCACTGTGAGAGGCTGTCGCTGTGTATCTTGAAGGGCCTCTGGCTAATCAGCACGAGGAAGATTCCGAATTTCCGCCCCTCAGCCGCCAGAGTGTTTATTATCCCGCTTGAGTAGGTCTTCTTCTGGCCTTTTTCGCTCTGGCTCGGTATGAACTTGTGAGCCTCCTCAATGAATACGAACACAGGATAGCTCCACCGTCCAGTTCTTACTTCTTGGTAGACTTGGTTTAGGAGCCAAGAAACTATGTAGTCCATGCTCGTGTCCGTAAGCCCAGAAAGGTCTATTACCGAGACGTGCTGGGGCCTCAGTATCTGGCTTATCGAGACGCTTGAAGCACCGAAGACTGGTAGACGGAGTAGGGGTTGGAGGTGAACTTTGGCCGAACGGCATTTATCCTCGTCTATTACGCCCTCAGCCGCCATCTCGTCGAGTTCAGCGAGCAAGTCCGTCGGAGAATAGGCCTCTCCCCTGCCTCTCAAACGCTCGACAGCGGTTTTTATGGCGTTTCTCACGTAGGCCCACCTCTCTGGGATGCTGAGAATGCCAAATATGTCCTCAGGCTCTAAGTCTGCAAAGCTAATCTCAAAGCTCCTCAAATTCCTAATGTCTTTTCCGCTGTATCGGCCTGTGCTTCCCGGATTCCTAAACACGGTGATTCTCTCGGCTAGCCTATATTTTCTTCCGTCTTGGGTTTGGCTGAGGAAGACGTAGTCGGCGTGTGGGTCTATTACGATTATTGTTGCGCCCTTCTCCAGAAGCTCCTCTATGAGGACTCCAGCCGTGTAGCTTTTCCCAGCACCCGTCTGGGCTAGTATGGCGAGGTGCCTCCTAAACCCCCTAACGGACACGTAGACGGGCACGTCGGGCCTAGAGATGAGGCAGCCGATGTGGAGGCCCTCCTCAGAGGGGTAGGAGAAAAACCTCTCCAGCACCTCCCTCGGAGCTATGTAGACAGGATTTCCCGGAACCACAGCCCTCCTAGGCAGGAGAACCTCAACCTGCCCACCCTCGCCCTCAGCTAGGTAGCCGAGTATTCGGGCCTTCCCCCACACATTTATCGTGTTTAGCCTAGCCTCGCATATCCTCCTCACAGCCTCTACGTCCAGCTGTTTTGTGAGGACTTGGCTCTCCGAGGCGATTAGCTCCACCTGAGCGAGAACCATGACATCCCTAAGCTCGCCCCCAACCTGCTCTCTCGACTCGACGACGAGGTATTCCCACCTCGGCGGGTAGTTGTCCCTCGGCGAGACGAAGATGAACTCTGTGGGTGTAGCCTCCCCAACTATGTAGCCTGCAACCTGAAGACTACGGGTATCTGACACGCCTATACCTCCTCGAGTGTATGAGCGTCAGACCGAGCGCACGGCTGAGGAGCCCCTCATAGACTTGATCCATGTCCTGTCTGGTAAGCCTAACCCTCTCGTCTGCGGCTACAAGCCAGACATTGTAGTTTCTCAGGCCTGCGTAGCCCGCTAGGAGGACGCCGATTACCCTGCTTAAGGCGTCTACCTCCCGGTCGAGGAATCTGCATTCCGTGAGGTTTCCCATAGTGTTTTCTATGCCCAGCGCCCAGCAGGGCACATCTATGCGTAGGGGTGTGTCTTGGAGGCTCAGCAATACGTGGAAGGAGACTATTGTCGGGAAGTTTAGGAGCCTCCGCAAAACCCCCACGCCGTAGTCCAAAAGCCTCCTAGGGTTTTCTGAGTCGGCTATTGCGTTCCTGAACCTGCGCCTCAAATACTCCTCAGGGCTGTTCTTTATGTCGTCGAAGCGCCTCCTCGCCCTGCGCTGGACAGGCCCAAGCTCCATCGGGGTTGTGTAGCCCGGATATTGGGCGTTCTGCATTATGAAGTGGAAGTCCGTCCATTCACGCCTATACTCGAAGAGAAGCTCGTCAATCCTGTCCAAAATCGACCCATACTTGGCTTTCAGCCTCAAGAAATCTGAAAGAGCTATGCTTGGAGTCTCGTCTAGGGTTATTAGGCACGAGTGTAGTGTTTTCAGGTCTTCTCTGCTGACTAAGCCACGAAGTTGCTCCAGCTCCGTCAGGTAGACGGTCTCTATGAGTTTGTTTCTGAAGAACCTAGTTCTCGAGTCTTTGCTTAGGCCTATTGGAATTACGCCTAGTTTTCTGCATTCCTCCATGAGGGTGCAGTAGGCGTCTACGTATCTGAGTGGGAAGTCCCTGTCGCCTTCGGCTACGGCCTCCTTCACGAGGTGCATCGTCCTGCCGTAGAGCGAACCATCTATGAGCAGGTATTTTTGCTCGCCTTCAAGCCGCCTAATACCCTCTAAGGCGACCTGAATCTCCGCATATTCGGACTTAAGCGTCAGGTATTTCCGAACCTCCTCGCCGCTCCCCCTAGCCAAAAACACATCAGCATCAAGAAACCTGAAGTGCTCGCCCGTGCTCGACACGCCGTAGGCCCTAGCCACGTAGAAGAAGGCTCCGTTGGCATATCTACGCAGGCCCCCACTACCGTCTACAGCCAAGACCTGAAAATCTGAATCCAGCTCCTGAGGCTGTGGCAAGGGGTGCCAATGCTCCAAGAAAAGCTCTAAGAATGCCTCCCTGAGGCCCGGGGTTATCTGCCTGTTCAGCTTTTCCTGCATAGAATTAAGCTTAGTGCGGAGAACCTCCTGAAAGAGGTCTAGGAAGTGGGGCAAGAGCGAAACACCAAAGATAATGGTGGAGAGGGCCGAGCTATATACCTTATTGTATGCGTTTTTGGCAATCCAACCACATATAATCCCATCCAATTAAATAGAATTTTGTAGGCTGCATCGGCGTGCCGAGGCGGCTTTTCAGCCATACCATCAGTTCTCAGAGGCTATTTCTTTACGAAAACAAGGTCAATCCCATACTCTCTCTGTATGGCATCATGTAAAGCTAGATTAACACCCCTTTGAGAGTAGACCTCAATTAATGTGGCTATATATGGACACATAACGAGCGGGACCTTCTTCTTCATTATTTCCTCGAGGAAATCCGTTAGTGTTGGGTGGAAAACCTTAACAAAGAGCTTTTCGTCCTTCTCAGCTATCTCAACATCCTCAGCAAGTCCCAACTTGTTAATTAGCAGGTCTCTAAGCTCCTCATCCGTCATGCTCGGCCGTGCAAGCCCCCTGCTCTCAAGGAACTCAAACATCCCCTTCGCAATGCACCTGCATATAATGCTTCCACCCTTAACGGTCATAACCATGTCTAGGCCCTTATTCACGCCAAAGAGAACCGAACTTATAAAAGCCTGACTCACCGCTTTACCCATATGCATCAACCACTTACCATTTTCAACCACTAAATCATATAAATCTTCCAATTAACTTTCTGATAACTTCGTCGCTGCAGCATTCATGCAGCATATAAAGGGTAAACCTAAAGGCTTAACAGGGATTTAAGACGGGTTTAGAGTTTGGTGTGATGGGTTGGGTAGGGAGTACCCCTCGCTTCCAGTTTTGGCTGTGGCGGCGATTATCGTCGATAACGGTGAAATTTTGCTCGTTAAGCGTGCGAACGAGCCGGCTCGTGGCAAGTGGAGCCCGCCCGGAGGCGTCGTGGAGCTTGGCGAAAGCTTGGTAGACGCTGTTAGGCGTGAGGTTCGTGAGGAGTGCGGGCTGGAAATAGAGGTAGACGGGCTGCTAGACGTTGTCGAGGTTGTCAGGCGGGACAGCAAGGGCAGGATACGCTTCCACTACGTGATTCTGGACTATTTGGCTCATCCAACGGGCGGAGAGCTGAGGCCAGGCGAGGACGCCTCAGAAGTCAGGTGGATTCCGCTAAGAGAGTTGGAAAACTACGAGATAACGCAAAGCCTCAGGAAGCTCGTTGAGAGGCACTGGAGCGAGCTGCTCTCACGATAGGCATGGAGGCAAAGAAGAGCCTAGTTCTGCCCATTGTCTGCACGTTGAGCGCCCTAACCTTCACAACCACAGGGTGGTCTCTTACAACGTAGCCGAGAATCAGGCAGTGGTGTGGGGGAAGCTCATTGGCGATGAGCTTGACGGTCTCCGCATCTATGCTCGAAGCTCTGGAAACCATCTCTAAGTCCCGCTGATTCGTGAAGTTGAAGAGGAAAATGTTGTCCGCCTGACGGTAGACGTTTTCCCCTAGGCTGTCAGGCTGGTTCGTTATGAACGTCGTGAACACGCCTAGGTGCCTCATCCTCGTGATTACATCATCCCAGTAGGTCTCCCTCATGTAGAGGTGCGCCTCCTCAGCGAAAAGGAAAATCGCCCCAGAATCCCAGCTGGAAAGGAGTTCAACCAGCTTCTCAAGCACGTATTCGACGACCATACGCCTATGCGAGGGTGAGAGGTCCCTTAGGTTTACTATGAGGAGGCCGCCGCCATCAAGCCTCTTCAAAACATCAGCCAAGTCTACAGCCTCTCCGTCATCGTCCGTGAAGAACCCAGAGCTTACCAATGCGTAGTAGCGTGAGTAGAGGGCATCCCTCACGAGTTCGTTGCATTTCCAAACTCTTATGGCTTCTCCCAAGGCCTTCATGCTGAGGTTGTTCTGTGCCTTTAGGTGGCTCCAGATACGCCTAAACTCCCTCGCCGATGTGCCCGGAAGCCCGAAGGTGTGGACCAGAATGCCCATGATTATCTTCAGGCTGGTCTGTGCTAGGGAAACCCGGAAGTTTCCCCCAGGCCTCAGCACGACTATCCTGTCGTAATACTCGTTTTTCTCGCCCTCAGGGGTGTAGCCGAGATTCACGTATTCGCCGTTCAAATCCAGAATGACGACTGTCGCCCCGTAATCAACCAAACCGAGCGCCAAAAGCTTAGACAGATGCGACTTCCCCGTCCCTTTCTTCCCAGTAATTATGTTTAGGCGTCCGTCTAAGTCCTTAGCGTCTATCGAGACGTGGGAGCCATCCCTCCCCCAACCAAGCTCTATTGGGAGTTCTCCGGGCAAGCCGAGGATGTCGAGCAGTTCTGAGAGCTTCAGAGACCTAATTTTTGAGTGGACCCTCGAGGGAAGCCACCTCTCTACGGTCGGCCTCCCAGCCTTAAGGGCGCCACGAACCTTACAGACGAGCAGGCGTGCATCCTGAATATACGCCAAGTGCGAGCCAACGTCCAAGGCGTCTACGTCCTCACCCTCAGCCACATCCCTTATGGCCAGGTCTCTCAGGAGTTCTTCGAGCATGCCCGGTATGTTGGCGAACTGCGTGTCGATTACCTGAACGAGCAGGCACCTCCCATCCTCCTCAATGGCTAGGTAGTCGCCCTTCTCCACCTCCTCGCCGGGAAAACACAGGATTTTTAGGGTGTCCCCCTCCTTCTTGTAAAGCCTCATGCAACCCCCTCCCAGCCCGTCCCGTAAGGCCCAAAAAGCAGCCGCCTTATGCTAGGCCTCGGGAGAATCTCCAACCCGCATCTTTTGCAGACATAGCGCTGAAGGGCGATGACCTCCGCAGCCGTGAAGGTTGAGAGTATGTGCGCAAGCCTGAGGGTCTCCGGATAGCCTTGGACAATCGTGTCGTTGTGTAGGAGCCTACGAACAGCGTCTACGCCTACGTGTTCGTCGAGGCCTGCGTCTATGTCTAGCCTGAAGGTGTAGGGTTCAAGCCCGAGCCTAGCTAGGTAGACTCTGCCGAGGAGTCTGAGCTGTCTGCTGGGCTTTAGGCCTTTAAGTTCTAAGAGGTAGGGGGGTCTGCAGGAGCTGGTGAGGTCGCTGATTCTGTATCCGTTAAGCCTGAGGCGGCTCTCCTTAGAAAGCCCTAAGACGGTGTTTCCCTGCCCCCTAGCCGTGTCCAGAAGTTTTTGTAGGGCGTTTCCGAGGGCGTCTCCACGCCTAGCCGTGAGGGAGCCATCACGAAGAACCACGCTGTAGTCAAACATCCGGCAGGCGCTCAGCTGGAGCCAATAGTCCAGAATTGCGGAGAGCTGAATCTGCATGGTGGAGCTGTTCTGCGTGTTGAGGCTTCCAGAAACCCCCAAATATCTCCTCTGAAGCCTCCTCAAAAGCCTAGCCCCAGACTCGTAGGTCAAGTGGTAGGGTAGGGGCCCGACACGCAAATAGCGGTATTTATCTCCCTGTCTCCAGACGATGGCACCACGAATCGCGCACAAGACACCCTGCCTCGTCTCGCCTATCTTGATGCTTGAAGAATCGGAAGCCACCACTACGCACTTCTCTCTCAAAGGAGAGAGCGGAATCGCCCTAAGTTCAGGCTTAGCGAGTTCAAGCGGAGGCTCCTCCATAAGCCCGTCTACCTGAGCCTCCAACGGGTCAAGTATTGGGCGTAGACTGCCATTTAGGTTGCTGAGCGTTTCTAGGCTAAGCTCTATAAACTTCTCAGGGGGCACCAGCTCGGCTGAGGGAAAGCTATATGTTGGTGTTGAACCATAGTTTAATTGTGCAGTCAATAGCCTTCACCAATATCCGTGATAAGTGTATAGTTCTTGCAGTATATAAGTATTGTGCAATTTCAACATGCACAACAACAATAAACACGGAGGCCCACCCATGAACAAAGAGGAAAAACGCAAAGTCAGGATAACCGTCAGGCTAGCAGACATGGAGTTTGAAATCGAAGCAGAAGAAGACCAAATAGAGACAAGCGTCGAAAAGGTTCTCTCAGCCGCACTAAAAGCAACATCCACCACGACAGGCCTAAAAAGTCTACCTACACCGAAGGCCCAAACCTGTAAGGGGCTTATTCAGGAGCTGTGGCGGGAGGGCTGGTTCGCAGTCGGCAGAGGCCTCGGGGAAGTGCATGAGGAGTTGGCTAGGCGTGGCTACCACTACGACAGAACAGCCGTAGCACACGCACTACTAGACCTAGTCAGGGAGGGCATACTCCACAGGAAGGGGAAGCCGAGAAGATACAGGTATATCCAGAAGAGGCCCCCACCAACAGCACAAATACCAACAATAACAGAAACAGAGAGAAAGGAACCCGCTATCTCTCCCCCTTCGCACCCCGAATCTTTGGAAGACGCTCCTCCACAAACCGCCACAAACCAATCTTGGTGATTTGAAACCTATCCTCATCAACACGCTCAACCCAACCCCGACGAATCAACTCACTCAGCCTAGTAGAGGTTATCTTCGCAGTCTTCCCCAATCTACGCTGAAGCTCGTCCCTAGTCAAGCTACCAAAATCTAGGAGGCCCATGTGATAGCCCAGATGAGCGGAGACGAGACAGAGCATCAGGTAATCCCTATCAGAAAGCCTCTTCCTATTCACGATGACCTCGGGGCCCTTAGATGTCAGTATAACGAGCCCCTCAAGTTGCTTAGCGAGTTCAGCTAAGTCTACAGCCACAGTTAAACGCTGGGCTATCGTAAAGGTCGGAATGAACTGGCTGAAAAAGCGGTTTATGCTTATCCAGACCTCCTCCAAGCTCCCAGTGAACGTCTGCTCCAAACCACCATACTTTATATGAACAACTATGGGAGTCTCCTCACTCACTACCTACCACGCCTCCCCCTCTAGCCTGACTGAATCTTAGGGAGAACCTCGTCCTCAATCCACCTAACCCCCTGCGCCGTAAGCTTCCACTGGCTCTTAGCTGGGTCAGGCTTAAACACCCAGCCCCTCTTATGCATCTCATTCAACCTAGCAGGAACAACGCACTTAATTCCACTGGCCTCGAGAAGGCGGGAAATCCTCGAAGGAGTCCCAGACATGTCCTCAGAAGCGTAGAGAATGAGTCCAATAGCCTCGTAGTGCGTGAGATTCTCCTTCTTAGCGACAACAATCGGCCCCTGAGTCGTGTATTCAACCAACCCCCTAAGCTTCAGCTGGATAGGCGGGGCAAGCCTAGAAGCAATAAGTCCCTCAAGTTCCCCCATAAACTGCGGAGGCATACTCCGCAGAAGCTCCAAAAGCTCCTGAGCGTTCGCCCCCTCAACAACCAGCTCTCCGAAGGGAGCCTTAATGCGGACAGCAACCCTCCCCAAAGCCAAACCTCCAAACAAACCATTATGATAAACTATAGACATCGAAACACATAAATAGTTATCTCCAACACAATTCAAACCCCGCACACTCAGGGAAAATAATATTATCGGTATTTAAAACTCAACACTTTCAGATATTACTATGATGCATTTATTGAATGTAGTTTGCTGATTGAGCTTTAGCACCCGTCAGGGTTCACTCCTCTGGCTGTTGCGCTGTAGTAGGCGAGGAGCTGGAGTGGTATTGCGTAGAGGGGTGGTGTTAGGCTTGGGTGTATCTTTTTCGGCATTTCTATTAGGTCGTCGGCCATGTTTGCGACTTCTTCGTCTCCTCTCTCGGCTATGGCGATTATTTTTGCTCCTCTGGCTTTCATCTCCTCGATGTTTCCTAGTATTGTTTCGTGTGTTTCGTCTTTTGGGCAGAGGAATATGACTGGGAAGCCCTCCTCCACGAGGCTTATTGGGCCGTGTTTGGATTCTCCCGCTGGGTAGGCGATGGCGGCTACTCTGGCTAGCTCTAGGAGTTTTAGGCATCCTTCCCTCGCTGTTGCTGAGCTTGCCCCACGACCAAGCACGAAGAAGGTGCGGCTGTCCCTGTATTTCTCTGCTATCTGCATGATTTTCTCCCTCTGTCCCTCTATTATCTCTGCCATGAGTTTTGGAATCTGTTTTAGGCCTTTTTGGAGTTCTTCTGCTTCTGTGTGGGATAGTTTTCCACGCATTTCCGCCACTTGGAAGGCGACTTGCGTGAGGACTAGGGTTTGTGCTGTGAAGGTTCGCATTGAGCCTGCTTTTGTCTGCGTTAGGAAGGGGCCTGACTGT
>Ga0164310_10002742_pt1 | contig 10178 bp, 20 predicted proteins | sample GuaBasSedimGuay1_FD_121795 | JGI IMG/M metagenome (GOLD analysis project Ga0164310, IMG submission 121795) | Subseafloor sediment microbial communities from Guaymas Basin, Gulf of California, Mexico - Guay1, Core 4569-9, 0-3 cm | ecosystem: Environmental > Aquatic > Marine > Hydrothermal vents... | reverse complement strand
TGATAATATAAGCCTTCTGGTAAATCTCTCCGCGGTCTCTTGGCGAAGGATTTCACTAGAAAACTTATATAGGTCTCAAGACATGGTAGGGGTATGAAGTACCTTTGCCCTAACTGCGGTGAAGAAGTAGTTCGTTACCCCAACGGGCTTTACTTCTGTTACAAGTGCGACGTGATTGTGGACCCCCACGATTGCGAACGGGTCTGCGAGCATTGCTAGGCAGCCCCGACCCCTTCTTTTTTTTAAGAATAAGTAACCGCTGTTAGGTAACTAACAGCGGATCAACCAATGGTTTGATCAGTCCCTGAACTCGAGACCTGATCAGGTCTCACAGTCAGGGAAAAAGAAAGATGGTCTCGGTTGCACCGAGACCGCTTGAACTAGTAGGCCTGATACTCATCAACCGTTACCCAACGGCCATTTATGAGCATCTCAACAGAGACCTTGTTGTTGTAGGGTTCTCCATCCTCAACTGAGCACCTACTCAGCCAGACTCGAATATGTCCCTTGTCCACCTTCAAGTCGGCTGCTTGACCGACTGCGAGCGTTGGCTTGCTCTCCAATTCGGCCACTTTGTACCTGTGAAATAATTCCGCCATGATACAACCAAACCCCCTTACCCATATAAGGTTTCTAGTAGAATCATCCGCAGATGAAAAGCGAAGAGAATTACTAGAAAGCCTATATAGAGCGGTCTCAGAGTAAGGAGTATGAAAGAGTGCCAATATCCCAACGGAGAAGAGAAAGAAGCGTGCTACGAGTGGGCAGCTGGAAACTGCTTCTCGTGTCCGTACTACTACGACCCAGCAGAGGAGCAGTAAGTATCGGAGCTAAGTATCCGTTTTGAGCATCAAAACGGAGACCTGGCCATGTGTGATCGTTCATGCGTAGCATGAACGGACACCAGGGCCGTGGTCTGGTTGTACCAGATCTGGCTGTACCAGATCAAAAAATTAAACTATCATTAAATCAAATATGACTTAATATAAAATGATCAAAAAAGAAAGAAATGGTCTGTTCTTTGAACAGACCTTTTGTTCTAATGACTCATTGAATATATCTCACAGATTTTGACATATTCATTGTATGAGACCTCAACGAATCGTCCACACTTGTTACACCGAACAATGCTCGGGCTGTCGTTGAAGAACCTGATAGGGGTAAACATTCTAGTATGAATATTCCCACACTCACATCTTGCCATGTCTGGAGTACGGTCTCAGACGGATATAAATCTTCTAGTGAAACTCTCCGCCTTCAGGGGTTCTTCTTCATCCACTCAATCGCCTTCGCTACGGCAATCGCACGACTCTTCGTTTCAGCTATGATGAATCCGTCATTTCCGGTCCAGTGGGTCACGACCCACTCGGTTCGATCGAAGTTCTCGATATCTACGATATCGTCATTATGCTCGTGTGTCCATACTGGCTGATTGTATGGAGCACAGATTCCCTCATAATTCCAGTGTCGAATTTTTTCCATCTCGGTCATATCAAACACCAAGAGAATGATAAGCGGAACCACTATATAAGTTTTCTAGTGAGAATCTCCGCAGATAAAAGGCGAAGGATTTTACCAGATTGCTTATATCAGAAAAACTCAACGTCATGGCATCAACTCTTCGGAGGTGAAAAGAACACATGGCTAAAATCCCAAAGGAGGTCGCTAAGGACCTTGCCAAGAACGCCACTACAGTGGAGTTGTTTGGCGAGCGACTCACGCGCCGAAAGGATGGAACACCAGCAACCAACCCTAAGGTGGTGTTCAGTCTTGGCGGTGCGCGTGACAAGGCCAAAGCGACAAAGGCAGGTTTCCCCATCATCTCAGTGTATGGGGATGCGAACTTCTTCGAGGTCGGAGACCTGATTGAGGTGAGCATTAAGAAGCTGCCCAAGTCCGCCGGAAAGTGAACGCCTAACCCTTCGTGTTCGCACTAGTACAATCGGGGCGTGTCTTTTTTTCATCGCCCCCTTTCCCCTCATTCTATTATCGATCTCGGCAGAGCACGAGACCGGAAACATGATCATGCCAACGGCATGACCACAGCCGTTAAGATAAGTAACGGCAGTAAGTAACCATGCTGAGTAACGGCCGTTCCAGGCCCAAGGCCGGAACGGTCCGGCTTGGGGAGAATCGGGGGAATACGATCAAGACTCGAACTAAGTAAATGATCGAAAAAGAGCATAGAGGAACGTTGCTCGTTCCTCTAAGTGTTCTAAATCAGAGGTAGGAAAATATCAATCTCGGAGATGGCCTTCGTGAACTTCAGCGACGCCCGATTCCGGTCATCGTAATACGGAATATTCCGATAATCTTTCGCCACTTGCTTCACCATTATCCACCAATTCTGTTGTAGAGTGGGGTGCATGTTGCGAAGCGTTTTTGATATCACCTCGCTGAGTCTCCTAGGACTACGGTTCAGGAGCTTTTCCAACATCTCCGGAAATTCCTTCTCAAGATAGGTCTCGGTGTTCATGTTTCTCACTTCACTCATATGGGGTGCAGAGACCGTAAAAAAACAACACCAGCAAGCTGATGCCGGTCTCTAACACGAGAATGGCATACGCCCGTCTCTTTATAATATTTCTGGTGTTTCTCTCCGCAGATGATAAGCGAAGGATTTTACTACAACGCTTATATGTCTTGAACTCTACGTCTTCGGTGATTATGATGAAAGTCTACACGAGAGTAAGAATAGGTTGGCGGAATGAATTCCAAAGCGACGACAACGAGGTTGCACGGATTCTATCCAATGACCTCCCTGAGATGGAGAAGTATATAGAAGAAGTCATCATACCTGCCTATTTCCCGTTCGCTAGGGAAAATGATGACAGGGTCCACATTGATCCAGACTTCACCAACGAAGGAGTATCACTGTGGGAAATCCATGATGAAGAAGACTACGAAGAACTAGAGGGAAACGGAACCCCTGAAGATAGGATACCCGTTATCTACTACGTGTGTGCAACGCACGAGGAGATTGACGAAGAGAGGGAACGTCTCCTACCCAAGACCTTCAAGGTCTTTGGGTCCGGATGGTCGTTCATTGAAGAAGCCTTCGTTGACCTCACCAAGAACGAGGAGTGACCCCCTATGGGGGAATCCCCTCTGAGTATCTATTATAAGTAACCCCCGTTAAGTAACGGGGGGTAATCACAGTCAGTCCCAGGCCTAGTATCCTTTGGATACTTGGCTCTATTTCTGTTCCGCCGAGCACCGCTTCAGCGAAGCGGGCACGGCCGAAGGATCTGATCTCCGCGCGTGAGCCTTGTCGAGGGGATACTTAAGTGTTCTGGTGAAATCGTCCGCGAATGATGGGCGAAGAGTTTTACCACATCCCTTATATGACCGAACGGCGTTGGTGGTGGTGATTAAAATGACCGACTTGACGAGAGAACAAGCACAGGAACTACTCACGAAGGCCGAACAGCTACAAGAACTTGTGGCTTCGCTCGAAGGAGCCTTCAAGACAGCCACTGCTCTGACAGCGGAGATATACCAATCCCTCGACCCTAACGGGAATTGGGCAATCGACCTGCCCCCACACGAATCAGATATCGTGTGGTGGGGCAGATACGCTGATAAAGGAGCAGAGTACCTGAAGGAGTTTCTCTCTTACAAGGAGGAGGAATGAATCAATGGAAAGTATGACACTAATCAACGCTATTCTCGAACTACAGAATCTACTAGAGGAATGGGAGAGCGAATACGAAGAATCAAACCCAGACTTTGCGGTTGATATTCAAACCCTCAACCAATATTTCAGTGACCCGTACTCTCTGGAAACACCGGACTATCCAGTAGATGTGGACATGAGTGGTTCCCTCACTGACAGACTGAAGAGTTTAGCCGCAGTCATTGAAGACGCTCTCGATAATATCGCTTACAACCTTCAGGAATTCCGTAACGACTCGGAAAACTTTAAGTTTGACCTCGATTCAGTGATTGATGATATCAATACTTGGGAGAAGGAGCAAGACCCACTACCCTCAGAGGAATGAGAAACAAGCACACAAGGAGACCGCAGGGAGTCAAAGCACTACATACCTCTTTGTTTCTCTCACTTCCATCATACCCCTACGGTCTCCACCCTATCTTTTTGATCATGAGTCTAGGAACCAGCTGAGTATCAGTCGGTTCCGAGATCAAGATTCACGAAAATGAACTAATTTTCATGAATACAAAATAAGTAAAAGGTGGCGAAGGTCGGATCCACCTTCGCCGAGTCGGTGACGGAACATTCTCCGGTCTGTTTCCGCCACATTCACGGAAGCACCGCCCGTTCTTTTTGTCGCGGGTCGCAACTATTATCTATTCCGCGCCATGCCGACGGGCGCTGCCACGATTCGCTATGCAACATTGATATTTAAATCTTACGGAAAAAATCTCCGTGTATGCGGTCTCAAAAAAAGCGAACGTTTTTACCAGCTTGCTTATATATAAAAACCGTCTCGTGGTCCGTGACACAAAATTAATGGTGAGCGAAATGAACAGCAATTGGAACGCTTGGATTAATGAAACCATGAAGGATATGCAGGAGAATTGGTACTTCTCCCCTGCCGGAACACTTAAGATATATACAATCTACTTCGATATGTGGGAGAACGAGAGAGAACTCCTGAAGGAAATTATCTTCATGGGTGACAACGGTGAATATGCTATCACCAATGAACATGTACACCACACATACGCTCAAGCCGAAGCCCATGCATATAATCTCGCTGACCACCTGAACATTGACCCCGAGAAGGATATCAAAATACTCTCCGTCAGACACAATGATTCTGATTGGAGTATTGCAATGACACTTGAAAACGATGTTGTTGTGAACCGTCTTGGCTACGCGGTCTTCGTGAACCGCTCGGCCATTATGGAGGTGCCATAAATGGCTCTCATCAAGATTAGAGAAAGAGGCCCCCCCAAGAGACGATATGACATGTACCGACTCTCCAAAAAGAACCGCGACACTCGTGGTTGTATCATCTACGCCATGCGCCAAGCCGTCAATTGGCTTGGGCGCGGAGCAACCCACTCTTGTGATGAGTGGTGTGACCATGAGTATACTTGTCTATCGTGCAAGTTCTACCGCCCCGACCCCAATATACCTATCGGTATCATTGGGGAGACCTGCACCCGATTCGAAAAGAGGAAAGAATAAATGACCGACGGAATATACGCGGTTAACGCCCACATACTGACACCCGACAAGAGAACAATAATGCTTGTGGAAATCCCCAACCCCATCATGATTGAAGACCTCTTCCATGTGGTTGGCAAAAACTCAGAAGAATGGTATGTCATGATCAATGAAACAGTTATTGACTACTATCTAAACCATGTGAACCCACGCGACTATGATGCGGACATCTACGAGTTCGCCACAACCATAAAACACCGTATCAAGGAACTCTCCAAAGAACTCGAACTTCCCACATCTTCTATAACTGGTCTCGTATGGACTTGGTGAAAAAATTGAGGGTGAAGATCAAACACAACAATCACGAAATAAGTATCCTCTCATGCAGGGATGATGAAGGAGAGTACTCAATTCCAGGCCGATCGTTCCTACTCAAGAGGGGGAACTACGGCCTCTTAGTATCATGGGTACAAGAGTACTTCGAGGTCATCCCTGTATCTCTAACTGAAAAAGAGGGGGAAATAACAATACACTGCATTGAAGAAGAAAAAAGATGGAGAGGAGATATAACCGTTGCATATGGTAAAGATGCCGTATACTTCGACGGGGAAGGTAACATCTTCCCACCCACCTCCGTTATCTTTACCCCACCTGAAGGGGTCTCGACCGATGAGAAGAATGAAAAAAGCGCGGAGAAAAATACCAGAAACCTTATACCAACAAGAATGATGAGGTAGAAACATGACCGACAACAAAGCCATCATAAACTTCCTGCGTGGATACATAACTTCAGAGGAGTGGAACGACATAATACGTCGTTTCCGGTCAACAGAGAACGAAAGCGAACCAAAAGAGGTAACGGAACTCTGGAAACTCTTCAGAGAACAGGAGATTCATTACGACCTAATACTTGAAGATGAAGCAACAGGAGTTGAATAAATAATGACAAGACCAACAATCAATAACCTCATTGATAACCTCACATCATATATAGTAGCATTTAACGACTTTTGGAAAGAACCAACGAAGACTGAGGTAGAAGAAGCTATCCTCTTCTGTAAAGATAAGGATGCGCTAGCATGGGAACTACATAAAATAATCAACAAGCACCAGTTCCCCCATATCATTCCACCTGATAGAATAAGAGCGGGCCTTGAATATCATTTCCTAGATGTTGATATTGATATTCACAGCGAGGATGAAGAAACACAGAACAAACTCTTTTCCATTATTATGGGGTGGTGGTAGAATGAAGGAAACAAATCACATGTGTTCTTTATGTATTTTTGGTGCCAACATCCCTACAACAGATTGTGATGATTGTAAATACAATACAAAGAATAAGGGAGTACATGAGGAATTCCTCAAAAATAATTGGGTTCCAAAAATCAATATAACACGCGAAGTAACCACTCAGGCTCTTGAGTACTTCGATAACGAGTTTGATATGTTCTGGGAGGAATACCATCAACACGTCTTCGACAAAATCGATTACATCCAAGAATTCGTCAGGGGTTGCACGGGATTCACGATACCCGACGTAACTCCTGAAGAAGAATTCATCAACTTCATCACAGACATAATGAACTATTACAACCTTCCAAAAATCAGTTTAGAAGAATGGAGGCAAGCATTGGTACATACAGAACTCCTACAACGACAAAACATCAAGAACATCCGTATAACATTTCGTAATATAATCATAGGAATATGGAGGTACACAGAATGAAGAGAGTAAAAGACGCAGTTCTACGAGAGGTACTTGTAGCAGAAGCCCCCTACAAGTATAACCTGTTCGATAAGAACCTGACTATAGGAGAATTATACGAAGCAATCCAGGAGGCAAGAGATATTGATCAATTGGTCTGGATTGAATACTGGATTATGAGTGAATCACATCCAGAAGCCGAGTCTCCAGAAATCCATGAGCTCATGAACAGGAGTTGGATATTTATTGATGACAAATAATCCGCGAAGAGAATCACTAGAAGACTTAAATAAAAAAATAAACATGAGGAAATCAACACAACCAAAAGGTGAGTAACAAGATGACAATGACAACGTTCGCAACAAACGCAGGGGAATTGGTCACATATATTGAGGCCCAACTCGCAAGGGCAATTGAACTCCTCAAAGAAGTTGAGGAGGATGAACGTGATGAATGTCTCATTGACGAACTTGAAAACTGGGAATCCGAAATCTCCTGTGCCTTCATGGACTACAGTAATGTACCAGTAACAGAGAGAATCAAGGTCACTAACAGTAATGACCCGTACAAGATTCTCGATAATGTAGTTGAAATGGCACGGAAGCTTCATGAAATCACCGAATCGGTTCTTTCCTCTGCCGAAGAAGTTGAAGAGATAACCTCCACAATCATTGATGGCTGGGGAGACTGAATGACCCAATCTAAATCTATCAGAAAAATAAAGCGCGGAGAAAAATACTACAACGCTTAAAAGAGAAAAATGAATAGGAAATGTGATGAAAGATGTCAGGAAAACCGAAATCAATGACAAAGATTCCATCTAATATCAAGCCCACTCGAACCCTCGAGATTGAACAGGCACTAGAAATAGTATTCTCATGGCTCGAAGAAGCACACGGATATCTCTCTGAGTCCTATATCATGACTGAGGAGGAGAGTATTAACAACATGCTTGAGAAACTGGAGGGATTCATTGAAAACTTCGACAACTTCTACCCATCACAGGCAACCATTGTATACACAACGGTGGAATATCCCAACACTCTTTCAATCCTACCCCCTCTAGATAATGCAGAGATTATACTGAGAGCAGCCAACGCCACCCTCAAGAACATCAGAAAAACATTGGAAACTCTCAGGAATACCACCCTTGTTCTAAAGAACAACGTTCATAAGAAGGAGGGGTACACTGAATATCTAATTGAAAAACTAGATGAGATACTGGAGGCTAAATAATGCGAACATATCTAGATGAAGCTACAAACGAACTTGAATACTTCATTGATTCTGCACTGACTGCAATAGAAGGAATCAGCGATAAAAGAAATGGTATCATCGAAGTCAAAGACCCTGATAATCAGATAGATAAACTCATAGACCATCTATCATATCTGGTGGAACACTTCACCATATATGATTACATTGATGATGACATGAGATATGTCATTATACGATATCTCGGCGAACCCAAAAACACAGAGAAGAATGACCCAAAGGGTGTGGCTGTGGAGAACCTGATCAATGCCGAGACCTACATTGACCACATCCTTTCTACCATCACGATGAGACGAAAAGACCTCAATGCACTCCTACGCGCACTAAGACACACAAAAAAGAAAGTCTCAGAATCACGAAAAAAACTGGAAAAAATCGAGGTTCTCTCCTGTGACCACAATGAGGTGGAAATCAAGGTTTACCACCGGAACACTCAAGTGAAAGTACTCTCAACAAACGTTGATGGTGAACCTATCATTAATGACATCAAGGATGAGGATGCAGTACCCTCTTCGGTTGAAGTGGTCAGCGTTGTATGTAAGAAGTGCAACGCCCATGTAAATCTAACCCCCGAACAAATCGACAAAATAAAACTTCAAGCAATGGAGAATGCAACAAAGGAGAGATAAGAACATGCAAATTATGAACAGGAACAGTACAGAAGAACCCGTAGATGCCATGTGTAAGTGTGGTCATCCAGAGGTCTCACATTGTGCATCATTGAGTCGTGAAGGAAACGTTCTCGTTGCCGTTGCGGGTGCGGGGATGTGTCTCGGATGTGAAGCCGAGTATCTCGCTGGTGAGATGAAGGAAGAGAGTGAGATGTGTAGTGGTTTCGTTTTCGACCACTGGATATATAGAGGAGACGAGGATTACAAGAGATTTGAAGAACTCCTTCATGACGAATGAATAAAGAATTGAAGACAGGATCAACGAGGTCAATATTCTTGAGTTCGTTTCCTGCGCCTGGTCATAACGGTTCTCATTTTTCGTTAGTAACTCAGAAAAAACATCAACACCGACGAAAAAAAGAAGGTGGAGGATTTTACTAGAAAGATTATAAGTAACAAGAGAGATGTAATGAATCATGACATACGACATCGTAACCGACGACTGGAAGAACTTCGGACACAGAGAGATAAAGGCGGCCATTGAACTGCTCAATCTCTATAATGAGAACAAGATGACCCCTGTAGCAGAAGAGTATATGGGGGAACATCTCAGGCCAATGTTGAATCGTCACAGTGGATGGGTATTCCTCACTGATGACGATAACCATGTATTCCTTGCTAATCATGAAGGTCTGCTCGACATCTTTCTTTCATGCCCTAACTGTGGGAATGAAGGATTTCCGGAGGAGCTGATTGAGTCTCCGGAATGTGAGGAGTGCAAGGAGTTCGCAACCCAATATACTTACTGAGGAATGGAACATGACGATAAAGAACATAGTTTCAATCAACAACCTCTTTGAGATTGGTACCAAAAATCTCAAGAGAGTGACCCAACTTATCAATGCATGGAATGACGGGAAGATAACCCGAATCATGCCCGAGCTCTACAGTGAGGAGTCAAATAACATTGTGCGTGTTGATCTCGACATGAACTTTGTGTACATTCACTCCGAAGAAACGGGACTTGGTTATACCCTGAATCATAGGGGATATATTGAATACTGGCTGAAGTGCCCGAATTGTGGCAGGGATGGATATCCGATGAGTTTCATCAACAACCCAGGATGTTCCTTCTGTCAGGACTACGCTGCTTCTATTATTGGTAAGAGCACAAACAAGAAGCGCGAATGAAAATACTAGAAGACTTAAGTAACAATGATACGATGGAAAAAGTGATTACGATGCCAGACGAGAAGAAAGAAATATACTGCGACTTCTGCGACGAACTCATAGGTGAATATGAGGGCGGAGCGGAAGAGATAGAAAGCCTGCCAAAGCTGGGAATGTATACTTCCAGTAGGGGCGGAGTGGCCATATGTGTGAAGTGTGTACTCTTTGCATACGACACGAGTGTGGACCCCCACCACCGCCGGTTTCTGAGGTGGCT
>Ga0164310_10002740_pt1 | contig 10180 bp, 18 predicted proteins | sample GuaBasSedimGuay1_FD_121795 | JGI IMG/M metagenome (GOLD analysis project Ga0164310, IMG submission 121795) | Subseafloor sediment microbial communities from Guaymas Basin, Gulf of California, Mexico - Guay1, Core 4569-9, 0-3 cm | ecosystem: Environmental > Aquatic > Marine > Hydrothermal vents... | reverse complement strand
CTTTGGATGACTCTGAAATCAACCTAGCGAGTCTGAATTTCCCAAGTACTGAACTTCCCACTGAAACTAACCCCAGTGCCGCTGAATTGGCCGGAGCTAAGTTACTTTTCCATAAGAAAAACTTGACACTACGTTCTTCTGTTAAAGGTGTGATTTTACAGACAGAATACATAATTCCTGATAACAACACTATTAGGTTTATTGGATTTACGGCGGAAGATGGTGAGATCTTTGAGATGGTCCTCGATCCCGTGGTAACTAATGGACTCAGAACCGTTGATGCTAGCGTTTTAGTAGCTACTGGCACCTTAGATGCGGGCGATACTGAATTCAATGTAGGGACACCATTCAGGGTAGGTGAGTACCCTAATGAGCAATTAGGGGCTATTTTAGTCCATGTAGATGGCGTATTACAAAACAGGAACGTCGGTAACGCCGCTGCATCCCCTACAGCCGCAGGAAATTACGAAGAAAAACATTCAGGTGGTGGAATTGGCACGATAATCGAATTTAACAACGCATTTGGAACCGACGTGGAGATCCAAGTTACTTCCAACGGATTACTAGTAGATCGACCAGATGATTCACGAGATGCCGTAATTCATAGTATGTCCGCCACCTTAGATCAAGTAGTTGAAGACTTGGCGTCCGTGGCTGGAAATCCTGAATCTAGATACCAAGCCGCTCCAACTCAGCCAGATTTAAAGGCTTTTGGTAATCGGGTGTTTGAATTAGAACAAATCATAGCTGCAAACCCGGTTGTAGTAGCCAGATATTCGACATCGAGTGGAGATACTATTCCGAATGACACCATACAACGTATGTGTTTCGAGAATCAAATTATAGACACTCATAATGCTGTCACTTTTACTAACTTTGCTGGTGATGATTGGGCCTTTACGGCACCAATAGCCGGAAAGTATTTAATACAAGCATCTTGGCGATATAATTCTGCATCTTGGGCAGTCGGGGAATTTTCCTATCCAAGGATTTACAAAAATACATCAACTATCGCAACTGATACTAATTTCAATGAGACAGAAGTCACTCGTACTGCAACACATTCGGATCATATAATGGATGTAATTGACTTAGCTGAAGGCGACACTATACATTTCGTGGCATATCAAAGCACTAGTGCTGGTATCACACTCCAAAGTAACGGTGGCAGGAATACAATGTCGATTCATAGAATTGGCTCTATCGCAGCATAAAGGAAGGAATAAGAGATGACAGCTTTGACACCAAGAACTGATCGAGTAGAAGCGAAAGCCTACGATCATAACTACATTATAAACGGTAACTTCGATTTTTGGCAAAGAAATTCTGGACCATATACTGCACCAACTAGTAATCTCCATGCGGGGCCTGATAGGTGGCGGGAATGGGGTTCTGGCACAGGTACTCGGCAAACCATAACTAGGAGCACTACCGTCCCTAATAGTGAATCTCGTTATTCCATGAAAGTTACAGGGACTACTACGGCTACTTCTCATCGTATCGTACAAAGAATAGAAGCTGATAATTGTAGGTCTTTAGTCGGTAAGAAAGCTACTATTTCCTTGTATATACGTAACGATACTGGCGTGGCTATAACGCCGCAAGTTCGGATAGCTACGGCTGATGCGGATGATAATTTTTCTTCTGCGACCGAACAAATGGGGTATACTAACATGCAAGAATGCCCCAACTCAGCCTGGACTAAAGTTTCACTTACTATGGATTTTAGTGGAATGTCTAATATAGCTAACGGAATAGAGATAATGCTTTCCTCGGGAGCAACACTAAATACCACTGGAAAATCAATTAGCTACGCTCAAGTTATGTTAAACGAAGGTGAATTCGCGGCATCCTTTAGGCGGCACAGCACGTCTATACAATGTGAGTTATCAGCTTGTCAAAGATATTTTCAAAGATACGGTGGCACAGGGGCGTATAACGTATATGGCTGTGGAACTACTTGGGTATCGACAAAATTTGTTATAGCATTTCAGTTTATAACCAGTATGCGAGATATCCCCACTATATCTACGAATGGAAGTTTTCGAGGATACGCATCAAATTCAGACATACATACGGTGACGCTGAGTGTAGATGGGAACACTGACTCTATTCATGGGGTTGGTATAGATTGTAGCGGCACTGGCATGACAGTAGGATCCGCATATAATTTACAAAATAATAATGATACATCTGCCTATATAGACTTCAACGCAGAACTTTAAAAATAACAATAACTTAGAGGAAAATAGACATGAGTAAAATATCTGTAGGCTTAAGGGAAATCCTAGATAACAAACAAAATTACATTATAAACGGTAACTTCGACTTTTGGCAGCGCGGCACAAGTTTTACCGCCATTGCTGATAACGATTATAGTGCTGATAGGTGGCAAGCCAAGTTAAGCGGAGCTACCGCTAATATGACTAGGGAAAGTTTTACGGAGAATCAGACAGATGTCCCTAACTTCCCTAAATATTTTCTTAGATATGCCGTGACTACTTCTAATGATAACGCGAGGATAGAGCATAAGATTGAAGATGCCCGGACGTTGGCTGGAGACGTCTGCTCTCTTAGTTTTTGGGCAAAGGGGACAAATCCTAACGGGGGTGTATTACGTATTGTTTTGGACCGTAATTACGGTGGAAGTATAGACTATGGTATAGCTGAAACTCATACCTTGGTGCTTACATCTTCATGGCAAAAATTCGATTTTACCTTTAATGTCCCTACTATACCCAGTGGAAAATCTTGGACTGAAGATAGCTATTTATCGGTTAGGATAGGCTCTGGATCAGATACTAGTACTAATGCTTGGACTCTAGACTTGGCTCAAGTCATGCTAAATGAAGGTCCAAACCCAGCTAATTTCTCAAGGGCGGGTGGGACTATCGGCGGGGAACTGGCGTTATGTCAGCGATATTACCAAAAGAGTTATAATTTGACTACTGTCCCAGGAACATCTCAGGTGAGTGGCTCTTATCAGACCAATATAATTAGGAACACATCTTCTCTTAATAATTGGTCAATAGCTTTTGGTGTTCGTATGCGCGGTACACCTGACGTTGATATGTACAGCACTGATGGCACTGGTCCAGACAACTACTATAATGAAGATACCGGACCAGCTACTAGTCCTGCTGCGACTATTAGTGATGAGGGTGAAACAGGATTTACTGCAGGTCCTACTATAGGCACAGATCAAAATCAAGCTGATCGTATTAGGTTTCATTGGACAGCGGATGCGGAATTATAAATGTCTAATTTTAATAACTATTTACTAAAAAATGAAAAGGTGAAGCGGATCATAGCTTCACCTATCCGTCCTACCCTCAAAGAGATCATGCCTGTGATCCGAGAAATGAATGTATCCTCAGTATCTAGAATGTGGGAAATTTTCGATCAAATACAGTTACTTTGGGCATGTAGAAAAGATACCCATACTAGCCTAGATGACATAGGTTAAGGTTTTTTCTTAAGCTTCTCAAATCGTTCCCGCAATCTGTCATACTCTTCTTTTGATACACAAAATATATTTGGCTGTAATATCCTGGCCTTTTCTACTATAGCTACCCAATCAGCATAAGATATTATATCCGAGAAAGATTCCTCATCTGTTTTACTTTTGGATGACATAGGATAACTCATATCTTTCGCAAAATGAAATTGCTTCATGTTTAGTAAAAAATGAATCCAGCCAAAAATCATACAGCCCAAATCCATTCCCAGTGTTGTTGCCTGTCCCCCAACAAATTCCGAACAAGACACAGCGTCTCAATAGTAACTGGGTAAAACTCTAATGAGTCTATAGTATGGTTATTAGTTGGGGGGTAATAACAGTTAGCATTACGTTTCCCCATAGGTAAAGTCCACCTAATATTAATAATGGTATTATGAACATTTCATCGCCCCCTCTACCTCCAATAAAAACACTCCCTTACAAGAATCACATTGAAATTCCTCGGAAAATCCGTTATATGAGTCTTCTCCAGTGCCAATTTCTTCTACCTCATGGCACATGGGGCATTCGACATACCAAACTGTTTCCGCGAAAGGGGTGGCTGTTTTCATTAGCAAAACTCCTTACTTTGAATCACCATTAAGGCATCCTGTAAAAGCGTATTAAAAGAATAATGCGTCCCAAAGAATCCTTCTTCTTTTACCGTGATCTGAAAGTTAAAATATCTGTGAGGTAGCCCCTCCACGTAGGTTACGTGAGAGCTAAATTCAGTTGGAAATAATCTAAGTTCTGGATATTCATCACATAATTCTTCCATAAACTCATCTGTGAACTCATTGTACTCTGTTTCTTCCATCGGCTACTCCCCCTTTAGTTTGTTCAGTTTTTCTTGTAATGCCCGCATTTCGCTTTCAATTTCGACTACTTCCACTTCTTTAAGCAACGTTTCCATTTTACTGAAAACGTCTAAGGAATTGATTACTGTAGTGATTTTATTACGAAAAGTCTTAGATACCATCGCTGTATCAGTTATATTGATCGTCACTCGCTCATTATTTTGCGTCATAGGGGCACCTATCACTAATCTGGCCAAAGATATCAACTCCGCCAACGCCCTCTGTGCTTCGTTATGGTGATTCATTTTTTGATCCTTTCCAACCGAATTCAGTGTATATTAACTCACCCGCAGGTTCTTCTATAATAGTCTTCAGTTTCTTAATATACTGGTTTAGCTCTTTCCTGTCAAGTGTAAGTTTTTCGACCCTACGGATTAGCCAACAAACATCTTCGATCGGAATGAACGTATCTGGCTGTTTTAATGCCCATTTTATGTTTTGAAGTCTAGTCATATCCCCTCCGGCTTGCCTAAAAACAGTTCCCCAAATTCATCAAAATAGTCCAGGCAGTATTCTTCCGTCCTTCCCATGCCCAATCTTTGACGTATTCTCGTACTAATTCTACCGACTTACCTTCATCTTTGTATTTAGCAAAGAGTTTTGCGGCGGCGGTAGATTTCCCTACCCCTGGTCCACCTAATAAATTGATAACTCTAGTCATTTTGCGATATCCCCTTAATAGCTTTGCCGTTTACCTTGATAACCGCATCACTTGCATTATAGACAGTTCTATTATCTGCGATCTTCTTAACTTTGAACATTCCATGCGTAGTCCCACAGTTAACGCAAATAGTGGTCTCATCATTCCAGGTTAGGGCTTCCCCACAAATTACACATTCAACCATGTCTTTATCCTTTCGATCTTAGATGATCACTGGTTCTATGTACCCAATCTATGAAATCTTGTCTAGATGCGAGCACCCACAAGATTTTGTGTCTCCTTGGACTAAACTACCTCGGGGAATGTTTTTTTCTGTCCCACACTCACATTTACATAGCCATATCGACCTTCTATTTTTATCGGTGTGGGAGTATCTTATCACCAATAACTTTCCGAATTGCTGTCCGATTATATCGATAAAATTACTAGAATGTACACCTTTTTTGCCCATTATCATTTACCTTCCAAGATACCCACTATTACACAAAACATCACGTTATATGGGGAACTTCCCCAAGTCCTGTAACCGTCGTCATATATAATGTCTGCCGTGGGGAAGTCATCATTTAGGATAGTTATAGCTTTTGTCTGAATACCATCCGTAAAACGGTGAAATACTGATAACATGAAGGGGTTATTTGGGTTTTTATCGACTAGGTCTTCTAATATCCCCAGTTTAATATTACCAATTTCTCCATCTACCCTACCCGCAAGTAAAATATAAGACAATAATAAATGGCCCCTGAAGCCGGTCAATTGTTTATCGATCAGATCACCTATATCCATACCTAATAGGTAAAGTCCTTTGGTAGATGTGAGTTCTAAATTAACTTCCATCGTCCATTTCATGTCTAACATGACTGGATATAACGGAGCCACATTAATTAAGTCAAACGGGCCTTCACCGATATTGAAGTTGTTATCTTCTGCAAAGTCGATGAGCTCCACCAGTCCAGCATAATCTTGTTTTGTCCAGATATCATGTAATACCATAATGATGCCATCTCGAGAAATACTGGATTTGGATTCATCCGGATAACAGTTGGGATCTACCCTACGCATGTATTCCCCAGGAGAAGCCGTAAACTCGCCCGTGATGTCCTGTGGGGAAGTGAAGGCACTATATAAGGCTTTGAATGTGAGAGCGTCACAAGGTGCTAAATACACGCTATCGGTGATGTTTGGAACCATTGCGTCTCTTCGCTTTTGTAGGGTCTGCATTGGAGTCTCGGTCGAACCTTTGTCTTCGTGTTTTTCGAATAAGCCGCAGGTAGAAAGCACTAAACTTAGACCACAAGTTACTAAAAATGCTAACAGTTTTCTCATTTTCCCCATCCTTCTTCTTTATTATTGATTCTATTTGTTTTAGACTAACTGGATAAAAGTTCCAGGCGTCTACCCCTACATTAATCATCTTGGCACCGTATCTAAAATCAGTCTTATGCTTCGAGTGAGTATTACCAGTTATTTGTACCCTCCCTTCAGGCGTTCTGAGTATGAATGAGTCATATTCCGTAGTTATACATCCCACATCCACATCAATGGCTGTACTGACACTTACATTATCCTTCAATAATCTATAAGCACGTGAATCTATGTGAGTCTTCAAATTATAAGTAACTATATGAGAGCTATCTCGTAAAATTCTATTTGACATTATACCCAATCTAGCTAAAATGTCTTGTACCATATCTACATCTCTAATATTCTTAGAGGAGTATTGTCTGGACTCCCTATCCCCGATAATGGAGCCATCCCAATGTTCTAATTCGTCGATCACCACCTTCATGTCAGCCACAGTTAAATCTTCCCTGAACCAATCCGGTAATATTCTCTGTCCATTTACTAAAGATTTGATATAATTACCAAAATCGGGGTCGATCCCTTTAGATTTTCTGGAGCCGGTCTTACTTATATCTGACCACTGGATAGGTTGCTTAAGTTTGATGAATAAATCTGTTAACCTTTTTATTTTCCTATCTTTTTTTAGATGAAAGCGTACAGGGCTAGAATTACGTTCGAAACTAGCATCTGCACATACCGCTACTATTAATCTGAGTAGATCCGGATCATAGTTTCGTGAGGTATCAAAGGAGTCTACTGGAGCGGCATCTAATGGCAAATCCCTTGAGGTTATACCATTATTCAAACACCACTCAACACTCCGGTAAGTGTTATCACGTAGTTTCAAATAGTGGTTGATTGTGACTTGTTGGGTAAAATTAGGCAGTTCAAATTTAACCATATCCCCGGTATATTTTGTCCTCATTACATCTAATACCGATGTTTTTACTATACTTCCTTTATCATATGCAAATACCGGGTCTCCAATTTTGACATCACACAAAGGTAGGAAACCTCTATCCACAGTAAGCACCTCATACTCAATGGGTACGCAATGGCCGTGAATTAGCCAATTTCCTCTATTTGGAGGTCTCTTGTGCATGTCCTTATTATGCCAACCTCTAAAGAACATATACACTCTACGCCACCAGGGTGGCCGGTAGGGGTGGTGCTTTACATGGATCGGTCTGTCGAAAATATACCAGGTGAACTCATGACATGCGAAGTCAAAACCTCTATTCAGGGCAGATAAAATACCTTTATCATGATTTCCCAATACTATCATATGCTTACCGTTTAATCTATCTACCACCGCCTTTGTTTCTTTAGATCCCCTCCAAGTGAAATCTCCATCATGTATTACGAGATCATCTTCCCCAACCACTGAATTATGTCTACGTATTATTTCCTCAGACATCTCATGCTTGTCTTTGAAGGGGCGGTCGCACATTCTACGAGCCCCTTCATGAAAATGATGTTCATCGGATGTGAACCAAATCGTCATCCTTAGATCCTTTCATCTTTCGGAACATAAACGTAGTTAAAATGGAAATTTAAACCAAAACATAACCAGTCGGCTTGGATGTCTATTTCCCTTTCTTGGCCATATACCTCATGGTCATACTCGAAGGTGGGCACTAGTTTAAAATCATTACATATCCCAATCCCGAACTCCATGTACAACCTACTATGAAAGTCAGCTATTTTTCTACCAATTTTGTTAACAAACGCAAACACTTTTTTCACGTCGATTTTAAAAAATTTACTAATCATTTCACCTCCTTAAAAGTTTTTCGTCGCTTCTGTGCCTCTTTCTCTATTTGATATTTAGTCCTGGTATCAGGCGGTGGCGGTGGAACATAGTGTCTCCGTTCATCTGGACCATTCTGATTCACCACCAAACCTAATATAAAACATCCTACACTAAGAAAAAGAAAAAAGAAAGTAAAAAATAAAGAACCCAATAAAAGCCACAATATAGCCCAAACCCAAAATAGGATCGCCGCTGGTGTAATGAATGGCTCGAATAGTTCTTTATAACTCACTGTCTAACCTCCTAAAAACTTTACCATGTTTTCCGTAAAAAACGCTACGCTTCCAAGCACTGTGAGTACGGTGGCTATCAATAATCCGAATAAGATATAAATTCCGGTCAATTTAAAGATAGCTTCTGTTTCCCCCAACTTCAAGCCTTCTTCTGCCCATAATTCTAGTTCTTTAAGCTGTTTGTCGTTCATCATTTTCCCTTTCTACATTAAGTATTGTTATCTTGCCAACTTTACGTTTACATTGTATTCTATTCTTAACCCGTGAATACCCATATACCATCGAATCAGTTATCGCGGACTCATGTACCTTCGCTTGTCCAAATATCTTAGACTTTCCACCAATGTAACTGTGCCCGCTAATCATGGCATAATCCGCAATCCATGCAAAGTCAGTGATGTAGAACTTATCGGTTATATGTGCCTTGCCAAAGATCTTTACATTCCGATCTATCCGCCCCCTACCAGAAATCTGGACTTTATCTCTGATAACTGTATTGCCGCATATATTAATCTCGCCTTCCGCCCTGGCACAGCCGCCTATCCTAGCGAAATCCTTCATTAAGACATTCCCGCGTATTTCGGCATGGTCTGTCACGAAGGCATCTTCCATTACAACGCAATCATCATACGCGAAGCAATTGCCGGTATGGCTCAAATTGCCCTCTGATTGCAGCCAACCTCCTATTAATCCATCGGAAATACGCTTAATGCGGTAAACTGTTCTACCGAGGATTTCCCTACTATCGTTTTTATCTAGAGTATACTTTCTCATGGTAATTCCCCCATAATTTTCAATATAGATAAGATATACTTCCAATTTATAGGCAACCCAATAGTACAAGGCTTAAATTTGCCACCGCTTTTGAATGTGCCGTTCCTACAAATCATAAAAGTCCCAGAATTATAGGCACCTATAGTTTGAATCAGGTTCCCGCCATATCTATCTAATTGGTATTTAAGATATAATGCCCCGTAATATGCAGACGTATAGGGGCCAAATAGTTTACAAGTATCATATTTCTTTCTTTTTCCGGTAAAATCCGAGACACACCTACTGTCTTTGAGTCCATAACTAACGGCGGTCCTATATAGTACCTGGCAGATCCCAAAGGCTGAATTCCCTTCATCTGCATCATGGTGATTATATGCCCCCGGCTTATGTAAGGACTCTTTCCAGCAAACTGCGCTTAATAATGTAGGTGATATCCCTACCTTATCGGCGGCTCTGTTAATACTTTCCCAAACATATGCCTTAGAAGGCTCGCCAAGGGCGATGGTGTTCCAAGTCAGAGTTATGATTAAAACCAATAATTTCATACTAGTATCTATCTCTTTCAAATGTATGTAGTTGAGTCAGCAATTCATTAATCTTATACCTAGGTACCCCAGCTTGTCTTGGAACTCCCATCGGATGCAGCACGATTGTGTCCTTTGAAGCGGACTTTCTTTTCCGAAACTGCTGAAAATCCAACACATTCGGTTCGTTATTATACCCGCTACTGCTTATCACGCCCAATTCATATACTTTATCGTCCGTCATAAAACTGAGAATCCCTAGGTAATGGTCCTGAATCCCTATAACTTTTCCGAAGTCAACTAACAATGCCCTATCCTTTAATTTAAAGCTAGCCTCAAACTTGCTACCTAATATGGGTAATTGTCTACAAATCCCGCGCCATATTGTTTCTTGAAAGTTATCATTTCCAAAATCTGCGATCCATTTAATTTCTATCGTATACATGTGTCCCCCTTTATGGTTATAATATACTTG
>Ga0164310_10002739_pt1 | contig 10180 bp, 10 predicted proteins | sample GuaBasSedimGuay1_FD_121795 | JGI IMG/M metagenome (GOLD analysis project Ga0164310, IMG submission 121795) | Subseafloor sediment microbial communities from Guaymas Basin, Gulf of California, Mexico - Guay1, Core 4569-9, 0-3 cm | ecosystem: Environmental > Aquatic > Marine > Hydrothermal vents... | reverse complement strand
TGTTCATTTCCCTATGGACAAGATTTATGTTTTTCCGTATCCTAGCAGAGGGTTGCGGGAGGAATTAGCAGTTGAGTGAACTATTAAAATGGTTTGAAAGAAGACGCGAAGAAAGAGCCATACAAATGATAAAGCATCATTTATCCATCACCGTAAGCATAGTTGAAGACCTAGAAAAAGCAATACATGCAGCAATAAAAGGCCAAAAGGAAGAGATGCGGAAAGCAATAACAAGGGTTGCGAAGAATGAGGAAGAAGCAGACAAAATAAGAAGAAAAGTCATGGATGAACTTTCCCATGGTGAGCTTTCCCCAATAGACAGAGAAGACCTTATGAATGTCGTAAAAGGCGTAGACATGGTAGCTGACTGGAGCCATGAAACAGCAAGACTTCTCGCCGTTCTACCAATGGAAGAAGTTCCGGAAAGCGTAAAGAAGGCATGCATAGAAATGATGGAAGGAGTCAAAAAATGCGTCTTCTCGCTCAGAAAATGTGTAAGCAGCATGATAGAAAACCCGAAAGAAGCCCTAAACGCTGCAGATGAAGTTGAAAGGGAAGAAGAGAAAGTTGACGACTTGCATAGAAATGTGAGGAGGGCCCTTGTGCAAGAAAGAGAAATCAGAGCCTCAGTTGCAGTTCTAGTGAACGAGTTTAATGAAGCCCTAGAAATGATATCCGATTGGTGCGAGGACACATGCGACCAAGTGAGAATTATAATGATTAGACGCTAGGTGAAAAACATGCCAGAAATAATAATAGACGTGAGTGAACTGAAAAGCAAAGCAAATGGAGAGACAATAAGAGAACTTGAAGATTTTCTAAGAGAAAAATTAGGAATTGAAATAAGCTTTGCTGGAGACGAGGCAAGAATAGATTCCGAAAACATAAAGAAGTCCTATCTGAAGGTTATATTGAAGAAATTCCTTCACAAAGTAGACCTAAAAGAGAATTTTAGAGTTTTATCAAAGGGAAATAACATATTTATGTTCAAAGAAAGAAAGGTATGGGTCCCGCCGGAAGAGTAAACTACTTTTTTGCTTTCATCTGCCTTTCTAAAGTTGTATGCAGCCTCAGAAGACCGTTCCTTGCAGCTTTAGCTTTCACATAGGCTTCAATCCGTGACTTTCTCTGTAAGAGCTTCTGTGCCTCAGTCAATAAATCCTGAATTGATACGAGAAATGGGCCTATTTCGCCTTTAATTTTTGGGTCTGAACCCAAACGAGGATTCGCCTTCTGTAGGTTGTCTTCTCCGATTGCCATTGAGAGGAGAAAGAGGAAATATTCAAGTTCTGAGGAGGCTTTCCAAATCATTTCGCGAACTTTAACTTCATTCTTGTTTACTACTGCCTTTATTGCCTCTTCTAGGTATTCATTCGTCTTTTTTAGTGCAGCCTCAATTTCCTTCTGCAAATTTGTTCCTCGCTATGGGGAGTAATGTTAAGACTATTGCAAAATTGCTTTTAATTGTTTCTCAAAATAATATGTAGATTTAGGTTATTCAGCGGTCATTAGCTGTGCTTCTTCGGATATTACTCGACTCACATTGTTTTCCTTTTCAAGTCTTATGACGTGCTCAGCTTTTTCGGCAAAAGCTTCGCTGTGGGTAACAGCGATAATCTGTTCAATGGTTTTAAGTCTCGAAATCGATTCTGCTAATCGGTCTATTGAACCGTCTTCGCTGCCGAGGCTTTCAGTGGCCTCATCAAGTATTAACAAGTGAAGGCCAAGGCCGGTTCTTGACTGCATTATTAGTTGACCGATTCCAAGCCGATAGGCAAATGCAAGAAGGGTTCGTTCTCCGCCTGAAAGATTAGCGACTTCGCGTTCGTAGCCTTCACTTATAACCGTCGGAGAATAGGATTCATCTATTTTAATTTGCAGAAAAGCTCCCTCATCACCTGTTAGAGTGTCAAGGACATGTTGAACGAATCTTTCAAGGGTCTTAACGAATTCCGTCCGCAGTTTTGGTTGAATGTTTCTATATCCATCACGAATATTGTCGATTATCTCAATTATTTTCCTGCATCTATCTAATCTTTCAATCTTTTTTTGAGCGGAATCTATTCTTTGTTTAAGCTCGTCTATCCGCTTTCCAATATCGATCTTTCTAGACTCAAACAGGCTTAATTGCCCTTTCAAATTGGAATATTCCTTGTATATGCTGTCTCTTAGTTCTCTGGTCTTCTGCAACTCACTGAGGTCAAATTCAACCCTTTCAGATTCAAGCTCCTTAAGCCTCTTCCTTAAATCTTCTATCAGCTGTCGGTTTCTTTTTAAGTCTGAACTAAGTTTTTCGATGTTTTCCTTTTCCCTTTCCATTTGGCCAGTTAAGTTTTCCCGTCTATAGGAGAGGGTTTGAATGTTTGAAGCTATCGTATCAGCTAGTTTTCTTAGGTTTTGCAGTTCCTCAAGTTCCTTCTGAAGTGTTGAAAGTCTTGTTTGACGTTCAGCATTCTCTTCATTCATTCGTTGAAGTAAACTCTGCTTGTACTCGCCTGTCAAAGGCTGTAGACATAATGGACAGATGCTTTGTGTTGTTAGAGTATTCCATCTCTGCTGTGCAGTTCTTATCTCTCTTCTTGTCGCGTCCTGTTCTCCGCGAAGCTGCGAAATTTGGTCATCCAGTGTTAAAATGTAGTTTTTTAATTCTTCTAAGGTAATGTTTGGGTCTACTCCAACTTTTTCAAGCTGATTTCTCCAATTTTTCTCTTCATTTTCCAGTTTGTAGAACTCTTGCTGGATTTCTTCCAAATAAACTTTCCTTTCTTGGATTTGTTCGGTTATTCTGCTGCATAAATCCTCGGTACTAGCGATTTTTGCTTGAAGTTCAGCTATTTCTCTTTTGATAGCATCTGTTCTTGCCTGTTTTTCCTCAAGTACTTTCAATTTCTCTTCAATCTGATGCAGAGTAGCCTCTTTTTCAACCAAAATTTTCCTTAAGTTTTGTAGTTCCTCTTCTGTTTTGGCGAGTTCCTCAACTGACTTATTATATTCTTGTTGAATTTCCTTTATTGCCACGACGTCATAGTCCTTTTCTAGAAGTTCTTTCTCTTTCTTGTAGTCTCTTCCCAGCTCGCCTAGATTTTTCCATGCAATTTCATAGTCGGATAAGCCGAAAAGTTCGTCTAGGCGTTTCTGTCTTTCCCTCGGCCTAATGTCCAGAAGATCCTTTAGATGTTCTTGTCTTACCCATACAAGTTCGCGGAATAAGTCTTGGTCTAAGCCGGTTATTGCCTTAAGCTGCTCGGTTACAGCTTCATTTTTATGTTCGGCTATAAGTTTCTCTCCTTCAAAGAATTTGAGCTGCTCCATATCTTGGCTTATTCTGTTGTTTCTTCTTCTTAGGGCGCGTATAATGGTGTATTCCTTTCCGTTGTGAATGAATTTTAGGGCTATCTTTCCTATGTCTGCGCCTTCTCTTAGCAGGTATTCATAGCTTCTTCCTATTGGGTCGCCGAAGAGCGCGAAGTCTATTGCGTATAAAATGCTTGATTTTCCAGTGCCTAAACCGCCAACAAGGCAGTTAAAGCCCCTTTTAAATTTGACCATTGACTTAACATGTGAACGTATGTTCTCAAGAATCACTGTTTCTATTCTCATCTACAAAGCCCTCCAATGCTCGTTTAACCCTTTCTTCATCCTTCTTGACCAGCGGCTCCAAAATTTCAACTGCTAGACGAGCCATTTTTTCAGCCTTTTCCGGAGAATAACGTTCAACAAAAATCTGATTAAAGTACTCAAAGGATTTTGTCTTTAAATCTTTTAATTCGCCTTCAAAGATTGAGCGGACGATTTCTTCTGGAACTTCACTCTCGATTAAGCGGAGAATTGGTCTAACTATTAGTGCTTTTTCTGCTGCCCCTCTTATTCTGGTTAAGTCCACATCGGTTCGGCTGGCTTCCGAGGGAAGAACACCTTTAATTACCGGAATTATCACGGCGCCTTCTTCATCAACCTCTTTAACTCTTTTTACAGCTTCATCGGTTATTTTCTGCGGCATTGAAGCGGTAAACTCCATATCTAAGACAACGAACTTCCGCGGGGACTCAAGCTTAATATGTTGGAGCTTAGCAGTTCCTTTCTCATTTACCTCAACATAATAGAATCCTTTCTTATTTTTGACATCTTGAAGGCTCACAGTTTCTGTGCATCCACTGTAGGCCAGCAGCCCATTCTTAAATGGCATATCAACCGGAGTATGCACATGGCCGCCAGCATAATAGTCGAAACCTTCCGGGATTAGTTCTGGACTTATCTCAGCCTCCATGTAGGGGGGAACCGCCCCCGGAAGGTCAACTGCCATATGAAAGACAAATATGTTAAATTTTGAAGGTCTTGGAGAAGGCTTATTTATCTCGTAAAACTGTGGTAGGGCTTCTTCGGTTTTTCGTCTAGTCCGGAAATTCGGTATCCCATAAACATAGCAGTTTTCATTTTCCCAGCATGCACCTTCAAGTCTGGGAAGATAAAATATGAGGCCGGCGCTATGAAGCGGACTGAGAATAGTCCCAGTAATAACGTTTGGCGCAGAGTCATGTGAACCATCAACTGCTAAAATCGGAATTCCAGCGTCTTTCAATTTTTTAAAGTTTTTTATAGCGTTTTCAAGCGTGGAGTTGGATGGTCTTGCGTGATGAAATATGTCGCCTGCAATAATCATGAAGTCAGGCTTTAACTCTAATGTTTTCTCGACTACTTCGTCAAAGGCGCGGGCGAAATCCCTCAATCTGGCGTCTAAGTTATACTGCATATAGCCAAGATGAAGGTCAGCAACATGCACAAAGCTAAACGGCTTCAAATCCTTAGTCCCCTCTCCTCATATTTAGTTGAAGTCTTAAATTTAAGCTATGCATAAGCATAGACTATAGCAATAATGGAGATTCAGCCTTGAAAAAGGAATATCCAAAACATCCAATGATTGGAGTAGGAGCAATAATAATCCAAAACGGAAAAATACTCATTGTTAGACGCGGCTCTGAACCTGGAAAAGGAAAATGGAGCGTCCCGGGAGGCCTAGTTGAGCTTGGTGAAACAGTTGAGCAAACGGTTGTGCGGGAAGTTAAGGAGGAGTGCGGCCTAGACGTGGAAGTTGATGAGCTTATAGATGTTGTTGATTCAATGACGTTTGACGAGAATGGAAAGTTGAAATATCATTTTGTAATCTTAGATTTCTTTGTGAAGATTAAAGGCGGAGAGTTAAGGCCGGGAAACGACGCGAAAGGAGCCCTCTGGGTTCCACTTGAAGAAGTTGAAAAATATGACTTAACAAAAACATTTAGGGAATTTCTGAAAAGAAACATGGATAAGCTGCGGAATTACCGCTCATAATTTTCACGCATTATTTCGAAGATTACAGTTCCGCCCTCTGTGTAGGGTTCTCCGGGGTCTAGGCACTGTATATATCCGACTTCACCCTCTTCTTTTGCCAGACCAAGTTCTTTGAAGCTTACTCCACGACTTAGGGGAACAAGCATTGTAAGCATCGAAGCCAAAGCATGCATACATATCGCGTTGCGTTCTTTAGTTAGGATTTTTGGCTCTTCAATCACCATTTTGTCGCCCACTCTATAAACGGGGCAATTTCCACGTATTTCTCTAACAGTTATAGTTAAACGATAAATTTTGGGCATTTTATTCACCCATTAACAGTTTAAACGCTTTCGTTTAAACGTGTTTTCACTTAAAGTAACAATCCTACAAGTTTTTATATAATTGAGAGGTTAGGGGAGACATGTACCAATATAGAGAGACCCAAACAAGTATTAAGTCTATTATTTTGTCTAGTTTTAATATTTAAGCCAGAAGCACTCTCTCATAAATGAAATATTGTTATGAGGGGTTTTATGGAAAGCTAGCTTAGACATAAGGATTATAAGGGTGTTTTTTAGAGAATAAGAGCTTGTAAATGGGGTAGCATATGTCTAAAAAATCCTGTCCAGCCATTATAGGAGCTGGAAGAACAAAGTTTGGAGAGCACTACGAGAAAGAGCCGGAGAAACTAATTGAAGAGGCTGGACTAAATGCTCTGCGCTCCGTAGGAATAGAACGCAAAGACCTAGAAGCATGCTATATTTCGGACTATTTTCTGCCACTAACAAACAAAATAGGCCTAGAAGAGGGATTCCTCTCTGAACTCTTAGAGCTTCACATACCGATGGAGATAGCCCGCTCATTCAGCTCAGCCTTCGTAAGCGCATGCAACGCCATACTAGCTGGCAAGTACAACCTCGTGCTTGTAGGCGGTGTGGAAAAAATGACTGATAGATGGGACAAGATTCGCGACGACTTAATGATGCTTGAAGACCCATGGAGCTACTATGCAGGCGGAACTCCTGAAGCAAATCATGAGCTTATGCTCAGAGAGTACATAAAGAGCTACGATATTCATGGAGGAGACCTTGAGAAGCTCCAGCTGGCTTTAGCTCATATTTCCGTCAAGAACCATGCGAATGCTCTGAAAAATGAATATGCCCAGTATAGGAGAAGCATTACGGTTGAGCAAGTTTTGAAAGCGCGAAAAGCGGTGAAAAAAATGTTGGGACTCTACGATTTCGCCCCTATCTCGGATGGCGCAGCAGCCATAATTCTTGCAAGCTCGGAATTGGCGGAAAGCTATACCGATAAGCCGATTTACGTGCTTGCATCCGGCTCGGCAACAGACTACATAACATTTCCATTCAGAGAGGATAGAGCCGGATTTTTAGCGACCAGACTAGCAATGGAAAATGCAATAAAAATGGCTGAAATAGAGAAAAAGAACATTAGATTACTTGAAGTTTACGATCAGTCAACGGTTGTGGAGTTAATATCGCTAGAAGATTTAGGTTTTGTTGAACGTGGAACGGCTTGGAAGCACCTATACGAAAACTTCCAAGATTTTAAGGGTTATTACGAATTGAATGGACAAGAAATCTTTGTAAATTTGAACGGCGGCTTAAAAGCTGACGGAAATCCGCTTGGAGCCACTGGCGGAGCGCAAATATATGAAATCTTCAAACAATTGAGAGGGGAAGCTGGAGAGAGACAGGTTAAAATTGATGATTCATGTCTGGGTTGCGCCCTTGAACTTGAGGGTTTTGGCACTAAGGCTTATGTTCACATTTTTGGGGGGGACGCTGCATGAGTAGCGAACCAATAGAACGTAGAGTAGCCTACATTGGCGACCGCCTCCGAGGATGTAGATGCCCGCTTTGCGGTAAGGAATACTTTAACCTAAGAGACTATTGTGGCCGTTGCGGAGAGAAAAGTTTTGGAAAAATGGAGGAAATAGACCTATTCTATGAAAAGGGCACATTGGAGGTCTGCACACTCATAACTGAACCGACAAATAAGTTCAAGAAGATAGGAAGATTCATTTACGGCATAGTTTCATTCCATAACGGAAAAATAAGGCTTCCCGGCCGACTGACAGATAGGATAATTGGAGAAAACGATGAAATAGACTTTTCAAGTCTAGAGGGAAGAGAAGTAGTTCCACGGTTTAGAAGAAGGTATGCTGTTAAAAGAAGTGAAATAATCCCGACGATAAGCTTAACCTTCACATTTGCGGATGAGTACTATCCATATCAGGAGTATAAAATAGCTAAACCAAACAAGGATTATGATACGCCTGGAATAGTAGGCTACGGTGTGTATGTTTCAAAATTCAGAATAAAAGAGGCGTTCATGGAGAGGGCTGTTCCTTTCATAGATGAAGACGCCATCACGGCGGCTGTTGAAGCCGGAAAATTAGCGCTTATCCATTCCAGCGTAGACCACAAGCTTATCGGTAAAATTTACGTAGGTTCAGAATCCAACCCTTACGCCGTTAAACCGATAGCCTCGAAGGTTGCGCAAGTATTAAAGCTTGGGGAAGACGCGGCGGAGGGCGTGCAAGGCGTAGATGCAGTAGACACAGAGTTTGCATGCAAAGCAGCGACAAGCATGTTTAAGGATGCCGTCTCACTTGTTTATTATCCAAAATCAAACGTTGAATACGCAATGGTTATTGGCGCCGACAACTCGCAAGCCGCTCCAAGAGGAGAGCCAGGCGGAGAACTAGACTTCTTCGTTGGATACGGCGCATGCACGTTCATCTTCGGAATGAAGGATGTAATAGCTGAAATTGAGGGATGGTATTCAGTAACTTCCGACACACCTGACTTCTGGCGAAGAGACAGAGAGCCATACCCACGTCACGGCGGAAGATTCACTGGAGACCCCGCCTACTTTAAGCACATTAAAAAGGCTGCCAAGAAACTCATGGACGAGTTTAGGCTGCAACCACAGGACATAGACTACTTTGTTTCTCATCAGCCTAACATTAACTTTCCAACAAAGGTTGCGAAGAGCCTAGGCTTCAGAGAAGAACAGTTCTTGCCAAGCCTAAAAGTTGCAAAATTCGGCAATACGTATTCTGGTGCTTCTCCAATAGGCTTAGCTGCGGTGCTTGATAAGGCGGAACCTCATCAAAGAATACTTCTTGTTAGCTATGGTTCAGGAGCAGGAAGCGACGCTTACCTATTCACAACAACAAGTCAGATTAAAGATAAAAGACAAAAACAAAAGTTTACAGTAGAATATCAAGCGGAAAATCCGTTCCTAGAATACGTTGACTACGCCACCTATCGAAAGCTTAAGAGAGGCCTCGAAGCATAATCATCACAACAGATATATCCACGTGTGAAAACTTTAACGTGGAGAAGTAATTGCGCGTACCAAGCATACTGAAAACATTGTATTCTCCCACTAAAGCAATTAAAGAATTAGCTGAAAAACCAAGCTATAAAGGAGTCATACTGATTCTAATACTATTTGTTGCCTTAAGTATTTCCGCCAATTATGTGGTTTATACGAAATATTCTTTTCAAAAAGTTAAACCCGACCTCTTCGAGGAAGGAAGCGACATATGGACTGAAAACGCTACATTTTGGGAACCCAGTGAATACTGTATGGAAAACAATGCCAGTGTCTATGGAGAATATTCGATTGCATGTACAGTAACCAATAAAAGCGAACTTTATATGCAAATAAAGTTCTCAGAGAGCATCAACTGCTCAGCATCAGAATTTAACCAAACCAGTTTCAGCATAAAGCTAGTTAACACTAACGTTTCACCAAATGCTTCCCTCATATTATTATTGTCAGAAACAGGGAACTTCACGCGAAATTTTGAAGATAAAATAGGGAATTGGTCTTCTTGGAGCAACATTACGCTGCCATTGGGCGAGAAAAGCGAGGGATGGAATGTAAACGGAGATGCCAGATGGGATAAAATAAGCGGCTTAAAAATTCTACTGCGGTTCCCTACGAGTGTAAATGCGACCTTGCTTTTAGATGCATTGTTTTTCAGAGGGCAATACGAGCCTGCAATAAAGTATTTCACAATTATTGCCAGTCAATTCACCATTTTCTACTTTATCTCATTTATGCTGCTCTGGATAATCTTTGGAGGGTTACTCTATATCTTATCTAAATATGCTGGTAGCGAGCTTACATGGAAACATAACCTTATAGTTTCGGGCTATTCTCTTGCGCCATTGCTGGTTCAGGGAATATGCTGGATAATTCTTTTCCTATTCCTTCCACAAATGAACATCGCTATAGGGACAGTTACTAGTGCATCAACAGACGGAACGATAATTTTCGATGCAGCAACCTATTCCCAATTCATATTCCTCGCTTGGGGAATCATTATCTCAACGTTCGCTGTTCGCGAATTGAATAATTTTACAGCAAATAAATCTGCAGCTATTAGTTTGGCATCCTATCTAACGGCATTTTTCCTAGTTAGAATGCTAGGATTTTAAGAGACTTCAGCTTTTGCTTTTTCCCATGTTCTTGTTATTTCGTCGAGAACTTTTGGATAGTATGTGAAGATGTTTTCTGGGCGCTTCACATAAAGGTGTATTCTGTAGGTCTTTTCAAGTCTTGTAAGCTTAATAAGCTTATACTCAATTCGTTTAGGCAATTCTTTAGAGTATTTTTCCGCAACTAGATCGAAGATTTCTTCAAGTTTAGTTAAGGGCAGAGAATGATCAAAAATGACTTCAAATGTGTAGCAGTATAGCCTCCGCCTTTCGCTTTCAACTCTAAAGTTGGTTATGACTTGGTCGAGTATTTTCTGATTTGAGAATGAAACCGTCTGGCCGCTTGGAGTCAGTATCTTTGTATAGTTTATGGTTATCTCCTTCACTATCCC
>Ga0164310_10002738_pt1 | contig 10181 bp, 5 predicted proteins | sample GuaBasSedimGuay1_FD_121795 | JGI IMG/M metagenome (GOLD analysis project Ga0164310, IMG submission 121795) | Subseafloor sediment microbial communities from Guaymas Basin, Gulf of California, Mexico - Guay1, Core 4569-9, 0-3 cm | ecosystem: Environmental > Aquatic > Marine > Hydrothermal vents >... | reverse complement strand
ACAGAAGGATCTGGTAATCCTCGTTCAGCACTAGCGGTGAAAATTATGGGAGATCCATTAAGATCATGCACACCATCCCGAGTGGCTTTAGCTTCTACCACATTATTATCGGTACCCACATGGGGACCCAAGGTTAAAACAACCTGGGCAATACCTTCATCATTGGTATTGACTACTTTAATAGTGTCTGTATCGCCGTCCAGGGTTCCACCACCAGAAATCACTTTGAAAGTTACTGGATGACCCGAGACAGGCTGACCATTATCATCGGTTGTCTTCACTTTGAAAGGTTTTGGTAACGGTTCTCCTGCATAATATGTCTGATCGTCGCCATCCACATACACCAATTTGGTAGCCTGGCTATAACCTCCAGATGCTCTGAAGGTTATGGGTGAGCCAGTGAGGGGATTACCTTCATAAGAGGAACTAACTTCTACAACGTTATTGTATGTTCCGACTTCTGGTCCTAAGGTCAGGGTAGCCTGGGCAATCCCTTCGGCATCAGTGGTATCGACCACTGTAGTACTGCCATTGAAGTTTCCACCCCCGGCAGTAACAGTAAAGGTCACCGGGTGTCCCTCCACACCACCACCGAAAGTGTCAGTTACCTTCACCTTAAAGGGTTGTGGTAAGGGGCTGTTTATTATTCCGGTGAGACTATCACCTGAAACGTAATGCAACTCTGCAGGCGGACCAACAAAGGCGGTAGCTGTAAATTCAACTGGAGACAGTCCTTGCACGCTGGCTTGGACAATGTTGGTGGAATCAGTACCACCGAGGGTCAAACTGACTCGCGCTTTGCCGTAGCTATCGGTAAGGACAACTTTGGTAGTATCAGTAGTGCCATCAAGGGTTCCTCCACCCTGGATTACGGAGAAGGTTACTGCTACATCAGACACTAGGTTGTTGTACTGGTCATATACAGTAACTTCCAGAGAATCAGGCAACTGGTCACCGGCGTTGCCTGACTGTCCGTCTCCGCCGGTTTTCTGGACGACAGCAGGCACATCGGGGAGGGCGGTGGCGGTGAAGGTGACAGTATTAAGGCCTGGAGAGGAAGCGGTGACCTCTACCTCTCCAGTAGTAGTACCCAAGGTCAAGAAAGCATAAACCTGGCCATTAGGGTCTGTCAATGGTACTTGAACATCTTCTTTGCCCGAAGGTACAAAATTGGGATCGGTAGTGAAAATAAACTTATCAATTTTTGACCCAGGTTGGCGACCGTCAATTCTTAAGGTATGTGCCCCGGCATTCAATTGGAAGATTTTAGGATCATCTCCATCTGCTACAGAAACAAGATCCCAGGCCCATACAGCCGTAGTGGGTCTGAACTTCCATGTAAATTGGTCTCCACCGTCCATTGTAACATAGACGGAATTATGTAGTTCATCAGGCCCAATTACCCTAGCCCAGATTCGATAATCACCTGCGGTAGGAATTTCCACAGTATATTCCGCTACCCCAGCATAAAGTTGATCAGGAACATAAATATACTGACCACCGGAAGCCTCAGAATCGGAGGCAACTTGCATGGGTGAGGTTAAGGTTCCCGACTCCGCTTCTATCCTGATATTATTATCCGAAGGGGTTGAAAGTGAACCTTCACCTTGCGTAATGGTGAAATTAACTGGCACCTCGGCTACCGGATTACCATTATCATCCACGGCTTTTACCACCAAAGAATCAGGCAACTGGGTACCTACTACCCCTACCTGATCATTGCCCCAGATATATAATAATTCCGACGGGTCCCCTATAGGAGTTACCACTGTGAAATCGTCAATATTATTAGACTGGTTGCCATAAAGCATCACCCCTGCGTAAAGGTCTTCTCCACTACCCTGAAGTTTGTTGGGATCAGTAACTGTTCCATACTTTTCCCCATTTACATAGCAATCAAAATGATGTCCTGCGTTATCTGAACGCATTACCACTTTGAAAGTATCCCCTGCTACAGGATCTGGCTTGGGGTCGTAGGGATCGTCGTCAATCTTCGCTCCTTGAGGCGGGGTCGGGTCACCGTTAATGATAGTATACAGATAAACTTTATCGATGTCCGTTCGAAGCCATACCAAATATCCATTGGCCATGGTTGAAGTATCATCAAGCATTAATGCAAACCCTCCCAGTCCAATCCCTTCGGTAGTGGCTCCACTTCCCCATCGGAACGAGACCTCGCTGGGGTTCTTCCGCGCTTTATAAACAGCCAGAAAATCCCAACGCTCTTCAGTAGAGGTATTAGCCAATTCATTTGAAACAATCTGGAATTCGGGATCAGCCACCCAATCAGGTCCCAAATCTCCATCCGGACGGTTGAAATTATCAGTTACCGAAGTTGCAGCAGGAGTTGTAGCCTCCAGAACATTGGACATCTCCGACCAATTGGGAACTTCATCGGAGGTCTTTAAGGCAAAATAATAGGTTGTACTAGGTTGCAAGCCAGTAATAACAAAGGTCTCTGTGGTCCCAGGATTCGAAGGCGAAGGAATATTGGGAGGCTGAAGAGCACTCTCGAAATTGCTTTCAGTAATAGGTCCTGTCGAATATCGGATATCATAACTGGTAGCCACCCCCTCCCATCCATCATCTCCCGGAGCTTGCCATATTAGCTCTACACTGGAAGATGTCACAGTTCCAAGGGTTAAAGTCGCCGCAGCCGGAGGGGTAGTATCTTCTTCTTTACCAAGACTGAAGTCATCGATGTTGTTATTATAACCTGCTCGGAGCATCACCCCGGCATAAAGGCGATCCCCATTGCCCTGCAATTTGTTGGGATCAGAAATTTCCCCAGCATAATTGTCATTAACGTAGCATTTAAAATGATGTCCTGCTCCATCGGTATACATCTCAACCCGAAACACATCACCAGGAACAGGAGCAGTTGTGGAGGAAGCTACTGAGCCAATTTCTGGGCCTGGTCCCCCATCCACTATCGTCCATAAGTTTAACTTATTTTTTTCAGTTCGGTAGATTAACAAATATCCATCAGCAGTGGCGGTGGGTTCATTTAGCCGCAGAGCTAATCCAGCTTCGTTTATGCCATTAGCGTCAGAATTTGTCGCGCTCCATTTGACAGATACCTTGGTTGGATTGATCTGAGCAATATAGGTTGCTAATGTCCAACTCTCATCTGAGCCTGTGTTGGAGAGTTCATTAGATTGAATTTGATATGTTGCATTTGTTTTCCAGGTTATACCTAATTCTGATCTGTTAAAATTATCAGTAACGGTTAGGCTTGAGGGTTTGATAGCATTCATTATGGCATTAAAATAAACCATCGCCATTACTTCATAGCCAGCATTGTTAGGATGAATATAGTGAGAATCAGTAGAATCAATGTAATCGGTAGCCCAATTAGGGTTAGCTTTAAATACTTCATTCTGTCCTGCATAATAAATGTTATATCCTTGCGCCTGTTTGGTGTAGAAAAGATCTTCAATTAAATCGTTTAACTCAGTAGTCAGGCTATCGTTGAGATCAGAATCTGCGCGGGGGATTAGACTGGAGAGCAATATCTTGGTATTAGTATTGTAATTGTAGATCTTATCTACGATGCTTTCAATCTCTGAAATAGTGCTCTGGTTACTCTGGCCACTACCAATATCGTTCGTCCCTATATGCAATAAAACTATATCAGGAGTATGGGTATTCAGCCAAACGTTGATTGAATCAGCTATCTGATCGGCAGTATACCCATTATGCCCCTCATTGTCGCGATCGGGTAAAGTACCACTTTGTAAGCTCCCGACAAAATCGAAATCAACACCCTCATCAGACAACAAGGTATGCAGATCATCTCTAAATCCACCGGTAGAATCTCCATAGGTTATTGAATCACCCAAAGGCATAATTTTCCACTGCCCCAAAAGAGGATGGTAACTACCAAGTAACACTCCAAACACTAACCAGCAAAACTTCGTCTTTCCCAACAGTTTAATCAAGTAATTCATTTTAAAACACCTCCATTCATTGTTATTCTCTTATCTGCTAACTCAGTGCTACTTCTATAAAAATATATGCCAAAATTTATGCCAAAGAAATTCAATAAGACAAAAGACATTTAAATTTCAATTAAACAAAGTGTTACATTCCTACCACTGTGTAAATCTACTGTACAAAAATGAACCAATCTGTATTATATTAAACCAAATATTCTATAAACATGTCGTCTCTAACGAGACTCGCGTCTGCAAATAGTAGATTGAAGTCCCTTTAGGGACGACATGTTCACTTATTACATTAAGCAATCGCTGTGAAAAAAATGCCTACAATTAAAATAAAAAGTACTATAGTGGCTATTAAAAGAAAGCTCATAATAGAACTAATCAGCTTACCCCCTTTTTCACCAAGGATTGCCTTGCAAGTCTTTACTACCCTCATGTACCAGACTAGCAAAATAAGCAATACGGGAATTGTAAAGAGCGAATAGATTACTATAGCATAAAAATGATCCCGAAGTGGCACGGCTTCTCGAACAACAGTAACCGCCCCAAATCCTCCCAAAAGAAGCCCCATGAGAAAAATTAAAACATTGGACAAAATGTTTGAACGCTGCTGCAAAATCCAATCCTCCAAATTTTTCTGAATTAGTTTGTAGCTTAATTCGAATTTTTCACGGCTGAATCCATTGTTTCCAAGATGCCATCTATTTCTCTATAAGTGAACCGTCGATCTTTTAAGGCAAGAATAACTTTTCGACCTATAGTTCTAAATTCCGCCTGTGATATTTGATTAGCAGCCACGGCATTTGTAAAATCGTCAAAGGTGTTCAACACTTTTTCCCTATTATAACTCACATAAGCATCCGGAATAGCTTTGAAGATACTCTCCATAAGCTTTGGGACCATCAAAGTCAGGGCTTTGTCTGCCATTTTGTCCAAATTTAACCAGAGGTAAAAAGCTCCCAAGCAATTGAGCATTACCACAAAAAAAATACCAAGAAGAAAACCCTTAATAAAGCTTCTCCTTTTGGCATATTTTACCTGTACGGTTAATAATTTCTGGAAAGGTTTTGGGTATTCGGATATATCAGTAATCTTCATTTCAACCTCTTTACGGCTGTTTAACTTTTACTCCTTTAGGCGGACTTGGAGGGGTAGTGTCTAAATTGCTACCACCTCCAAGATAAACAAATTTAATCGCATCAGCCACAACGACACCATTTGCCTTATTTGTTAATTCAACATAACCCGTTGTCCCTGTAAGGAATTTATAAACCCCTAAACTGTTCCATTGTCCACCGTTTTTAGTCTGATCCACTTTGATCTTTGTCTCCCCTTCCGCGTGCTTGATCACAAAAGGGGCATTAATAGCAAACTCATATGACGCTGGATGCCATTCAAAGACCTCGTATTCGCCTGGGACCCCAACGGTAGGAATCCATCGAGCATACCTTGAGCCATCCCCAGGCGGGGCGTAATAGCAAGTATTATGTCCATGAATTCGCCACGAGTCTGCCCACTTTCCATAGCTTTCAGGATCGAATAGCATGCCTTCTTGGACAAATTTTGAACCGATATTGCTACTCTGTTTTCCCCAATAGCTGCTTGGATCATAACCCTCATCATCGATGATAATATCAGCAACCACTACTTGTGGTGTCTTAACCAGGATAATCCCATCCCCCATGGGGATATTGGGATCTCCCCTTGCCGGATAGCCATCAAGGACGACACTTGTAAATCGAGCTCCATTATTGAACCGGGGTTGTTGTCCACCTCTAAAACGGTAATAGGTCTCAGGACCCAAGTCATCCGCTGTTATGGTTACCGGGCTAGCGCTGGCATTACATATCACAATACCATTAGTAAACTTTCGCGCATATACCCGCGGTGAAATTTCAAAATATTTACCAAGTGGAGTTCGTATGTTTACATCAAATTCATCAAACCACCAGGGACTGGCCCAATGAGGGGAGCCCCCCCTACCCAAATTGTACATCACGTAGGTGCAATCCCATAACATACTCAGGGTAATTGCAAAACGCCCTCGTTTCCAAAAATCGGCGACGATATGTTCGGGGTCGTTTTTATCTTCAACCACCTCATCGCCGAAAGATCTTTGATTTAGAATGATAATTGTAGGTTTAGCTCCTTTTCGCTCCCAGAGGTCTATGGTTTCGAAGATATCCGAAAAAGGCCAAACGAAGTTGGGCAGATCCTCATACATAAAGCCATTTAAGGCGAAACTATGCTTTAAACTGCTGGCACTGTTGACCACAAAGATTCCCTGGGGCCAGAGGTTGCGCATCTTCTCCGCCAGATGGATCATACCCTGCTGATATTCAGAAACACTGAGGGCTGTGCTCTTCCAGGGCAATGTGTTATACCACAGATCAAGGTAACATCCATCAAAACCTTTTTCTCTCCAACTAACGCTAACCTCGGCTTTCCAATCCTGAAAATTTCGTCCATCAAAAGGCACTCCCCGATAGCTCCCCGCACCATGATAAACAGGACAATTATCACTGACGTTTTGAAAAGCCCTGGTGCGGGTATAATTTTCACCAGTATCCCATTCAGAAGGGACTTTGTCCCGCAATTCCCCCATGGAGTCAAAGGGCAATATTATCGCATTGGGATTCATTTGCCTTACTTTTTGAATCTGTTCAGGAGTGAGAGGAGCCTGGATCAAATCAAATTTCGCCAATACTTCTAAAACACTTGGTTGTTCTATTTCTACCCAACTTTGTTGCACCGATGTCCGAGGATACTTATGTTGTGGAATCTGGGCAACAGAGAGGCTTATGTTGAGAAGAGCAAACAAGATTACTGCGAATATTCTCATAATTATCGTAATCCTACTTTTTGGGAATAAAACTTTACGTCGCGCGGAGTTATGAACAATGTGTTTAGCAGAGGCACTCTAGATGTTTTTGTAAATAAGTAAAGTGCCCCGATGCTCATCGTTATAAAAGAAATACTGGAGGCAAAAGCACCACCGGCGATCCCATATCGAGGAATGAGAAGCACGTCTAAGCTAATCGCTATCGCTAATCCAATGATTGACAAATAGGCTCCCCACTGGGGTTTGCCTCTACTCAAAAAATTGCGAGTCAGTTGTTTATAAATACTGATGGCAAGGGTACCAGGAAGCAAAATCAAAAGGGACGTAACACTAGGTAGAAATGCAGTGCCATATAGTAATTTTATAATGCTAGTGGAAAATATTCCAATTATTAGAAGAATTAGAACGATAATAAATACAATATGGCGACACACCAAAGCAGTAAACTCATCTCCTTTTTGTTCTGGAAAAGTGGACAATTTCGGATATAGTACAATGCCAATGGAGGTTGGAAGAATTAAAATCATTCGAGATATAGCAAAGGCAATGGAGTAATATCCTACCTGTTTGGGCTCAGTAAAATAAGCCACCATAATCATATCGATTTGGTAATTAAGATACAGGAAGAATAATTCAGCATACGATCGTAGCCCAAAGGAAAGTGTGGATTTTATCCCATTAAGATTTAACTTCCACTTAGGAGATAAAATTTTTAAAAGAAGATACAATGCAAAACCTGCTGCTGCGATTTCAGCTATTACCCAGCTCTCTACTGCTCCCAAGACCCCTAATTTCAAAGCCAACAAAGCCGCCGCAATCAATATCAGTCGAGTCCCGGCCCGAAGCACCTCTACTACATTGAACTTCACGAATTGATCCATAGCCTGAAATATATTACCCAAGTAAAGCACCATTAATGCAAAGGGAGTAGTAATAATGATTGTATAAAGGAACCTCGGCTCCACATTTTGGAAAACCGAGTTTTCAAGATACGAATGAGTCCCCCAAAAGAGGAAAATTATGCCGATGCCGATGACTAGAGACAAAAATAGAGAATTGGTAACCACCTCCTCAGTTTTTAGTTTACGCCGCCCTATAAGATATACATTAGCGTTTCCTATACCAAAATTACCGATTAACGTTGCCACTGTATATACTAAAATCACGATAGTATATACCCCTTTCCCCTCTGGTCCTAAAACCCGTGCCGTAATGATCCCTGTAAAAAATTTGCTCAGAAAAACAGTGGCTTGTGCTGCAAAGGTTCCTATGCTATCACGGATAAATTTCACGACTTAACCTGTTTAAGAATTTCGATTTGAAGACTCAACTGAAGAGATAATTTCCTCGATTTTCTGAGCCCGGTTCGCCCAGCTATTCTGTTTGGCGATCGCAATGCGCTTTTCCCGAAGCGTGGGATTGTCGCCTGCCTTCAGAGAAGACTCGACCTTCTCTAAAAATTCATCACGGTCATTGGCAATTTCAATGACTCCTTTTAAATGCAACAACTGAGGCATGTAAGTCGTGACTATAGGCCTTCCAGTTGCTAAATACTCATATATTTTAACAGTTTGAATATCTTTAGTCACTCGAGTAACTTTATAGGGGATAGTGCAAACATCGAATAGCTTCACATAGTGCGGGACTTCGGAATACTTTTTCTCGCCTAAAAAATAAACATTCTTCTTATCCTGAATACATGAAGGAATCACCGTGTTTCTGTAAATTCGACCCACAAACACAAATGACCACTGAGGACGAATAGAAGAGAGGAAATCAATAAGCTCAAAATCGATCTTCTCATGATTGATCGTTCCAGAAAATCCGATTATCGGACGTGGTATCGACTTTATATCCCCAGGAACATAATCACTTTCCAATGCCCTTGAGTAAAGGTCAAATTCCACTCCGTGAGGGAGGTGAAACACATGGGGATTGTAACGCTTTTTCCGGTCTACGCGGGAAGGTGTCTCGCAGAATACCAAATCAGCCCTTTGCAGCACCCTTTTTTCAATATTTAAATTATACCAGTTTATCTCATCCCCGCCTTGAAACCCCAAATCTGGATTCAATTGATCCGGTTGATACGAGTATTCGTGCAAGCAGTTGTAGATCAACAACTTCTCACCCACTCTTCCAATATAAAAACTCTCAAAGGGATCGTCCAGCCACAGGATTGGATTTTTCATTCCAAGTTTTCGAAGTAAAAATTTTAAAAAGAACAGATTCAAATATCTATTGATTCTTTTTAAAATCGCCCTTTTGGCGCTGAAAGGCAGCACAAAAAAGGGAGAGAAAACAAATAAATTTTTATTCCATCTACGGATCGGATGCAGAATTCTCTCTGGCCTTCTAGCACCTCTCAATATCTCAAAGAAAGTATAAGGTCTCTCAACAAACAATACTCTATTTCGACCTGATAATGCAGTAGCAAATCGCTGAGTGCCAAACCAGGATTTATCATCTAAGTTCCCCAGACCAATATATAGGAACTCATACATAGATTCGAGAGACTTTTTTCCGCAACAATTGAGTGTATAACTCCTCAAAACGAGAAGCTTGGTAATTGATGGAGAAAAATTCCTCTATCCTTTTACGTGAGTTCTCACCCAACCGCTTCATCTCAGAGGAATTGGAGAGCAATCTTACTATTGCTTCCTCTAAAGCTTGAGGATCTTTTGGAGGTACCAGTATCCCTGTTTCATTATCTATAACCGCCTCTGGAGTGCCATCTACTGCGGTAGCTACTACGGGTTTGCCGCAGGCCATCGCTTCCAGAATAACGTTGGGCAATCCCTCCCACAGGGAGGGTAGAACGAAAATATCCATTACATTAAGAAGTTGATTGACATCATCCCGAAAGCCCAGAAAGATAAAATTCTCCCTCAGGTTGTATTCTGCCACCTTCTTCTCAAGCATTACTCTTAAGGGGCCATCTCCAACAAGAAGAAATTTAGTATTGGGGTATTTTTTAACGATTTCTTTCGCAGCTTCAATTAAATAGATATGACCCTTTTGTTTGGTCAGGCGAGCAACCACTCCGATGACAAAGTCTCTTCCGTCGACTCCGAGCTCTCTTCGCTTCTGATCCAGATTCATGATTTTGTATTTCTCGACATCTACTCCATAGTGAATGACCGTGAGAAGATTGAAGGGAATATTTCGTTCTTTAATGAGGAACCGGCGCGTCCCTTCAGATACCGAGACTATCTTATCGAAAAAGTATCGAATGATTCTGTAAGAATAAATATGCCTTAAGCCACTATTTTTACTCCCCCTAGGTGTAGAGCCCGCCGCCCAGCAGATGATTACTGGCACCTTTGCGAGCTTCGCTGCAATAGATCCGATCACATCAGCATAAAACAAGATTGTCACTACTATATCTACCTTGGATT
>Ga0164310_10002736_pt1 | contig 10190 bp, 9 predicted proteins | sample GuaBasSedimGuay1_FD_121795 | JGI IMG/M metagenome (GOLD analysis project Ga0164310, IMG submission 121795) | Subseafloor sediment microbial communities from Guaymas Basin, Gulf of California, Mexico - Guay1, Core 4569-9, 0-3 cm | ecosystem: Environmental > Aquatic > Marine > Hydrothermal vents >... | reverse complement strand
TCATGCTAAAAATTTATGTATCGTTCATTGTTTAACGGCTGTTTAGGTACTATGAGAATTGCTGTATTACTTCGTGATAGATGTAAACCAAAAAACTGTTCAAAAGAATGCATTAAATATTGCCCTCGAGTGAGAGCAGGTGACGAAACCATTGTTCTTGGAGATGATGGAAAACCTGTCATTTCCGAAGAGCTTTGTGTAGGATGTGGAATCTGTGTTCATAAATGCCCTTTTGGAGCAATAAAAATTATTGGAATTTCCCAAGAACTTGAAACAGATCTTATCCATCAATTTGGAAAAAATGGGTTCCGATTATTTCGTATGCCCGTTCCAAAAGAAGGAACATGTGTTGGTATCCTTGGACCTAATGGAATCGGAAAAACAACGGCTATAAAGATCTTATCAGGTCAAATTATCCCAAACCTTGGAGATTATGAAGGGAAACAAAGTTGGGATAATATTGTTGATTATACCTCTGGAACTGAACTTCATGATTATTTTAAACAAATAATGAATAAAAATATAGATGCAGTTGTGAAACCTCAATATGTGGATAAACTCCCAAAAGTAATGTCAGGAAAAATCAGTACAATTCTAAAAAATTTAGATACAGATGGAAACTATGATGAAATCGTTGAAAAACTTGATTTACATCGTATTTTAGACAAAGAAATTTCAGCAGGAACTATCTCTGGAGGGGAGCTGCAACTGATGTCAATAGCTGCGGCATTGTTAAAGGATGTTGATTTATATTTCTTTGATGAACCTTCATCTTATCTAGATATTCATCAACGATTGAAAGTCAGTAGAATAATCAAGGAGTTATCTGAAAAGAAAAAAGTCATTGTAATAGAACATGACCTTGCAGTTCTTGATTTTCTTTGTGATTCTGTTCATTTAATGTATGGAAGTGAAGGAGCATATGGTGTTGTAACCCATGTTCGAGGTGTTCGTCATGCAATTAACACATACTTATCAGGATATTTAAAAGAAGAAAATATCAGGTTTGGAGAGAAAATCGAGTTTTTTGCATATGCCCCTAAAAAACGGCAGGGTCTCAGAATTCTTTTATCCTATGGATGTCTTGAAAAAGAGTTTGATTCCTTTAAATTATCTGTTGGACCTGGTGTTATACGAAAGGGAGAAATTATTGGTATTGTCGGCCCAAATGCAATTGGTAAGACAACCTTTGTGAAATTACTTGCAGGTGTTATTGAACCGACAAAAGGATCTGTTGAAGCTGAGATGAAAGTTAGTTATAAACCCCAATATATTTCATCTGAATTTGATGGTACAGTACGTGATTTCTTTGAGCTAAAAGCCCAAGAATTATTTACATCCTCTTTTTTAAAACAAGAAATATTTGAACCGTTTCAATTAAAATTCTTACTAGATAAACAAGTTAATACTCTTTCTGGTGGTGAACTGCAACGTGTGGCAATTGCTAATTCTCTTGTCCAAGAAGCAGATATTTATCTTATTGATGAACCTTCTGCATATTTAGATAGTGAACAACGTATGATTGCATCAAGAACGATTCGTAGAGTAATTGAAAAAACAGGAAAATCATCAATGATTGTTGATCATGACGTTTATTTTATTGATATGATCAGTGATGCATTAGTTGTATTTGATGGTGAACCAGGAAAACAAGGTCAGGCAAAAGGCCCTTACAGTCTTCATGAAGGGATGAATCATTTTTTGAAAAATGTAGATATCACATTTAGACGAGATGAAGAAACTCATCGCCCACGTGTCAATAAACCAGGTTCTTACATGGATAGAAATCAACGCAATGATGGAGAATATTATTACAGTTTATAAATATACAATGAATGATCTTAAATGTGAAAAAAGTAATGAAAAGATCATTAATAGATAAAAAGAATTGAAGTTTATGTTGAATCTTTTGCCTTACCATCTGATTTCATTTTTTCGGCTCGTTTTTTCATTAATTGTTCAATGAAATCCTTTTCTTCTTTTGATCCAGGTTGTAACATTAATAAACCTCAAATTATACTCATGGAAAGGAAACATTAATATAAATATTTCTAAATTTTATTGTTACATTTGTTATGTAAAATTCTTGATTTCGACTTGAGAACCGGTTTCAATATCATTTTTCTTAGCAAACCCTTGATTAATTTCTACTACAAATTGCACTGGATAAATACTTCTAATAAATTCTTCACCAATATCTGCCTCTACAACCCGCATCACTGTAAAATTTTGATCTATAAAAATAATATCCAATGGAATTTTCATTCCTTTCATTGTAAATACCTTTGGTTCTGCTGAGAGATATGAAAATAACATACCTTTATTTTGTTCTAAATATGTTACATCCAACAAGCCTCTGATTCTAGATTCATCGTCATCGGCATTTCTACATTGAATAGAAACATTTCCCTGTTTTGTTTTAAAAACAACAGTTGTTTTATACTGATCAGATGAAATATATTGAATTGAAATAAAAACTATCAATAAGCAACATAAAACAGACATAATGATTACTTTATATTGAAATTTCATATGAATTTTACACCATTGTTTTCCTAAATAATAATTGTATACTCAAGGTCCTCATAATACTTTTTTGAAAACTAAACCGTAATCATTATAGTTAAGTAGTTCCATTCCGTCAATAAATGCTACGATCTGGGGGAATACAAAGATATTTACACGAAATTGCAGAATCACCAACAACAGAAAAAATGGCATTTATCCCACCCATTGTAATTCTAATAACAGAGTCAATTCTTATTATTCATGCAATTGAACTTCATGAGCCATTTGTTATAGCATTAACAGGATTTCTACTTATTGTATCAATCATTGAACTTTTTCTAATCCTAAAAGAATTCCATGAACATCGAATACAAACAACTTTTGAAAGAGAACTCACAATTCGATTAGATGATTTCATAATAGAAAATCATATGGATAACGTATCCAATATTGTTACAAATTTCTTGGATGAATTTGAAGAATACAAAGAAAATCAAACAACAATTTATCATATCGCATGTCAAATCATGGATACCCATAAACAGGAACTTTGGGAAAAAACACTTCGAACTCGGTTAAAAAGATATATGAAAAAATCAAAAAAAGTGGCAATACGAGACATTATCGAGGATTTTCTCAAAAAGTATCCAGAATATAGAAGGGATCCAGCTAAAGTATATCAGCTTACTGCAATTTATATAACAAAAAGAGATAAAAAACAAGATTGATAATGCTAAACAAAATACCACATAACACCATTATTCCAACGCATATTTTACAGATGTTTGTGCATGGATCATTGTTGAATCAAAAATTTCAATATTTACATCTTGTGGTTTAATTAACAAAGGTATCTCAGTGCACCCCAATATAATACCTTCCGCACCTTGTAAAACTAAATTATTAATTATTTCAATATATCTCATCTTTGATGAGGAGTTTTTTATGTTAATTGCTAACTCGTCAAAAATAACATTATGAATTAATTCCATTTCTAAGTCATCAGGAACTACTGTTTTAATGTTATATTCTTCTTTCAATTTCTTTTTATAGAAATCCTCTTTCATTGTATATTTAGAACCAAGTAAACCAACCTTCTTTAGTCCTTTATCCCTAATTCTTTCACCAATTGCATCGACAATATGAATTAAGGGAATGTTTATATTATTCTGAACCTCATCAGCAACCTTATGCATTGTATTTGCACATATTATAAGAAGATCAGCACCAGATCGTTCTAATGTTTTTGCAATATCAATATATTCATTAGATATCTCATCCCAGTTATCTTTATGTTTCAATACACTCTCTTCAAAATCAATAGAATATAGAATACACCTAGCAGAATGATGTCCCCCTAGATTATTGTTTACTGTTTCATTAATAATCCTATAATACTCTAAGGTTGATACCCAAGTTGTTCCCCCAATAAGACCAATTGTTTTCATGAATATTATGTATTTAAAATAATCTTAATAATATGTTTGAAATAATTTATTTTATCAAATCATGAGAAAATCTTTCCATTTTTAATCACGGTTTCCACATGATTCATACCGAAATGATATGGAATCATTGAATGGTTTTTAATATTTAAAATCTGAATATCTGCTTGTTTTCCTTTTTCAAGACTCCCAATTTCCTCTTGTTTGTTTATCGCACATGCGGCATTAAATGTTGCAGCAGTTATTGCCTCAGCAGGAGTCATAGACATATTGAAACATGCAAGTTGAATCATGAACTGCATGTTTTCAACATAACAATTTGGATTAAGATCTGTTGCAAGTGCAAGAGGTACACCTTGATCAATCATGTTTCTTGCTGGTGCATATTCTTTCATCATCAGACAAAATGGTGTACCTGGAAGCATTACACCAATTACATTTTTTTCAGCCATTGCTTTAATGCCTTTCTGATTAATTTTTAATAAATGTTCAGCACTTATTGCATCTACTTGTGCTGCAAGAACTCCACCATCCATATCATTAAGTTCATCAGCATGAACTTTTGGTATGAGCCCATGTTTTTTCCCTGCATTCAATATTTGTTTTGATTGATCATATGAGAAAAAACCTTTTTCACAGAACACATCACAAAAAACTGCTTTATTTTTAGCAAGAGGTAACATTTCATCAATAACAAGATCTACATAATCAGTTACCTTTTGATTTTCAGGAACAGCATGAGCCCCTAAAAATGTAGAAATAATATCAACTGCATGGTTCGAATTTAATTTATTTTGTACATCAAGAATCCTCATTTCAGTTTCAGTATCCAACCCATATCCGCTTTTTGCTTCACATGTAGTTGTTCCATGTTGAAACATGGCATCCAAACGAAATTTGCTTTGATTATATAGTTCATCAAAAGTGGCTTTTCGTGTATGATTTACCGTATATGAGATTCCTCCCCCCTTCTTTTTGATATCCATATAGCTTAAACCATTGAGCTTCCAATCTAGCTCAAATTCACGAGATCCAGCAAAAACAAGATGAGTATGAGGATCAATAAACCCTGGAAGAACTGTTTTTCCTGATGCATCTATAATGTTTATAGCATCATATTTTAGATTTTTTCCAATGTCGACAATTTTTCCATCCTTAATTGCAATACATCCATTTTTAATAATTTGGAGATTGTTCATTTCCTTTTTCTTACGTGGAGTATTTTCTCCTTGTAATGTAATGAGTTCATTTGCATTTTTTATGAGTATATCGATGGTTTTCATAGATAATTTCCCAAATAGTTAAAAGAGAAACCAGGATTAAGGGTTTACGGTGTCGATTTATGAATAAAATCATTGAATGTGTTCCAAATTTTAGTGAAGGTAAAGATAAAGCAGTAATAAACGCGATTGCAGCAGCGATTTCATCAGTGAAAGATGTAACCTTGCTTAATGTTGATCCCGGTGAAGATTTCAATCGAACTGTATATACTTTTGTCGGTGATGAATCAAGTGTTCTAGAAGGTGCATTTCAAGCTGCAAAAGTTGGTATCTCCTTGATTGATATGAAACAACATAAGGGTGAACATGCTCGTATGGGTGCTCTTGATGTTTGTCCATTCATCCCAATTAAAGGAGCAAGTGAGAAGGATTGTATCAGATTATCAAAAGAATTTGGTAAAAGAATGGCAAAGGAACTAGGTGTACCTGTATTTCTTTATGCAAAATCTGCATCAAATCCAGAAAGAGTTAAACTTCCAGCTATACGAAAAGGAGAATACGAAGCATTGGAAGAAAAATTTAAGGACCCAGGTTTTGCACCTGATTTTGGAGAATCTGTTTTTGTTGCAAAAAGTGGAGCAACAGCCACTGGTTGTCGAGATATACTTCTAGCATATAACATCAATTTATCTACATCTGACAAGTCTGTTGCATCAAAAATTGCTGGGAAAATTCGTACTAGTGGAGTTCTAAAAAAGGATAAAGATGGAAATAAAATTATTGGATCTGATGGTAAAGCTGAACGAATTCCTGGAATGTTTAAAGGTGTTCAGGCAGGTGGGATGATGTATGATGAAAATATCGCACAAGTCTCAATGAATCTTTTGAATTTTCGTGATGTGAATATGCATGATGTCTATGAAGCTGTAAAAAATGAGGCAATGAAAGATAATGTTGAAGTTTCAGGGAGTGAAATTGTTGGATTGATACCAAAAGAATCATTACTGCTTGCTGGAAAATTCTATAATAAAAAAGACGGATTATCCATTTCAGATGAGGATGATCTTGTCACTCTTGGCATTGAAAAACTAGGACTTTCAGATCTTTATCATTTCAATCCAGATGAAAAAGTCATTGACTATATGATCCAAAACAAAGGACCTCTTGCATCTGCATCCATAAATGGTTTTCTATCTGAACTAGCATCCTCTTCACCAGCACCAGGTGGAGGTAGTGTCGCCGCCCTTTCAGGCGGATGTGGAGCCGGTCTTATCTCAATGGTTTGTAACCTTACAATAGGCAAAGAAAAATATAAAGATGTTGAAGATGAGATAAAGAAAGTGTTAAGAAAAAGTGAAAAACTAAGAAAAAAACTTACAACCCTAATTGATGATGACACCTCAGCATTCAATGATGTCATGAAAGCATTTAAGATGCCGAAAGAAAATGAAGAGCAAAAAAAGATGCGCTCTGATGCAATTCAAAAAGGATATAAAAAAGCTGCAAAGGTTCCCTTAGATACTGCTTATACATGTGAACAACTCCTTGATCTTGCATTGATCAGTGCTGAATCTGGAAATCAAAATTCTATTACCGATGCAGGTGTTGCCGCACTTATGGTAAATGCAGGAGTCGTATCTGCATTATATAATGTTGAGATTAATCTTGGATCAATAAAGGATGATGAGTTTGTTTCTCAAACATTAAAAAAGATTAAACAACTAAAAACAAATTCAACACGTAAAACAGAAAACATATGCAACATTGTAAAAAACGCCCTTAAATAAATATAGTTTGAAGTAATTGTACAGGCTAGTATTTCTATGAAATCAGATATTGAAATTGCACAATCAATTAATCCATTGCATATTAATGAGGTCGCTAGACAAGCAGGTATTGAAAAAAATGAGATTATTGCTTGTGGTGCATTTAAAGCAAAGATAGATACCAATATTTTTTCACGGCTCAGACAACATAAACAGGGAAAGCTTATTCTTGTAACCACAATGAGTCCAACACCTCAGGGTGAAGGAAAAACAACGATGACCATTGGCCTTGCACAAGCCCTCTCAAAACTTGGGAAAAAAACAATGCTAGGTATCCGTGAACCTTCTTTAGGGCCAATTATGGGAATGAAAGGTGGTGCCACAGGTGGAGGGTATTCTCAGGTGGTTCCAATGGAAGATATAAATCTTCATTTCACAGGAGACATGCATGCTATAACAAGTGCAAATAATCTACTGGCAAGTCTATTGGATAATCATATTCATCATGGTGACGCGTTTCATATTGATCAACGATATATTGTCTGGCCAAGAGTTATTGATATTAGTGATCGAGCCTTACGAAATATTGTTGTTGGTCTTGGAAGCCCTTTGGATGGTGTTCCTCATGAAAACCAATTTGCAATAACACCCGCATCCGAGATCATGGCGATTTTATGTTTAGCTCAAAACATACAGGATTTAAAGCAACGTCTACATCAAGTTATTGTTGCATATACATATGATAAAAAACCGATTACTGCAAATGATTTGAAGGCAGTGGGTGCCATGACGGTTCTTTTAAAAGATGCGATGAAACCAAATCTTGTACAAACCCTCGAAGGAGTTCCTGCGCTCATTCATGGTGGTCCATTTGCAAATATTGCTCATGGGGCTAGTAGTCTTATTTCAACAAAACTTGGTCTGCTCCTATCTGATTATTTTGTTACAGAAGCAGGGTTTGGATCAGAACTTGGAGCCGAAAAATTCTTTAATATTGTCTGTCGAACAGGTAATTTGAAACCTGATGGTGTCGTTCTTGTTGCAACGATTCAAGCATTAAAACGACATGGAGGCGGAACCAATATTGATGCTGTCCAAAGAGGACTTGCAAATCTTGAAAAACATATCGAAAATATCAAACAATATCATGTACCTGTAATTGTTACATTAAACCAGTTTACAGATGATACAAATGAGGAGATCAATATTGTTGAAGAGTTTTGTTCCTCAAAACAAGTTCCTTTTGCAGTTGCTGATATATGGCAACATGGAAGTGAGGGAGGTATTGAGCTAGCTGGGAAACTCGTGAGCATGATGCATCAGCACCCCTCTAAATTCAAACCATTATATCCATTGAATATATCAGTTAAAGAAAAAATTGATATCATTGCAAAAAACATGTATGGTGCTGACCGGGTTGTCTATGGAGTTACAGCAGAAAATGATATTACCCTCTGTGAAAAACTAGGGCTTGATAATCTACCAATTTGTGTTGCAAAAAACCAATATTCATTTTCTGAGGATTCTCACATTCTAGGAAGACCTGAAGGGTTTAAAATAACAATTCGAAATATTCGTTTTAGTGCAGGAGCTGGTTTCTTGGTTCCAATGACAGGTAAAATTACAACAATGCCTGGTCTACCAGCCAATCCTATGAGTGAACATATTAACATTGATGAAAACGGATTTATCACAGGCCTATATTAAATTATTTGTATTTGATAAGTTAAAGGAGTATCAACATTTTTTGACCGAAAAATCAATCAAGGTGTTTCTCTATTGCTCTTAATGGATGGATGAGATGCAGGATGTGCCTAACAATATTGGGCATTATGTCCATGATCTGGAGAAAGAAAATCGAGTTTTAAAAGAGGAGAATCAACAGTTTAGAAAAGTTTTTACAGGTTTTGAAAAAAGACTGAATTGTCTTGAATTGGAAAATCAAAAACTCAAAGAAGAAAATAAGGAATTGAAAAAGACAATCATTAAGCTTGAAAAAAGACTTCGTATGTATGAGAATCCTCATACACCATCATCTAGGAAATGTTTTAAAAAAGGGAAAAACAGTGACAAAGATACTGTTTCATCAAGTGGACGTCGTGGAGCTCCTAAAGGACATAAAGGTGCCACTCGTAAAAAATCAAAACCAGATGAGGTGATTCCTGTTCCATCTGATCATTGTCCCGGGTGTGGTTGTAATCCAGGGTTACCTAAAGGATTTGAAACGCTTATCGTTGAAGAGTTACCCCCTCCAAGAGAGATCAAGGTTATTCAATATGAGTTATTCAATTATACATGTCCAAGTTGTGGGTTGAAATTTACTTCTAAACATAAGGATTGTCCACAAAAAGGTATTTTTGGTATTAATCTTCTCACACAGATAACTACATTAAAGTATCATCTACGAGGGGTGTTACGGAAAATAGAGGAGTACCTTAGATATGTGTATAATTTTAAAATCAGTTCTACAGGTGTTCATGATGTTCTCCTTCGTGTTGGTGGAGCATGTAAGAATGAATACATGAAAATCCAACAGCGCATTCAGAATGCAAGATGGGTATACGAAGATGAAACAGGTGTCCGAGTGAATGGTGAAAATTGGTGGCTATGGACATTCAGATCAAATAATAATGATGTTTTAATAAAAATAAGAAATTCACGAGGACGGAAAGTACTGGAAGAAGTGAACGGTGGAAATTTTGATATACCTGGAATTGCGGATGGATGGTCAGCTTATAGCATACTTTCCATTCTGCAACGATGTTGGGCTCATCTTCTAAGAGATGTTGATGATTTCAAAGAAAAATCAGAGAAAGGAAAGGAACTATCTGAAGAATTACATCGGAAATTCAAAAAGTTGAAGGATTTCCTAGGAAAAGATCCACCCATGGATAAAAGAAAAAAACAGAAGATCACATGGGATAAAGAGATAACTGAACTAGTGCAAAAATACAGCCAATTTGATGAATTGCATAAACCAGTAACATACATTAAAAATGGTTTAGGAAGATGGTATACATGTCTATTGTATCCAAGTATGGAACCAACAAATAATCTTGGTGAACATACAATGCGTGAGAATGTAATCATGGAGAAAATCATCGGATCATTCCGTTCAATAAAAGGCGCTGAAAACTATCAATATATCGCATCCATGTTTGCAACATGGAGATTCCAAGGAAAAAATATCTTCGAAGAGCTTGAAACACTCCTTAGACAAGAACTGTGTTTATCCTAAGCTTAACTAATAC
>Ga0164310_10002733_pt1 | contig 10194 bp, 2 predicted proteins | sample GuaBasSedimGuay1_FD_121795 | JGI IMG/M metagenome (GOLD analysis project Ga0164310, IMG submission 121795) | Subseafloor sediment microbial communities from Guaymas Basin, Gulf of California, Mexico - Guay1, Core 4569-9, 0-3 cm | ecosystem: Environmental > Aquatic > Marine > Hydrothermal vents >... | reverse complement strand
CACATATACTGATAACTGTGCATTAATAACGCTTAATTCAGGTAAAACCTATACTGATAATAGCGTAGCAACCACATTAAATTCAGCAAACACATATACTGATAACTGTGCATTAATAACACTTAATTCTGGCAAAACATATACTGATAATGTTGCTGTGAGTACATTAAATTCAGCAAACACATATACTGATGAAGAAATCGCTAAATTAACTGGTACTACTTCTCAAGCAATTACTGGTGCGACTAATGGTTTAACTAAAGATGGGCAAGATGTTAAATTAGGTGGTGGTTTAACTGAAAACACTTCATTAACAGGAGCATTTGATTATTCATTAGGAACTATTGCTATACCAATTAATGGATTTAAGTCATATGCTGAAAACATATATATTGGAACAGGTGGTTTAGTTTCTAATCCGAAATCGGCAATAATTATGGAAGATTCGCAACTTTCAATTAATTATTTTGATGGGTCAGGAAACACTAGAGGATTCAATTTTTCTAATACTGAAATGACTATTTTTGACCAAGCACATTCTAAAGGATTAGAATATGATGATGATTATAGTGGTAATTATACTTGTCTTTCAATTCCTAATGTTGGTTGGGTAACTGGTCAAACAAGTTCAAGTGGAATACATACTGCAAGTAATGGTTTAACAAAAGTAAGTACTGATGTTAAACTTGGTGGTGGCATTACTCAAAACACAGTAATTTCTGGTGGAACATTTGATTTGAGTCTAGGTACTGAAACATCAAATATTTATAATTTATATACATGGGTAGAGAGTTCTATTTGCAGTCAAGTTGGAACAACCAATTATAGTTGTTTTAATATGGATTGTTATCATGTTGATTTATGTGCGTATGAAGGTGGGGTAGGTTCTGCAAGTATATGTATTGAATCTAATGATGGTATTGAGGTTGGTACTTCAGGTGCTACAAACGCAATGTATTATAGTGATGATTATTCAACTAAATTTACTCCACGTTCAATAGTAGATAAAGAATATGTTGATAACCAATCAAATATTGTTAAAGTTTGTACAATTAATACTACATACACAACATTACGTAATGATGATTTAGTTGGTGTTAGTGGATTATCAACAAATGAAATTAGTTTATATGCAACACCAGTATTGGGTCAGAGATTAACAGTTGTTGATGTTTGTGGAAACGCACTTGGTGACCCAATCGTTATAAATGGTAATGGAAATACAATTAATAATGATACTTGTTCAACAATTAATACTGACTATGGTTCAGTTACATATATATATAACGGGGCATTTTGGAGTGCAGTTGCATTTATTAATTAAAAATAATGTTATTAAATAATTGAGTCATGCTAATTTATCAATAATTCAAACTATTTATATAAAACGGAAAATAATATAAAAAAATTAATAAAAAAATAGAATTATGGCTTATAATACTAAAATTAATCTAAGTAATGATAAAGTATGTCAGAATAGTGGCGAATTATTAACATTATCAGGTAATACTGTCATTGCAGCAGTTGGTGACATTAGATATGCATCAGAAGTAACAATTTCTGGTGACACTCAACTTGTTACAAAAAAATATGTTGATGACAGAACAACTAGTGGTACGACTTATGATTTAACTAGTCCTGCAACAACTGATGTTGGAGGAATTACTGCTGGTACAACTTTAACTGATAAAACTTCAAATGAAATATTAGAAGAAATACTTACACCATATCAAACACCTGCATTTAGTAGTTTTGGTAATGATGTGTCAAGTATAGTTGAAATGGGTACAGTCCTTAGTGGCAGTAAATCATTTAATTGGGGATTTAGTAATGGAACAAATGTACAAGCAAGTACGATGTGTATTATTGATGTTACAGATAGTAGCACTTTAATTGCAACAAATATCAGCACAACTTCGCCACAATCAGCAACAATTGCAAATAAAACTTTTGATGGTAGTTGTGGACAAACACAGGTATGGAAAGGTTGTGCTCAAAACAGTTGTAGTACTGCTTTTGGCTCTAGTAATCATACAATAACTGGTTTATATCCTTATTATTGGGGTAAATGTACTTGCCCCGGTGCTGTTGGTGAAGGTCGCCCAGAACCAAATACTGATTTTGGTGCAGCAAATATTACTGGTGGAACAAAAATTCTTGCAGATAGTGCTGGTTCATTTGGAATTACTTTTAATAGTACTGATAATGATTATTTATGGTTTGCAGTTCCTGCAAGTGTAAGTAATAAAACTTGTTGGCATGTTGATGCTATTAATAATGGTGATATTGGCGGTGGTGTTGGTGCTGGTGGTAATTTATTTCCAACAGCAGTCGTTGTTAATAATGTTCAAAATAATTGTTGGAGTTCAGTTGCATATGAAGTATATGTTTCAAATAAACAAACAGAACAAACATTGTCAATGGCAATTAGTTAATTAGTTGAGAAAACGGAAAATAATATAAGAAATTAAAAACAGAAGAATATGTCAAAAATAATGAATGATAATTTTAAAATCAATGTGGGAAATCCAATTGATTCAAGATATTTAGCCTCAACTAATCAACCTTATGTGTCAGTTGTTGCTGTTAATTCAGCAATTGCAGAATCACAAAGATATGTTGGTTTGACGGTTAATATAAATAATGTTGAATACTGGTATGAAACAGGTGTTCTTGATGGCAGTCTTGTTATTAAGGATAGTGGTTTAGCAAGTACAGGTGTTACTGCTGCGTATAATGGTATTACAAAAGAAAATAATGCTGTTAAATTAGGTGGAACATTAACTGGTGCAACTGAAATTGATGTGAATGGTAATTCACTTAGCTTTACAACTAATCCTATTCAATATACAGGAGATTATTCTACACAATTAACAGCACAATCAATTCCTGATGCAGAATTTGTTACTGGTTTAACATCACAAAGCATTACAAGCTCAAGTAACGGTTTAACTAAAGATGGACAAGATATTAAACTTGGTGGTACTACTGCATTGGATGAAACTACAAACATATGTGGTGGTGCACAAGCATTAAATCTTGGTACTGCTGCAAGTAAATTAGGAGCATTTACAGTTAACGCTACAAGTGGTGTAATGATATCTGATGGTATATTAGATTTTTGTGCTAATGGTGGTGCATTAAAACTTGATTCAAGTTCTTGTGTTGATGTAAATTCAATTGCTAATTATGATCAAGATTATAGTGGTAGTTATAGTACTCGTTCATTAGTTGATAAAGCATATCTTGATGGGGAAATTAGTGGTGCAACGAACACATTTGAAAATGGTTTAACTGAAACAAGTGGTACTGTTGAACTAGGTGGTACATTGACAAAAAGCACTACAATTAACGTGGGTACTGAGGATTTAAAAATACGTCAATATACAGTATCAGAAGATACTTATGAAACATTTTTATTTATTGATACATCAATTGGTGCTCAATTACGTGCTAATAATGTTTCAGCAGGTAATAATTCAATTGTATCTGTAAATTCATCTGAAGCAACGATATCAAGTTTTGATGGTACACATACAACTAGAATGAAGGCTACTGGTAATGCTATTCAATTTGCTAGTGATACTCCTAATTGGGAAGGCGTAAAATATCTTACTGATTATTCATCTAATTACACAGCACGTTCATTAGTTGATAAAGCATATATTGATGATGAAATTAATAATTTAACTGGGACTACTTCTCAGGCAGTAACTGGTGCGACTAATGGTTTAACAAAAGATGGTCAAAATGTTTGTTTAGGTGGTATTTTAAGTGAAGCAACCGATGTTGATATTGATGGTAATAATCTAACAATGACTAATACTATTGGCACTGTTTTTCAAATAACAGATACATTCTTGAATTTATGGGATAATAATAATTCGGGTATTGGTGTGAATGAGAATGGTAGTTATATGACAAGTCCAAGTGGTCATTTAATTCTTGGTTGTGGTGGTGATAATGAAAATGTATTTTTTGATTATGGTAGTGGTGTTGGTTTAACATATAGTGATGATTATAGTATAAATTATGTTGACCGTTCATTAGTAGATAAAGAATATGTTGATAGTTGTATTAGTGATGAATCTACGACTGCAAGTAACGGTTTAACAAAAACTGGAACTAATGTTGTATTAGGTGGAGACTTAGATACTGATACACTAATCAATCTTAATAATGGGAATTGTTTAGAAATTTGTGATACAGGTTTAGATACCTCATATAAATTTGACGTAACTGGTGTTGATTTAAACAGTAAAGGTTCATCATTTGAAATCGGAAATACTGGTGATAATTATATTTTAACTCATTGTAGTGGAAGTAATGTTGATTTAAGTTTATCTGGTCTTACTTATGGTGGTAATTATGAATCAAACTTTTGTGAAAATACATTAGTAACTAAAGCATATGTTGATAATGCCACTGGTGGTATTAGTGCAAATAATGGTTTAAGTAGAAGTGGCGATAATATTGTATTAGGTGGTGATTTAACTGGAGATACAACGATTAGTAGTACAAGTCATGATGACTGTCTATTAATTACTGCACCAATGTGTGCAACTGATGTACATATGATTGGATTCGATGCAACACCAAGTGTTAGTTGGGTTGAAGGACAATTATATTATGATAATTGTCAACTTAATTTTGACCGAGAAGTTTCAGGTGTAACACTTCAAATCGGTGAAGAACAAGTTATTAGAGTAACTAATGTAACAGGTAGTTTAATTCCTAATGGTACTGTTGTTTATGTTAATGGTGCTAGTTCAGGTTTACCAACTGTTGATTTAGCAGATTCAACTGATTTTGTAAAAGCAACTCAAACCGTTGGTATTACTAATCACGATATTGCTGATACTAATGAAGGTTATATATCAACAATTGGTACTATTCATGATGTTGATACAAACGGATTTGCTGTTGGTTCATTATTATGGTTAAATACTGGTGGAACATATTCAGATACACGTCCAAGTTATCCAGATTTTAGTGTTAGTGTTGGTATGGTAACAAAAGCAGGTGCAGGTGATGGTGAAATTTATGTTAGATTGTTATATGTTCCTAATTATACTGAATACGGTTTATTTACTGGATATACTGCAAGTACACTTACAACACTTAATGAAAAATTAAATATTAATGATTTTAATATATATAGTGGAACAACTGATGATAGAATTACTGCAAATGAAGAAGTAACTGCTGTTGCTTTAACTGGTGCAACAAATGGATTATGTGGTTTTGATGGTAGAAATGCAACACTTGGTGGTGCATTAACAAAACCAACAACAATTAGTGGTGCACAAATATTTACAATTGGTACAGCAAATGATATTTGCTTAGTAACAACAACAACAAAAGAAATTGGATTAAATGCTAAAGAAAACGGTGAATTATATTTAAAATCACAACAAGATAGTGTTGACGGTAGTGATATGACTAATGCAGTTGGTATTGCTTTAGATTATAACGAAAATGCTGCAATGCTTGTTACTGATAATAAACCAATACCTCGTGGTTTACAATATGCTGCTGATTATACTGCTTCATACTGTGACCGTTCATTAGTTGATAAGTTTTATGTTGATAGTATTGCAACAGGATTAAATGTTCATGCTAGTGTTGCTGCTGCAACAACTGTTGCTGATGGTAATCAGGATTTAAGTGGTGGTACTGGAACTATTGATACAGTTAATATTGCTGATTTAATTACGCTTGGTGGACAATGGAATAGAATTTTGGTTAAAGACCAAACTGATGCAACATTCAATGGAATTTATTCTGCAACTACAGGTGATTGGGGTCGTACAAGTGATTATGATTTCGCACCAAGTGGTGAAATTAGTAATGGTGACTTAATACCTGTACTTAGTGGTCTTACAAATCATAATAGTCAATGGATTAATGTTAGTGTTAATCCGATTATTAGTGGAGATAGTCTGAACTTCTCAATATTCTCACAACAACAAGGTGTTATTGGTGGTGATGGTATTGCTGTAAGTACTGTTGGTACAAATAGAGAAGTTACTGTCGATTTAGCAGCAAGTAATGCTGGTTTATGTATTAGTGCAAATGCATTACAACTTGATTATAATGTATTTACTTGTGGTTTAGATACAAGTACTAGTGGTGAAGTTAGAGTAAATGCTTCATTAGACACAATAATTGGTAATGAAATTCCTGTAATTATAGGTAGTGGTAATGCATTATTTGTTGATTCTGATGATTTCTCAGTAACATTAGCAAGAAATGGTTTACATAAAACAGATGCATATATTGCTCTTGGTGGTACTTTAACTGGTGCTACAACAATTACTGGCGGTGGAGGAAGTAGTCTTTCATTTGATACATTAAGTGATTTTGGGGTTGGTTTTAATAATACTGCGATTATTACAGATAATAGTGGTAGTCCTCATGGTATTTGTTATGCTGCTGATTATCGTTCAGGTTTTGTTGACCTTTCATTAGTTGATAAATATTTCGTTAATAACGCAATAACTGGTGACACATTAACATTTACTAATGGTTTAACTAAAGTAGATAATACAATTTGTTGGGGTAGTACAACACCAATGACTGCTGATGCTGGACTTCTAAGAGATACAACTAGGTTATGTGTTAAAGAAATAGGTGTTGACATAAAATCTGATTGTAGTTGCATTTATGCAATGAAAACTGCAATTGATTTAAGAAGTTGTAATAGTTCTGGTTGTGATTCTTCAATAGAATTAACAGATACTGGTACAATGGCACTTGTTGCAAATAATACAACTCAAGGTCTTACAATTACTAGTGCTGCACACGGTGCAGTTTATGCTGGTGCATATAAAGGAGACTTTGTATGTCACTCATTAGTTGACGTAGACTACGTAACTGGTTTAACAACTACTTCAGGTATTCAAACAGCAAGTAATGGTTTAACAAAAACTGGAACTGATGTTTGTTTAGGTGGTACATTATCATCAAATGTGTCAATTATTAGTGATGGTACTAAATGTTTAACATTAGGTAATGTTACTAATACAATATGTCAAATAATTGGAAATGCTAATAATTATCAATTAGTGTATGGTGATGAATTAAGTGGTTCAAGATATGGTTATTTTGATATGAGTGAAGGTCTTTTCAGAACAACTTTAACATATGATGGTACAACAATGTCTATTGATATGGATAGCACTGACGCATTTATACTAAGAAATGATGCAACAACTGGCGGTGTTAAATATTATGATGATTATAGTGATGATTACAGTGCACGTTCATTAGTTGATGCTGCATATGTGACAGGATTAACTAGTGTTATTGAAACAGAAGTAGCACAGGCAATAACTGGTGCAACAAATGGTTTAACTAAATCTGGTCAAGATGTTAAATTAGGTGGTACTTTAACTGAAAATACTACAATTACTGGTAATTATAGTTATGATTTAAATTTAGGTACACAAGTATCACCATTAGTTAATCTTGTTTCTTATCTTGATAGTGATTTATGTATTTATGCTGGTGCTGTTGGTCGTGGTGAATTAGAATTAAATACTTGTTGTTCAGAAATAAGTCATTATCTTAATGCAAATGAACACAGTACAATTTGTATGAGTCATAGTGATGGTATGAAAATTAGTTTTGGTTCTACTGGAACAACAAGTGGATTAACATATGCTGATGATTATTCAAGTTTATATAGTTTACGTAGTATTCCTGATGTTGCATGGGTAACAGGACAAACAAGTTCAAGTGGTGTTCAAACAGCAAGTAATGGTTTAACTAAAACTGGAACTAATGTTAAATTAGGTGGTACTTTAACTGAATTAACAACAATTAGTGGTAATACTCAAACATTTAATTTCGGTGATACAAACTCACCAGTAGGTTTATTTTATGTGAATACTTCTCTTGGTACTAAAATTACTAATGATGTTTCAGGTGAAAAATCCTTTCTTCTTAATAATAGTAGTGTTAAATTACATGCTGAGACAACAACAAGTTCTGCATCATCTAATTTATCACAAGCGGATGGTTTATTATTAACATTCTCAGGCACATCAAATGCTGCTTATTATGATGATGATTATAGTTCAATATTCAATGCACGTTCATTAGTTGATAAAGCATATGTTGATGGTGAAATTACTGGTGCAACAAATACATTTGAAAATGGTTTAACTGAAACAAGTGGTACTGTTAAATTAGGTGGTGCTTTAACTGAAAATACAATAGTTGGTGGTGGTTATGGTATTGCTTTTGGTAATAATGTAAAGGCAAGTGGTGCAAATTCATTTGCAATTGGTTGTGGTGGATATGGTATTCTTGAAGCTGTTGGCGATAATTCGTTTGCTGGTGGTTGGGGTTATTTTGGTGTTCCTAATGCTAGAGGTAATACATCATTTGTATTTGGTGGCGATTATAGTTGGGTTTGTGGTGATAGAAGTGCTGTTTTAGGTGGTTTTTGTAATAGAACACTAACAACTGGAAGTAATGAAAGCGGTATTTTTGTTGGTGAAGGTAATAGTGTTTATAGTCGAAATTCTGCAATTATTGCAGGTAGTGGAAACACATTATGTACAGCTGATTGTAAATCAGTAATATTAGGAGGTAATGGTATTAATGCAAATGGAAGTTTACCGAATCATGCTATTGTCCCAAATTTAGCGATTTGGGACACTCCTGCTGATGATGCAGATGGTGCGATATTAGTTTGGGATTCTTCAACTAAGAAAGTTGGAAAAACAACGATAACAATACCAACAGCAGACGTTACAGGTGCAACTAATGGTTTATCTGTAGTTGATAGAGAAGTTGAGTTAGGTGGAACATTAACTAAGGACACAACAATTAGTGGTGGAACATATGATTTAACGATCAATAGTACTGAATTTAATATAGATGCATCAAGTAGTGTTAATATATTTGGTGATTTAATTACAATTACTGGTACTTCAGATATTTATATTGAAAATACCACTGAGAGCAATTTCACACTTATAAGTGGTGACATAACATTAAATTCAAATAGTACAGTTGACATAACAGGTATTGTTACATTACAATCAACACCAAACACAGGTTCTGCAACATCAGATGCTGTTTTAGTTTGGAATAGTACGGATAAGCAAATTAAACAAGTTGACGCTAGTAATCTTGGTGAAGATAATAATATCTACAGCAAGACAACATATACTGCATCACAACTACTTACAACAAGTAGTACATACGTGATACTTGTCAATCATAGTATTCCTGTTACAATAACATTACCTGCTGCTCCAACAGATGGACAAGCATTCAAAATTAAGGATGCTAGTAGTGCTGGTGCATTAACAAATAATATTACAATTGCACGCAACGGTAATAATATTGACAGAAGTGCAAGTGATGCATTAATCAATACTGATGGTGGTGCACTTGAAATGGTTTATGATTCAAGTTTAGGATGGTTTGGTTTAGCATTTGTTAATTAATACGATTAAAAATAGACAAAAAAAAATGGAAAGCGAAAGTTTTCCATTTTTTTTGTCCGTATTTATAGTTTTTTATGAAAAACAAATGTATTTATAAAAAACTATAAAATTTTATAATGGCAAATAAACAAGAAATTTTTTTCATGGCAGGTTTTCCCAGAGCAGGAAGTACATTATTAATTAATATATTATCTCAGAATTTTAAATTTCATGGTACTGCAACATCTGGATTAATAACATCATTAATTCAGTTAAAAGAACATTGGAAAAGTAATGAGAATTATTTATCAAATGATGAAGAATATATTTATCGTAAAATAAAAACTATGATGAAAGGTACTTTACATGGTTTTTATCAGGATGAATTAAATAAAGATGTTATTCCAATTGATAAAAACAGAGCATGGGTAGGTAATTTAGATTTATTAGATGAAATTTATGATACTAAAGTAAAATTTATTTATCCGATAAGACATATTATTGATTGTATGATTTCATTTGAGAAAATGGGAAGAAAATCTGCATTAATTAAAAGTCCTAGTAAACCACAAGAATTAACAACAACTGGTAGAGCAGAAGTAATGTTAGCAGAAGATGGTATTATGGGATTACCAATAACATATTTAAGAGAGATTTTATATAGAAAAGAATATGATAGATTAATATTAGTACCATTTAATGATTTATTAAATTATCCTGAAGCCACAATGAAAAGATTATATCATCAAAT
>Ga0164310_10002732_pt1 | contig 10196 bp, 8 predicted proteins | sample GuaBasSedimGuay1_FD_121795 | JGI IMG/M metagenome (GOLD analysis project Ga0164310, IMG submission 121795) | Subseafloor sediment microbial communities from Guaymas Basin, Gulf of California, Mexico - Guay1, Core 4569-9, 0-3 cm | ecosystem: Environmental > Aquatic > Marine > Hydrothermal vents >... | reverse complement strand
CTCTTGCAGTATCTCCTCCCTTTTATGATTCTAAATATCTATGTGAGTCTAGAAGGAATAGATAAGAGCCTTCTGGAAGCTGCCAGAAGCATGGGTTGTACCGAATGGCAAGCCTTTAGGGAAGTCACTTTGCCACTGAGTCTCCCAGGGGTTAGTGCAGGATCTTTGCTTGTATTCGTGCTCACTGCCGGGACATACCTGCCTCCGATGATCCTCGGTGGGCCGGGTAATCAAATGATCGCCAATCTGATTTTTGCTCGTGTGATCGGGACCCTGGATTGGCCTTTTGGATCGGCAATTAGCGTTGTACTACTGTTGCTATTGGTGATCATTGTTTGGACCTATAATCGTTATCTGGGAATTACCCAAATATTTAAGGCTCTTCAATGAGGTTCTAGCGTCATGAAGCTGACGGGATGGTCACTAATCCGTTTTTACACCATTTTGGTCTATGTGTTCATGTTTGCCCCTATCGTCGTTGTAATGGTGTTGTCTTTTAATCCCAAACAATTTGGATGCTTTCCCATGGCTGGTTTCAGTTTGAAGTGGTATGTGGAACTGGCCAGGGACGCTGCTATTCTTAATGCATTCAAGAATTCCATGGTGCTTGGAGCATGTGCCTCTTTGGTTTCTACTACCGTGGGCATCCTAGCTGCAATGGCATTTGTACGGTTCGACTTTCCTGGCAAGAATACCATCAACACCCTGTTGCTAGCACCTATAATGATCCCGGAAGTCATCCTTGGTGTGGCTTTACTTCTGTTTCTTCGTTGGCTTCAACAACCTAAGTCCTTTGCACTTCTTGTTGTGGGCCATGTGGTTCTCACTTTGCCTTATGTGCTGTTAATTGTTCAAGCCCGGCTGGTGGGCATAAAAAGAGAATATGAAGAGGCAGCCCAGTCTCTGGGTGCCAATCCCCTCCAAACGTTCAAGGAGATCACTTTTCCCCTTTTGGCACCCGCCATCTTGGGAGGAGTGCTTTTTTCCTTCACCATTTCTTTAGATGACATTACCGCAACGCTGTTTTGGGCTACAGCTCAGAATCAGACCCTCCCGGTCAAGATATTTGGGATGCTCAGAAATTCCATTAGCCCTGAAATCAATGCCCTTGGGACAATTATGGTATTGCTCACGGTGGCATTACCGCTGCTGGCAGGGTACTTGATCCGGAGGTTTTCAAGGAGAACCCTTTGACGAGGGCTTTGCGCCGTATGTTTTTGGTTTGGCGACAAGTAATATTATTGTGGTGAGCTCTATAATTTGAGCTTTGGGGTCAAGAACCATTTATCAAAGAAAGGGGGAAAAAATGGGAAAGAAGCTGGAGGAAGGATTGGATAGGGTGATTGAGCAATACCAGGAGGGGCTCATTAGCCGACGCGAGTTTTTCAAATACCTGGGCATTGCGGGCGCTGCAGTAGGCTTGGTGGGTGGTCCATTTGGACTTATTCCGCGTTCAGCATGGGCAGCCAAATCAATACGTTTTGATGGGTGGGGAGGAGTAGTCTCAAAGGCATTTCACGAATACGCCTTTATCCCCTTTACAAAAGCCACGGGCACCAAGGTGATAGAAGGCGAATTTGGAGATATGGATACATACTTGACGAGAGTAAAGGCATCTTTCCCCCCTGGTGGGGAGTTCAACCTTGCCCATTTGAGTGGAGTCTTTGACTATGCCAGGTATACAAAGCTGGGATTTGGTGTAGTGTTGGACGAGAGCAAGATACCCAATCTTAGGTATGTCATGCCAGCTATGATGAAACCATATCGAGCTATTACAAAAGGCACGCTTTCGGCCGTCCCTTACGACTACGGCCAAACGGGCATAGCTTATAACACCAAATACATATCAAAGGAGAAAGCCGAGAAAAAGGGCGCTGCTCTGCTTTGGGACAACGAATTGAAAGGTAAGCTGGGTAGCTGGGGTGACTGGCGTACTAATATTTGGTATGCGGCGCTGTATACTGGTCAAAATCCTAACAACATAGGAAATATGAAGATAGTGTGGGATGCACTGAGAAAGCAGCGTGGAATGATCAAAAAATATTGGGGCTCAGGAGCTGAGCTCATGAGTCTCCTTGCCAATGAGGAAATCTACGCAACAGTAGCATGGTCTGGAAGAGTGGCTGCCCTCCAAGCCCAAGGGCATCCAATCGGATTTCTGTCTCCCTATAATTGTTACTCATGGCAGGAATGCATTTTTGTCTTAAAAGGCAGTGACCTTGAAGTGGCACAAAAACTGCTCAATTTCATGCTAGCACCAAAGGCAGCCATTGCAGTCGCAGTTGCCCAGAAGTACCCGCCAAGCCTTGATCCGACCAAGGTGGCGATGCCAGAGGCTGTGAAAAAATTACCCGCTTTTGATCCTACTGGAAAACTTAAAGGGTACTTATTTGCTGATCCAGAGTACTGGAATGGGCACCAGCAGGAATGGGCCGAAAAGTGGGACAGGATAAAGGCAGGGGCATAATACAGGAAAAGTCTATTGCGGGCCATAACCAACCTACCTCTTTTTGGCCCGCAATAAACAAAAGAGGGAGGTCTATTAGCTGTGGGGAAAAATGCTCGCACTCCCGCAGTGGAGTTGAGAAGCGTCGTAAAACGCTTCGGGAAACTAGTGGCTGTTGAAAAATTAAACCTAAGCATTGAGGAAGGTTCCTTTGTCACCCTTTTGGGGCCTTCTGGGTGTGGCAAGACGACCATCCTAAGGATGATTGCTGGCCTTGAGTCTCCCACTGAAGGAGAGATTTATATTCAGGGGCGCCTGGTTAACGATATCCCCGTTCACAAACGAAATATAGGCATGATTTTCCAGAACTACGCTTTATTTCCCCATAAGAACATCTATGACAATGTTGCTTTTGGTCTCAAGTACAAGGGGGTTGCCAAAGAAGAGATTAAGAAAAAGGTAAAGCAAGTCCTTGAGATGGTGCGCCTCCCTGGCGTTGAGAAAAGGATGCCCTCCCAGCTATCGGGCGGCCAGCAACAACGGATAGCTCTTGCCAGGGCCATTGTAATGGAGCCGGTTGTTCTTCTCATGGACGAGCCACTTTCGGCTCTGGATGAGAACCTGCGTGAGGACATGAGAAGAGAGGTTGCCAATTTGCAGAAGGTGTTGGGTATAACGACCATATTTGTGACCCATGACCAACGTGAGGCCCTCTCCATGTCAGACAGGATTGTTGTAATGAAGGATGGTGTCGTCCAACAGGTGGGAAAACCTGAAGAGGTATACAATAGCCCTGCGAATTACTTTGTTGCAGATTTTTTGGGCCATTCCAACTTTTTTTCTGGAAAGGTTGTTGAGACAAAGGACTTGCAGGTTAGGGTTAGGCTTAATGAAGGAAGTGAAGTTTTGGTCCAACACAAAGGGCAATTGAATCCAGGAGAGGCAATTCAGCTTGTGGTACGAGCCGAAAAATTTGAGATTCTCCCATACGATGCAAAACAATTAAACGGAAACATCAACTGCTTTAAGGGGACAATTGCTGAACGAAGTTACATGGGCGGTGAGGTGAACTATTTTGTTGAGATTGGAGAAGGGTCTTTGGTGCACGTTATAGATATCAGCAAGTCAGCGCCGTTTAGAAAAGGGGAGAATGTTTGGCTTAGGGTGTCTCCCCAGCAATGCGGGTTATTGCGTGTGGAAGATAACCCGCACTAATGGAGTCAAGGGACATGATCGACAAGCTCTTAATTACCCCGAAGCACATTGGTCAGGCTAGAAAGAAGGCAACTAGTGTGCTCTTCGAATTTCTGCAATGTTGACCATGCGCCGACGACAATCGGAGGAAGCTCTGGGATAGGTATTTCGGGTTCGGTGAATTCAAGAAGTGGCAATAGGTACAGTACAATGGCATGGAGGACAAATTGGACGATTCGGTTAGGAATTTTCTTTTTTATCAAACAAGCAAGCGATTGCCTTTCATCCAAAGAGCAAAAGGTATCCGTATGTGGGACGAAGCAGGCAAGGAATACATCGACGCCTGTTCTGGAGCTGTAATTTGTAATATTGGCCATGGTAATCCGAGAATAGAAAGAGCGATTAGAGAACAGGCGAAGAAGGCCTTTTTTGTCTACCGGACCCAATTTGAAAACCAGCCCGCAGTTCAACTGGCAGCAGACCTAGTAAAATTCTCAGCACCTCATTTGGACAGAGTCTTTTATGTGTCGGGAGGTTCCGAGGCTGTAGAATCGGCCATAAAGCTCTCCCGACAGTATTTTTATAACAAGGGGGAAGGATCTCGCTATCTGTTTGTCAGCCGAGTTCCTTCCTACCACGGCAGTACCCTAGGAGCCCTTGCCCTTACTTCTTATGCCCCTCTTGAGATTCCTTTTAGGGCCATGATCCAATCTTACCCAAAAATCCCAGCCCCTTATTGTTACCGTTGCCCTTATGACAAAGTCTATCCTAATTGCAATCTAAAATGCGCTAAGGCTCTTGAGACGACTATTCTAGAGCATGGGCCAGAGAATATTGCTGGCTTTGTGGTGGAGCCAATAGTAGGAGCAAGCATTGGGGCCTTAGTCCCTCCTGACAACTATTTCTCGATTGTGCAACAGACATGCAAAAAATATGGAATACATCTCATACTTGATGAGGTCATGACCGGTTTCGGTAGGACCGGCAAGCTCTTTGCCTATGAACACTGGGCTGTAGAGGCAGACATAGTGGCGCTATCAAAAGGGATGGCCTCTGGGTATTACCCACTAGGTGCCATAATGACGCGCAAAGACATTGTAGATGAGGTGTTACGGGGTGGTGGCTTTGCACACGGCCACACATATGCGGGTAATCCAATGGCCTGCGCAGTCGGGCTTGAAGTCTTTAGAGTCATCAGGGAAGAAAACCTTCCCGAAAACAGTGCCAGAATGGGTCAGGTCCTGAAGGCAGGACTGGAGGAACTCGAAAGGAAACACAGCATCATCGGCCAGGTCAGGGGTAAAGGCCTTCTTATGGCCCTTGAACTGGTCGAAGATCGAGATACGCGCAAACCCTTTCCAGCTGAAAGGAATGTAAACATGCTATTGACGGATATGGCCAGTGAAAATGGTCTCATAATTTACCCCCGCAGGGCCATTAATGGGCTGTCAGGAGACCATGTGCTTATCGCCCCTCCTTTGATAGTAAACGAAAGGGAGATATATGAGATCGTGGAGCGTCTTGATGATGCACTAAAAAGAACCAAAGAAAAACTCTGAATTCCGGGAGTTGTAGCAGGGAATGATTGACAAACGCACATCCCTTGAGAAAGCGGTGGAAAATATCCGCGACGGCGATTGTATTATGACAGGCGGGTTCGGCGTGCCAGGTACTCCTTTCGTACTCATTGGCGCAGTGTTGAAAAAAGGAGCTAGTGAATTGACCTTAATAAAAAATGAGGCCAACGAAGATCACATGGGGGTATCCAAGCTTATTGAAGCGGGAAGAGTTCGGAAATTGATTTGCTCACACTTGGGCCTCAATGCCACGGTGATAGGGATGATGAACCGGGGAGAGATCGAGGTCGAGTTCTACCCACAAGGTATTCTAGCAGAAAAGATAAGGGCCGGGGGAGCGGGACTAGCAGGTATTTTGACTGATATCGGAATTGATACAATCCTTATGGAAAACAAGCAATGCGTTGAGGTTAATGGACAAACAGTCATTATTGAACCGGCCTTGAGAGGGGATGTGGCCTTGATCCATGCGGCCATCGCAGATCCATTTGGAAATTTGGTTTATGAAAAAAGTGCACGAAATTTCAATCCCCTCATGGCTACTGCAGCGAATACGGTAATAGCAGAGGTTGAGAAGATTGTGGAAGTAGGCGCTCTAGATCCTGATAGTATTCACACCCCAGGCGCATTTGTTGATCACGTAGTACTAATCAAGGAAATAACTCAAGAGTATGAAATTCTTAGACACCATGCCCTATAAAGAAAAGATTGCGCGACGCGCAGCAAAAGAGATAGCCCCAGGAGAGGTGATAAACCTGGGAATCGGGATACCAACCCTTATCCCCAAGTATCTATCTCCCGACAAAGCGGTCTTCATACATTCTGAAAACGGGATCTTGGGTATGGGATCACTTTGCAGCCCTGGAACAGAGGACCGTAATCTCATTGACGCGGGTGGGAATTATGTCACGATAAACAAAGGGGCATCTTTTTTTGATAGCGCGCTATCGTTTGCACTGGTCAGGGGCGGGCGTCTGGATGTGGCCTTTTTGGGTGCCCTGGAGGTATCAGGGAAGGGCGATCTTGCCAATTGGATTATTCCAGGCAAATTTTCACCTGGCATTGGCGGAGGGATGGAACTAGCTCAAAAGGCTAGACGGCTCATTGTCACCACAATGCATACAGACCGAAAAGGCCGGCCTAAGATTCTCAAAAGTTGCACACTACCTCTCACTGCCAAGGAATGCGTAAATACTATTATTACGGAATTGGCAGTGATGGATGTTGGGCCAGAGGGCTTGGTCGTACGGGAAATTGCCGAAGGTGTCGATGTACAGGAACTAATTGAGATGACTGACGCACGACTCCTGGTTCCGAGCTGTGAGATTCCGAGATTCTAGGTTAGGCGCGGGTGGATCGCTATTTTGAGGGGAGGTGAGGGTTGCGAGAATGAATAAGAAAGAAAAGAAGCTGGTCGAGATTGTGGATAATCTCTCAGATGATATCCTTGACTATGCTTGCAGGTTAGTGAGGGAGGCGAGCACTCTTGGAAAGGAGAGTGGCGCGGTTCAAGTGGCAGAAAAAAAGTTGAGAGACCTTTCTTTTGATCCTGTAAGTGTTCCGATTGAACCTGCAAAACTGAAAAAGCACCCAGGATTTGCCCTGGTCCCGTGGGGATATGAGGACCGCAGGAATGTGGTGGCAGTCCGCCAACCAGATGGCGTGGGAGGACACAGCCTCGTTCTCAATGGTCATTTAGACGTAGTGAGTCCTGAGCCCCTGGAATTATGGGACCGGGATCCTTTCGATCCAGTAGTGCAAGATGGTTGGCTTTACGGCCGCGGGGCGGGAGATATGAAGGCGGGTGTTGCTGCCATGACCTATGCCCTCTACTCTGTGGGGAAAGCTGGCTTTGGGCTAAATGCTCCTGTAATAATAGAGAATGTAATAGAAGAAGAATGCTCGGGCAATGGCACGCTGGCATGTCTAGTCGCCGGTTATGACGCTGAAGCTGGGTTAATTCCAGAGCCCTTTGGCCCCACCATTCTTACCAGCCAGCTTGGTGTGCTTTGGTTCAAAATTTCTGTTAGAGGGCTCCCTGTCCACGCTCTGTCCACACAATCTGGCACCGACGCCATTGAGAAAAGCTTTATGGTCATAAAAGCCCTCAGGGAACTGGAAGAGGAGCTTAATCTTTCAGGTATTCCTGAAACCTACAAAGACATCCCCCATCCGATTAACCTAAATATCGGAATCTTTAAAAGTGGAGACTGGCCTTCAATAGTGCCTGCAATGGCAGAGTTTCATGGGCGGCTGTCTTTTTTCCCTGGCGTTTCATATGAAGAGGCGTGCTCGCGAATTGTGGAAACAGTGGACAAGGCCGCCCAGCAAGACCCTTGGCTCGCAGAAAATCCGCCAATTGTCCACTTTTATGGATTTAGATCAGAGGGCCACAGCCTTCCCCTTGATCTTCCAGCTTTTTCCCTGCTTGCGGATTGTCATAAGACCCTCAACGGAAGGGACGTACAAGAATATATTGCTACATGTACCACTGACCTAAGGGTCTTAAACCTATACGGATCTGGACAAGCGACTTGTTACGGACCTGTAGCCGAAAATATCCATGGCGCAAATGAACGGGTGGACATTGCGAGCATAATCCATGTTGCCAAGGTATATGCTCTATTCATATCGCGGTGGTGTGGGTTATGCGAATAAAGCCCACCTCTAAGGCAAGATTTAAATCAAGGAGGAAGGCTCATGAATGAGGTTGTAATCGCCGGCTATTTAAGGACAGCCCAATCTAGATCCAAGCCGGGTGATCCATCCAGAGATTGGTTCCATAGTTTAAGGGGGGACGATCTACTTGCAATGCTTATCCCTGGATTACTTGAAAAAGTTGGCATCACTGACAATGAGATTGATGATTTCATTGTGGGATCTGCAATGGGTGTGAGTGAGCAGTGGACATATGGAGGAAGGACGCCCCTATTTCTCGCGAACCTTTCAGAGAAAATCCCTGCGAAATTCATTGACCAGCAGTGCGGATCATCTATGGCCGCTGTTCATACGGGATTCATGGAGATCGCCACAGGATTTGCAGATACCGTCCTGGCATGCGGGATGGAACACATGACCCGTGTCCCTATGGGACCCACATTGTTTGAAAAGAAGGTTATCTCTATGAATCCTCGGCTGTACTCTGATGCGGAGTATAAACATTGGGACATCGAGGTTACTATGAATATGGGGTACACAGCAGAAAAACTTGCCTCCCAAACCCCATTCTCCCGTGAAGATTTCGACAAGTGGGGAATGCGCTCCCATCAATTGGCCTCCAGAGCCAAGGAGGAAGGTTTTTTTGAGGACGAGATACTACCGATTGAAGTCCGGCAAGCCGATGGATCTCTGATGAGAGTGGATAGCGACCAGGCAATTCGCGAAAAAGTTTCGATAAAAGACATGGGGAATTTAAAGCCAGCGTTTCTTGCCCATGGGGTAATTACAGCAGGCAATTCCTCACCTCTAAATGCGGGTGCCAGCGCCATGATACTCATGTCGAAGAACAAGGCTAGGGGTAAAGGAATTGTGCCATTGGCCACAATTCGATCCATCGGATTCGCTGGAGTAGACCCCACTGTCATGGGAACTGGACCGGTTCCCGCAATTCAAATGGCATTAGAAAAGTGCGGAATTGGAGTTAAGGACGTGGATTTTTGGGAGATCAATGAAGCCTTCAGCGTTGTGGTGCTGCATTGCATCCATGAACTAGGCATTGACCCAGAAAGGGTAAACATAATGGGAGGAGCTATTGCCATTGGTCATCCTCTAGGGGCCACCGGTATCCGACTGATTGGGACACTAGCTCGGATTCTGGAAAAGCAAGATGCGCGATATGGATGCGCCGCCGCCTGTGTCGGGGGAGGGCAGGGTGTTGCAACAGTGATTGAGCGTTGCCTGCGCCCGTAATGCCAAGCAATATGCCGTAGCCACGTGGAGGTAGAAATGACAAGGTGGGAAGATTGCGAGGCAGGTGCAAATGTCTTGCTACACGCTATTGTCCAGTGGGCTGAGGAAAAATAAATGACTTGAGCCGAAACATATTTGATCCAAGATATTAGGTACGAGGATAGAAGCATGAAGAACCCAGAGCAATTACGGCAGAAAAGAGATAGAGAGGTGCCCAGGGGTGTGTTCAATACTCATCCCTTGTTTGTAGAGGAGGCCAAAGGGGCCCTCATTAAGAGTGTGGATGGCAAGGAATATATAGATTTTGCGGGGGGAATAGGTGTTCAGAACGTTGGGCACTGCGCCTCAAGAGTGGTAGAGGCCATCAAGAAACAGGCGGAAGCCTACATTCATACCTGTTTTCATGTAGCTATGTATGAACCATATCTGCAGTTGGCGAAAAAGCTCAATGAAATTACCCCGGGGAATTTCCCAAAGAAGACTATGTTTGCCAATAGCGGCGCGGAAGCCGTGGAAAATGCCATAAAGATAGCCAGGTATTATACAGGACGCTCCGGGGTTATAGCGTTTGAGAATGCCTTTCATGGAAGAACGCTGCTGGCTATGAGCCTCACGAGCAAGGTGAAGCCATACAAGTGGGGGTTTGGCCCTTTTGCTCCAGAGGTCTACCGGATGCCATTTGCTTATTGCTATAGGTGTTCATACGGGAAGACATTTCCAGAATGCGGTATTCATTGTGCTGAGGCCTTGAGGGATTTTTTCATCAATCAGGTATCCGGGGACCAGGTTGCTGCAGTGATCACTGAGCCCATCCAAGGAGAAGGAGGATTTATAGTTCCTCCGAAAGAATATTTTGCGAAAGTAAAAGAGATATGCGAGGAAAACGGCATTCTCTTCATAATGGATGAAATACAGTCTGGGATGGGCAGGACCGGCTATTTGTTTGCTTCCGAATACTTTGGAATCGAGCCGGATATAATACTTACCGCAAAATCCCTGGCTGCCGGCTTGCCACTTAGTGCAGTTACGGGGAAGGCTGAAATAATGGATGCCCCGCATGTGGGAGGCTT
>Ga0164310_10002731_pt1 | contig 10199 bp, 7 predicted proteins | sample GuaBasSedimGuay1_FD_121795 | JGI IMG/M metagenome (GOLD analysis project Ga0164310, IMG submission 121795) | Subseafloor sediment microbial communities from Guaymas Basin, Gulf of California, Mexico - Guay1, Core 4569-9, 0-3 cm | ecosystem: Environmental > Aquatic > Marine > Hydrothermal vents >... | reverse complement strand
CTCGCCCGTTACTTCATGCTGCATCTGGCCAACGAACTCAAAGCCGCCCTTCAATATGACTTCCAGGATGACGGTTTCCCCGGAAGCCCTCGAGGAATCAAGCATCCGGAGGGAAATTTCGGGATGGTCAAACATCCCAAAGAAAATTACGAACCCAAGCCCTCCTACTATGCAATTCAAAGGCTGGCTTCGCTGTTTTGCGATTCGGTCAAACTGTTCAAGAAGGGTTTTTCCGTAGCTGTCAGCCCGGACCGCTACCTCGACAGCAAGAACTGGAAATACATCGAGTCCTATATGGTCTGGGATGGTCAGAAAATAGAATCGCTCAACCGCGTGGAAAAGTATTTGTTCAAAAACGCGGACACCGGCGAGGTGATGCTCGTGCTCTGGAACGCGATTCGGCCTTCTGATCGTCAGGATTTGCTTGCCGACGTTACGCTGGACACAGCGGGCTATACGAGTTTCGCCGGCATTGATATTATGACCGGAAAAAGTTTCAAGGTGGCTGCCTCAACGAAAGACGGCAAGACGGTTTTGAAGAATGTGGTAATTCCGGATTACCCGGTGGTGATTAAGATGACTCCGGAAAAGTAAATGTGATAAAACAATCAGGCACAAATTCATAAATTACGAAAAACCAAGGACAGTATTAGTATGACGAAAAAAGAAGACTGCAAATGGCTTAATTCCGCGGTGTTTTATCAGATTTACCCGCAGAGTTTTAATGACACCAATGGCGATGGTATCGGTGATATTCCGGGCATTATCGAAAAGCTGGATTATATCCAATCGCTGGGCTGTGATGCGATATGGGTGAATCCCTGTTTCGTCTCGCCTTTCAACGACGCCGGTTATGATGTTGCTGACTATTATAAGGTAGCGCCGCGATATGGCACGAATGCGGATTTGAAGCGGCTATTCAAGGCTGCGCATAAAAAGGGCATGCGCGTCTGTTTAGATTTAGTGCCGGGCCATACTTCAATTGACCATCCGCATTTTCAGAAGTCCTGCCAGCCCGGGAAGAATGAATTCACGAACCGCTATGTCTGGGTTGATAATCCGTGGGGCTGGGACGACCCGGATTCTGCTGGCGGAGTTAAAACCGTTCATGGCTACGGCAATCGGCACGGCGCGTATGTTACGAACTTCTTTTGGTCGCAGCCTGCGATTAATTACGGGTTCGCCAAGCCCGACCCCAACATGCCCTGGCAGCTGCCGGCGACTCACCCCGACTGTCGGGCGACGGCTGAGGAAATGAAGAATATTATGCGGTTCTGGCTGGACATGGGCGTCGACGGTTTTCGCGTGGACATGGCTTTCTCGCTTATAAAAAACGACCCCGGCAAACGTGCGACCATCGCGCTGTGGAAGTCCGTCCGCAAGATGATGGATAAAGAATATCCCGGCGCAGCTTTGATCGCCGAGTGGTTCAAACCTTCCGAAGCTATCCCAGCTGGGTTTCATGTCGACTTCTTCAGAATGGGCCATGACGACAACATGCTGCGCGGTGAAAAAGAAGTTCGCCTCGATCTCCCCGGCGATGCCCCCTGTTACTTCCGTAAGAAAGGCCAGGGCGACATCTCCGGCGCCATGGCAGAGCTGACGGGCTACCTTCGCAAGATGAAGCCCGGCGGTTACGTAGGCTTTTTTACGGGGAACCACGACGTGTCCCGTATCAGCGTCGGCCGTTCGCAAAAAGAGGTTGAGCTGGTCTTTGCCTTTATTCTCACCATGCCATGGGTTCCGTTTGTTTATTACGGCGATGAGATTGCAATGCGGTATCAGGACATTCCCTCCAAAGAGGGCGGGTACGGCAGAACGGGAAGCAGAACGCCGATGCAATGGAGCGACGGTAAGAACGCGGGATTTTCCTCAGCCCGGGCTGACAAACTTTATCTGCCGGTTGATGCAAAATACAAAAAGCTGAACGTGGAACATCAGGAGAAAAATCCCCGCTCGTTGCTGAACAGGGTTCGCCAACTGACAGCTTTACGGAAAGAATTTCCTGCTCTACAAGCTGACGGTAAATTCGATATTTTATATTCCAAGCCGAACAAGTATCCGCTGATTTATATGCGTTCGAGCGGCAAGCAAAAAATACTGGTCGCCATTAACCCTTCGGGAAAATCGACAAAAACTATAGTTCAAATTCCCGGAGTGGAATCCATTGAAAACCTCATCAACGCCGGCAGCGTCGAGCTGAAACATAATAACGGCAATTTCTCGATTGAAATGGATCGTGTTTCTTATGGTGTTTTTGAATTGAAGGGATGAAGAGGCTTCGTGGTTTCCGGAATATCACATGTAAACATCACCCGCAAAGCCTTGCTTTCTACTTTAAGGGCTTAGCCTTATTTGCCATGATTTTTTTGACAGGATAAAAGCGGAATGAGTTGTTAAAAAAATCCTATCAATCCTGTTATCCTATCTAACATCTTCTTTTTCTGTTTTTCTTTCTTTGTCATTCCTGCGAAAGCGGGAATGACACAGAACAGAAAACAGAGAAAAAAACTTGGGTGGCATGGCTACCCTGCAAACAGCCTGAGTGTAGTCAGCCACTCGCCCATTGGTTATAGGATGAACCACGAATGAACACGAATTCAAATAGCTGAAAAATTCTTCGGGCGAACTTTGCATTTACGACAAAGCTGAAATGGTGGCGGCGTTTTATCAGGGAACGACTCAGTTGCCGGATAATAACAGCGAAGCCTTGCGTCCGGTGTCGTTGCACAATCTTCGCCTGGTTCCCGGCGGAAAGGTTATGATTGAGGAAGGTGAAGCCTGCGGAACACTCTGTCTTTCATGGCGTAAACATCTGATTTTCAATATGGAAATTCTGGAATTTAAAGCCGATGGTTCCAGCCCGGAACGGTTCAAGTTGTATGTTAAAACGCATGACACGAAGCTTCGCAAAGATCAGCCTGCCCTCGCGGAGTATCAGTCGGACAATATTATAGAGGAGGCCTGACTGGAGCTTACTTATGATGATGAACTCAAAAGCTATGTGTATGATGTGCAAAGCCGTTTGACAGTCAACCCGGGCAGAAAAGGATTCATGGCTGCCAATGATATGCGAGGTTTGGGGTTTACCGATATTCTGCCAGCAGGCGCGAATGATTGTATTCCCCCTAAGGGAGATAAAAAATATACGCACATAGTCTATAAAGCCGAAGACGGAGTTAATAATTTCACTCCTTCGGAAGATTACCGAAGCCCGTCGGATGGTTGGTTCTGGCTGTGCAGCGGTCAGAATTGCTACTGGGATTGGGACACCGGCTATAAAAGTAAAGGCTCTTTGATGATTAACAGGAACTCTGAGGATTGTGAGTTACCTGATGCTGCGTTCTGGCAGAGACCCTATGGTTTACGCTCAGATACAAGCAAGTCTTCGCAATGGATATACAACAGACTGCCAGCGGAGCGTGAATACACTATAAAAACCAAGGTACGCACGGAAAATGTGGCAGGCAGGGTTTTCATAGTTTTACAGTATAAGACTTCAAATTGTCCGGGCGACGAAAGCGATGCATCCTTAAGCAAACAGGCTTTTGCCTCAATTTTGTCAGACAAAGAATTGAGCGGAACAAACGATTGGACAGAACTTACCCTAAACGCAAACTTACCACCCGCACCTGAATGCAGCCAGGTCGAGCTGTTATTGTTTTTGGAAGGCACTGGAAAGTGCTGGTTCGATGAAGTGCTGGTAAAACAATAACTATAAAAAGGAAAACAAACATGACTAAGAAAGAACGATTATTAGCGGCGATTAACAGGCAGCCGGTGGATAAGATTCCGTCTACTTACGGAGCTTCACCGGAAACGAAAAAAAGGTTCGCGATTATTTGAAGCTCGGCGAGAATGAAAGCGTATGGGAATACTTCGACTGCTGTCCGCTTGCCAGTGCCTGGGATTATCTGGGACCTGGCGATGCGGGAATGCCTCAATGGCGGCGGTGGCCCAAAGAAAAAAATAACCCGAATATTACGACGAATGTTTTTGGCGTCAAGCGTCAATACAATGCCCCAGCCGGTAATAAGGGTGCCTGTTGGGACATCATCAAACACCCTTTGGCCCATGCCGAAACTGTCAGTGATATTGAAAACTACGACTGGCCCAAAGCCGAGGAAATGGAACTGCCGGAAGCCCAGGCCGTGGCCAAGTGAAGAATCGCAACATGTGTTGCACATGGCCTTGACTATAATCTCATCTCCTGATAGACTCGCCCGTCGCAGTTGATAGCCAGCGTAGCTCAACGGTAGAGCACAGCTTTTGTAAAGCTGGGGTTGTGAGTTCGATTCTCACCGCTGGCCTTTTTTTATACCCGCTCACGGCTATCGATAAAAAACATTACAAAATACAAAACTGATTGCACCATGAAGCTCATGAAGGACTTGAAGATTTTTTAGTTTTTTTAGCTAACAAAAAAAGAACTTCATGCTCTTCATGTGCTTCATGGTGAATTTTTGTGTAGCCATGAACGGTTACATTTTTTTATATTCGCGAAAGGTTTTTGAAAATGTCGAAACCGTTGATGTTGTTGATACGCGATGGCTGGGGCTTGGCGCCGGCTGGGCCTGCCAATGCGGTAACCGCTGCCAATACCCCGAACATGGACGCGTTGCTGCAAAAATATCCCAACTGCACGCTCGATGCGTCGGGCCAGGCTGTGGGCGTTCGGCCCGGCAGTCAGGGTTCCAGCGAAGTCGGTCATCTGAACATGGGAGCAGGCAGAGTTGTCGAGCAGGAGATCGTCCGCGTCGATAAGCTCATCGCCTCGGGCGAGTTGTTCGCCTCGGCCAGGCTGGTCGAAGCGGTGCGCCGATGCAAGGAACAGGGCAAGAAATTTCACCTCATGGGCCTGGTGCAAGACCAGGGCGTTCATGCTACGGAAGAACACTTTTTCGCGATGCTAAAGTTCCTGGCTGACCAGGGAGTTAAGGATGTTTGCGTCCACTTTTTCAGCGACGGGCGAGACACTCCGCCCAAAAGCGCGATGACATTTCTCGACGCGTTGGAAGCCAAGATGGCGGAATATGGCGTGGGGCGAGTCGCCAGCGTCATGGGTCGATACTGGGCGATGGACCGGGCGGAGAATTGGCAACGAACGCAGCGGGCCTATGAGCTGTTGACGACGGGCCGGGGCGAGTACAAAAGTCATTCCGCCCGCGACGCTATCGAAAAGGCCTATCAGCGAGCTGCGGATCAAAAGGCTGCGGGCGACGACATTATCGAGACCGACGAGTTCATCATGCCCACCGCTATCGTCGATGCTGACGGCGAGTCTGTCGGCAAGATAGACCCCGGCGACGCGGTGCTGCACATGAACTATCGGCAGGACCGCGCGCTGCAGCTGACCAGAGCGTTCGTCGACGAAAACTTCAACGACTATGGATTCGACCGAGGCCCGCTGCCCGATGTGTTTTACATAGGCCTGACGCGATACTACGACGAATTCGAGTTCGAGCTTGTCCCGCCGATGAACATGGCCAATCTGCTGGGCGACGTACTCAGCCGGGCTGGGCTGAGACAACTTCGCATCGCGGAGTTTCAAAAATACAAGCACGTTACGAGCTTCTTCAACGGCAAGATGCTCGAACCCTACGCCGGCGAGGATCGCATCGAGCTGGAGAGCATCACGATACCCGAGGATCAAAAGCCAGCTATGAGCGCCTACGAAGTAACGGACATGGTGCTCGAAGCTATCAACGGCGGCGTCGGCGAGGCCCGCGACCAAGCCAAGGCTGGCGAGATGTCCAAACTGACGCTCGGCGCCGACCTGCCCAACGCCTGTCCGCTGAGCGAAACCTACGACGTGATCGTGCTGAACTTCGCCAACTGCGACATGGTTGGCCACACCGGCGTGCTGGCCTCGGCGGTCAAGGCGGTCGAAGTTGTCGACGATTGTCTCGGCAAGGTCGTCCAGGCTGTGCTGAACAAGGGCGGGGAAGTGCTGATAACCAGCGACCACGGCAATGCCGAGCAAATGGTCGATGCGACGGGCCAACCTCAGACCGCCCACACCACCAACCCCGTCGAATGCGTGCTGGTTACCGACGAGCCGGGCCTATACAAACTCATCGACCACGGCAAGTTGGCTGACATCGCACCGACCATGCTGCAGCTGCTGAACATCGAAATTCCAAAGGAAATGACCGCTCAAAGCCTTATACAGGGTCTGGCTAATTGACGCTGTCTCGCACATCGTCGTAAAACAGTGCGAGGCTGGAAACCATATAGGGCGTCAGAAAAATAAAGCCTATGCCCAGCGTGAGGATGCATAGCAGTATCCAGCCGATGAAACGCAGGCCCAGGCAGAAGAGCTTCCACTTGTGGCCTATCATCATCTCCTTGCTGCAGCGTATCGCTTCGATTGGGCCCATGTTGGGGTTCTCTGCCAAGATGAAAAAACTCTGAGCGTAGGCCAACGAAGCGATGATGCCCGGAATAATCAGCAACAGCATCCAGAGCAGTATGAAAATATTCATCAGCAGATAGGTCGCCAGGGCATTGCCAAAATTCTTAAAGCCGATAAGAAGCATGTCCAAGCTCACATTGCCACGCCTTACCAACGTCAGAAAGAAAACCGCGGAACTCAACTGCAACGCTCCGGAAATAAGCATGCTAGCCAATCCACCTATGAATGGCAGCGAGCTTATAACCATGCTGCAACCCCACAAAATCACCACAAAACCAATCGCCAAGCCCCACCTGCCCTCGAGCATCTCGCGAGCGGTAGCCATGATCTCGGCGTTGGGCCTCTGCCCACCACTGCCAGCTGGAGCAGGTGCGGTAACGCGGGCCTCGTTCGTCGCGGGCCCAGCCGTCGCGGCAGATACCCCCTGCATATCCAGGGTAGATGCCGGGATCCACTCAGCCATGCCCTCTGACCAGATAAGGCTATCTTGCTTAACTCGGCCTTGGGAAATCCACTGGCGAAGCTCTGCCTCGTCCACCGGGCCATACTGTTTACCGTCTACGTGGCAGAACCATTGTTTCATGTCAGGCTGTCCTTTCGCTGGTATAGATTCAATTATCCTACACAATCAATCGCACAAATCCAATATGCAATAAAACAGATTGCCCAATAATCTCGCACGCACCGCGGTGTCCAGCTTCATACTGGACAGGCCTGGTGCGTAATCATACAATGATTAAGGCCTCCGGGTCGTTTTGTAGAGTTGCCGCCAGCGGTTTGTGCTGTAAACCCTAGCCCTGCAAATGTTTCGAGAAAGGAATAAGTCGAGCATGAGAATCTCTCCGAAACTTTCTCCGCACCTAAGACGCACCGCCATTCTCGCTACGGCGGTTTGGACGGCTGTGATTGTTTTGGGGGCGTGTTGGCACCTCTGGGAAGTGTACGAAAACACCCTCGAGTCGGCCCGCATCCAGGCATCGTACTCTTTTGAGAAGGACGTGGTCTATCGCCATTGGGCAGCTGGGCACGGGGGCGTCTACGTTCCGATAACCGAAAACACGCAGCCAAACCCGTACCTGTCTCATCTTCCCAAGCGCGAGGTTATGACCACATCCGGCCTGGAGCTGACGCTGATAAATCCAGCTTACATGACCCGACAGGTGCATGAGATCGGGCGGAAAAAGCTAGGCCATCAAAGTCATATCACCAGCCTGGATCCGATTCGCCCGCAGAACGCCCCGGACGCGTGGGAGGCTTCGGCCTTGCGGGCGCTCGAGCAGGGCCAGGCGGTAGTTTCATCGATCGAGATGCTCCAGGGTCAGGAACACATGAGGCTGATGAGGCCTTTGATTACCGAAAAAAGCTGCCTGAAATGTCACGCAGCCCAGGGCTACAAAGAGGGCGACCTGCGAGGCGGCATCAGCGTGTCGGTACCGATGGCGCCGCTGTGGGCGAGCATGCTAGGCCACATGGTTTCGGTAACGATAAACTACGTTCTCATTTGGCTGCTGGGCCTGGGCGGAATCGGCATCGGCGCTTTGCACATGGAGCGGCGAGTCCGCGACCGCGACCGGGCCAGGGAAAAGTTAGCCCAGAGTGAACGCTACTATCGCTCGCTCATCAAGTACATGCACGAAGATATCCTCGTAATCGATGGCGACTATCGCATCACGGACATGAACAACTCAGCCCTGCGGACGCTAGGAGCCAAGCGCGAGGATATCATAGGCCGACACTGCTACGAGGTGTCGCATGGCCTGGACTCGCCCTGCCATCAGCATGGCGAGCGATGCGGGCTTCGCGCTGTATTCGATACGGGGAAACACTGTAATATTCAACATGAACACCTCGCTGCGGACGGTACGCTAGTGCCGGTCGATCTGCTGATGTCGCCCCTGAAGGACGCCGACGGAACGGTTACCCACGTCGTCGAAGCAGCCCGCGACCTGACGGACCTCGTGCGAACTCACAAGGCAATGCAGAAAAGCGAGGAGCGGTTCAGGGGAATATTCGACAACATGACCAGCGGCGTAGCTATCTATGAGGCGGTGGACGAGGGCAAGGATTTTGTCTTCGTGGATTTCAATCCCGCGGAGGAATGGATCGAGAAAATCAGTCGGAGCGACGTGGTCGGCAAACGGCTGACTGCGGTATTTCCGCATGTCGCAGAGCTGGGATTCCTCGATGTCCTGCAACGGGTCTGGCGCACAGGCGAGCCGGAGTATTGTCCCATTTCCCATCGCAAAGACGCCCAGGCCAAAGGCCCGCGGGAATGCTATGTATACAGGCTTGCCTCGGGAGAAATTATCGCAGTCTACAGCGACGCGACAAAACGCAAAGACGCTTGAAAAGAGCTGATATTTTTCTGTAACCGTTCACAAAAAAAACAAGAACCACAGATAAACACAGATATTTAAAACTACGAAAAACGCGAAAGAAAAAGCAAATTGTGCCGGGAATTCAATTCGTCACGTGGTTGCAAACACCGCAACCACGGCACCCGCCTTGGGCTGGTATGTTTTGCCCTTTCAGAGCTGCTTGTTTGAAAGGCAGGAAACCCCGCCAGAGAATCCGGTCGCTTACCTCTCATTCCTGTGTGAGATTTTTTCATGGCTTTTCGTAATTATTATTTTGCACAGATTTTAGTCGTGTTTTGTAGCATAAGATTTATTTCGGAGTTCAGATTGCGGATTTCGGATTGTTTCACGGACTAGCTTAATCCGAAATCTGAAATCCAAAATCCGAAATTGCCCGGGATAACCAACCAGTTTCATATCCGCACACGATGCCCAACGGTAAGACCAGGATTTAATTTCGCACACTCTCATTCCTGTGGGCGTTTGTTTAGTTTATTTTTTCGCAGCGGTGCTGTATCATGTCGGCTTGGGTTTGTGTAGCTTGGTGGCGTGAGGTTTTGTTTTATATTCTGGAAGCGGTGATTTCGTTGAGTGAAGATATTCATCATGAATGTGGTGTGGCGGCGTTGTATTGGCTGGACGAGCCTGTTGGGCCCAAAGGGGCGGTAAGTAAAATCGCAGCTGGCGAGGTGGCTAAGTTTATGCCGACCATGCTGCTGAACCTGCAGAACCGCGGTCAGCTCGCTGCGGGGCTAAGTTCGTTCGACCCGGCCAGGCAGCAGAGGATCGATACCTTTAAGGACCTCGGCGGCGTGGCAGAGGCGTTTCGCATGTCGCACCCGACCAAGCACGCCGCGATTATGCGGGAGTATGCGGGCAAGGCTGCGATCGGCCATACGCGATACGCGACCTGCGGCAAGGACGACGCGCGATACGCTCAGCCTTTCGAGCGACACCACGGGAGACTTTGGAAGTGGTACTCTTTCGCGTTCAACGGCAACCTGGCTAACTATGTCCACCTGCGAGAACAGCTACTCTCCAAACGGCATTACGCTCTCACGCTCGACACCGACACTGAAATTCTCATGCACGAGCTGTCGTATCGGCTTCGGGGCGACCGCCTGCCGAGCTTGCGAAAAGTCATGGCTGGGATGTCCCGCGCGTTTGACGGAGCCTACAATATCGTCTTTCTCGACGCGATGGGAAGGATGTTTATCGCGCGCGACCCGCTGGGCCTCAGGCCGATGTGCTGGGCGACCCAGGGCAAACTTTTTGCCGCAGCCAGCGAGTCCGTAGCCTTGCACAACCTTGGTTTTACCGAGGTGCACGACCTCGAGCCGGGCCAAATGGCAATCGTCGAAAACGGCAAGCTGCGATTCGAACGCTTTGCAGAGTCTCGGCGGAAGGCTCATTGCTTTTTCGAGTGG
>Ga0164310_10002730_pt1 | contig 10201 bp, 6 predicted proteins | sample GuaBasSedimGuay1_FD_121795 | JGI IMG/M metagenome (GOLD analysis project Ga0164310, IMG submission 121795) | Subseafloor sediment microbial communities from Guaymas Basin, Gulf of California, Mexico - Guay1, Core 4569-9, 0-3 cm | ecosystem: Environmental > Aquatic > Marine > Hydrothermal vents >... | reverse complement strand
GCCTTCAGCAGTTTGATGTTGAAACTGCCCGCAGTAAGGCCTATAATTACCTGTCACGGCGCGGGTTTGGCTACGACGCAGCCAGGACCGCTTTTGAAACGCTGCAGCAAAGAACGGAAGAGGTTGGCGAAAATCAAGACGGCTGATATAAGAAAATCATTTCTGGATTATTTCCAGAAACACGACCACCGACTGGTGCCTTCCTCACCGGTGATTCCGTTTGAGGATCCGACCATCCTGTTTATCAATGCCGGGATGAACCAGTTCAAGGATATATTCACCGGCAAACGCAAACCGGAAGCACCCCGCGCTACCAGTACACAGAAATGTATCCGTGCCGGTGGCAAGCACAACGATCTGGACAATGTCGGTTTCACCGCGCGGCATCACACGTTTTTCGAAATGCTGGGCAATTTCTCGTTTGGGGATTACTTCAAGGAAGAGGCCATTGCCTACGCCTGGGAATGGGTAACCAGGGACCTTGGACTGCCGAAAGACCGTCTGTACGCCAGTGTCTATGAAGAGGACGACGAGGCGTTTGAGTTGTGGGAGAAGATAGCCCCTGAGTTGAAAAACGGTCGGGTGATGCGGTTCGGCAAAAAAGACAATTACTGGGCGATGGGTGATGTCGGTCCTTGTGGGCCGTCCAGTGAAATCCATTTCGACCGCGGAGAGAAGTACGGTACCGGACCGAACGATGTTGTCAACGGTGAAACAGATCGCTTTGTAGAGTTCTGGAACCTGGTGTTCATGCAGTATGAACGATCTGCCGACGGCACTATCACGCCGCTTCCAAAGACATCCGTCGATACCGGGGCCGGTCTTGAACGAATAGCGGCGATAATGCAGAATGTCGACAGCAACTACGGCATTGATATTTTCAAGAACTTGATTGCCGCTGTGTCTGATCTTACGGGGACACGGTATGCCGACAATATCTCGTCGCACCATGTCGTCGCCGATCATGTCCGGGCGCTGACATTCGCGCTGGCTGACGGCGCCGGTATCTCTAACGAGGGACGAGGATATGTGCTTCGAAGGATTCTCAGACGAGCCGCTCGCCACGGGCGTGAACTGGGCGCGAACGAGCCGTTCATCCACAAGCTGGTGCCGGTGCTGGTCAACGAGATGGGGAACGCCTACCCGGAGATTCGCGAAAAACAACAGCACGTAATGAATGTGATTAAATCCGAAGAAGAATCGTTTTGCTGCACGCTTGACACCGGGTGTGAGAAAGTCTTCACGATTGCATACAACCTTGCTTTTCCAGACAAGAAAGGCAAGACGCTTGCTTTTCTGGGTCCACATACGTCTCAAGTGCGTAACCGAGAGTGGTCTATTCACAAGGAATTGAAGGGCAAGGGCTACACAATCAACGGCGAGACCGCCTTTGGTTTGTACGACACATGCGGATTTCCGCTTGATCTGATACAGATCGAAGCCGCGAAGTATGGCCTCAGCGTTGATGTCGAGGGATTTGAAGAGCGTATGCGTCAACAGCAGGAACGGTCAAGGGCGGGGGGGAAGTTTGAATCGAAGGCACGTTTGATCACGAAGATACTCGATGGGGAAAACATCCAGTATCCTGCGACGGAGTTTGTACGTGGAACGCTATCAACTGAATGTGAAGTGCAGGATACATATCGATCTCAAAAGGTGTCGGGTGAAGAGATTCCTCATGTATTCGTCGTTCTGAATCAAACTCCGTTTTATGTTGAAGCAGGTGGTCAGACCAGCGACACAGGTGTTATCACAACCAATGGTGCACGACTCGATGTCATGTCCGTACACTTGCACAACGACGTTTATCTTCATGAAGGCGCGCTTGTCAGCGGTGAACTCAATGATCTCAAGGAGGGAACGAAGGTCACCGCCACGGTCGATGCCGACCGCCGCTTGGATATCATGCGCAACCACACCGCTACCCATCTCGCGCATGCTGCACTGCGCAAAGTACTCGGCAAACATGTCAAGCAATCGGGATCATATGTCGGTCCGGACCGGCTACGGTTCGACTTCTCTCACCATCAGCCTATGACGCCTGACGAAATTGCTGAAGTCGAGCGAATCGTTAACGAACAGATACTCGGCGCCTGGGAAGTAGTCACTCGGGAATTGACTGTAGACAAAGCGAAGGCCAAGGGCGCGATGGCACTGTTTGGCGAGAAGTATGGCGATGTAGTATGGACCGTGTTTATTGGCGAGGATGAGCACGAGTTCTCTATCGAACTGTGTGGCGGTACACACGTGAACAACACCAGCCAGATAGGGCCGTTCTTCGTGACGCTTGAGACGGGGATTGCATCCGGTGTACGTCGCATGGAAGCGATCACAGGTCGCGAGGCACAGAAACAGATGCTCGAAAACAAGGAGTTCCGTCGCCGGGCAAGCTTGTTGGTCAATCGGACAGAAAGTGAAGCGCTGGCTGGGATCGAGCAACTCAAAGAGACGGCGTCTTCGCTCCAGAAAGAGTTGAAGAAAGCCAAGACGGAACTTGTTGCTGGTGGTGGACAGACGGTCGGCACCGAGATCAAGGTTGCTGGGATCAGTTTGTGGACACACGGTTTTGACGAGACGGATCGTGACTCCATGTCGGCCTGGATCGACAGCCGAAAGGATCAGAATGTTCCGGTGGTCGCGCTGACGATGGGTACCACCGGGGAAAAAGTCACAGTCATGCTTGCGGCCAGCGCTACGGCTATCAAGTCACACGGCATACATGCCGGCAAACTGGCCAAAGACCTATTGGCGAAATTCGACGGGCGCGGCGGCGGTAAGCCGAATTTTGCCCAGGGTGGGGTGCCGATTGGAACCGACGCACAGCAGTTGTTCGACGAAGCGGAGAAGATGCTCAGCGAGAAACAAGGATAAACTGATGGCTGAAGTATACCAGGCACTGATGGACGCCAGGGAAAGGCGTGGCGGTGGGTTCTTGTTATTGATCGATCCTGATCGCTCTCCTGAGACAGATTACCTGGCGCTGGCGGAAGCAGCCGCCGATAGTGGCGTTGACGCCATCCTGGTGGGAACGTCGTTTATGATGGCAGGTAACTTTGCGTATGCGGTCAAAGAGATCAAGTCGATGACACCCCTGCCGGTGATCATATTCCCCGGTTCGTTTACGCAGATTACGTCGCACGCTGATGCTATCTTGTTTACTTCTCTGATATCCGGTCGCAATCCTCAGTACCTGATTGATGAACAGGTCAAGGGCGCACCGTTTGTCAAGGCGTCAGGACTGGAAGCCATTCCGACGGGGTATATGCTGATTGAGTCCGGACCGCTGACCTCGGTGCAGTTCATTTCCGGGAGCCTTCCGATTCCGCGCGACAAACCGGATATTGCGTGCGCTCATGCATTAGCCGCGCAGTATATGGGAATGAAGCTGGCCTATCTCGAAGCCGGGTCAGGCGCTCAACTGGCGGTGCCGTTGGACATGGTACACGCTGTCTCTCAGACTGTGGATATTCCGTTGCTGGTAGGAGGAGGTCTTCAGACTCCTGACGACTGCGCGGCGCTGGTAAATGCCGGTGCTTCGTTCATAGTAATGGGTACCCGTCTTGAGCGCGACCCCGGTTTTGGTTCGTTGCGTGAGTTGACGGCGGCATCACATCCAAAGGAGACAATTGCTGTATGAATCAACAGGAAGCGCAACTCGAACTACAGAAGCAAGCCAGTGAATCAAGCGTACTTCGTCAGGCCGTGGTTGAACAGCTTGGCGAGCGCTTGTTTGAATTCGCGGCCCTGGTCTCCGGGGTGATAGGCTCCGGCGGGAAGCTGCTTATTGCAGGCAACGGCGGTTCCGCAGCGATGGCTTCGCATCTTGCAGCCGAACTTGTGATTCGGTTGACATCGGAGAGAAGCCGCCAGTCACTTCCGGCAATTGCCCTCACAGCGGATACTGCCGTGCTAACAGCGGCAGGCAACGACTTTGGTTTCGAGAACATATTCGCACGCCAGGTGGAGGGTCTTGGCAACAAGGGGGATATGCTGATTGTCATGTCGACTTCGGGGAATTCCGAGAATCTCATCCGGGCCGTCAAGACGGCAACACAGCAGAACCTCATTTCCGTGGCGCTTTTAGGCGGCGATGGCGGCAAATTGGCCAAGATATTGGAACGACCGCTGATCATTCCGCATCCATCAACGCAGCGCATTCAGGAAGAGCATCTGTTCCTCATTCATCAGCTTGTAGAAATGGTCGAACGCGACCTGTTTGCATAAAGATGAGCGCACCTGACAAGCTGACCGACTGGTTGTTCTACCTCTTTCTGTTAGTTGTAACTGCCTCCTCATTCTCAATAGCCCTGACTCAGTCGGCACTCGCTCTGGCGTTGGTTATCTTTCTGACAATTATTGTATGGCAGCGTTACCAGCCGTTTGTCCGTTCACTCCGCTGGTTCTATCTGGCTGTGGCAATCTACGTTGGTTGGATGATTATCTCCGCAATATGTGGTCAAACACCACTCAGTTCGCTTTCCGGTGCAAAGGAGGAGTGGCTCTTTCTCATAATCCCGGTAGTAATTTCCCTGGCGCAGGACGAGAAGAAACTCAACTGGTTGCTCACAGCTTTGTCAGTAGGTGTGATACTCGTCGCTGCCTACACGGCTTTCCAGTTTTTCACACGGGTTGACACGGTCAGGATGTCCGGGAACTTCTCGCACGCACTCACCTACGGTAATTATTCGGCGACTGCGGCACTGTTCCTCTTGGGATTCGTTATGGTCGGTTCAGGCAGCCTGAAGCGGTGGCAGCGCTGGTTGATTATGTTTGGGGGTGTAGCTGCTGTGGCCGGTACGGTAATGGGGAACAGCCGTAGTCCGATAGTGGCGATGTTTGTTGGTCTTTTACTTCTTCTGTTGTTTGCAGGCAAGAAGTGGCGCTGGCTGGTACTTGCGGTAGTGGCGGCAGTTATTGTGACGGTGCTTGCCTCCGATCAGATCCGCGAACGATTTACACCAACTGACACTCGGAGTGGTATTGAGCGTAATCTGGGCACCTACTGGCAGGGCAGCCGACGGTTTGTCTGGGAGAATTCTCTTAAGATTATCCGTGAACACCCCGTGATTGGCATTGGGGCTGGTAATTTCTGTAAAGTCTATCAGGAGACGGTCGGGCCAGAGCTACATCCGATTCACCTGTACGGACACTCACACAATGATTTCCTGAATATTACTGTCCATACAGGAATTCCAGGGGGTCTCTGTTTTGCTGGCCTCTGGCTGACAGCGCTGATCTATTTCTGGTACGGATACCGCCGATCCGAGCGGGAATCATTTCATCGCCGTACCTCGGCGGCAGGCTTGCTGGCATCTCTTGTCTTTTTGGCGACTTCGCTGACAGAGGCTACGTTTGCTGATGAGGAAGTGCGGACCTTGCTGATGTTTGTCTGGGCGGTTGGTCTGTCAGGATGGTATAAGCAATTGGATTCGACTAACAGCCCAACTCGGCATTCAAGATCCTTGACAGAGAATATCTGAACGCTATCTTAGGTCGGAAAGCTTATGGCTACGAAGAAGACGACGACAAAGAAAAAGACTGAAGAAGTCTCCAAGACGATTATCTGGCCGTTTGGCCCGAAGAATTACATCCTGTTTGGGATTGCCCTCGCTGTGATAGCGATTGGCTATGTGTTCCTGGGCTACGGTGATGATCCAGACAACGCAATCTCAAAGACCTTGGCGCCGATTGTCCTGGTTATTGGCTATGCCGTGGTGCCTTTTGCCATTATGGCCAAGGGAAAGCCGGACGACACCGAATCTGACTCCGGTCCGGCTGAATCCTGACGATTTTCCCGGAAGTTATCTCCGCGCTGGATCTGAGTTTTGGCCGCTGGATTGTGGGTGTTGAGGTGGTCTGAGGTGCTGGCCGGAGACACGTTGCAAGTGGCATACGGTATGGACTTTGATGGCAATCCGGAGGGAGGTCAGTTTACACCGTTCTCACCTCTGGCGGCGGTGGGAATCATGTTTCTGGGAGGATCGAGTGAAAACCTGACGGTGAACTACAACTGGTCCGGCTATCTCCACTGGGGTCCTCGCAAACAAGGTACGCTTAGCGATCCCTTCCGTCCTATTGGCCCCTGGCTTGCCTATCCATGTGGTGACGCCAACATGTATTACGCGCTCAGTCGTCCAGGAATCGACTATGACTTTATGTTCACTGCAATTGACCATACCTCACAGGGTTGGTTACCACCTCCATCACATGTAGAGGAGTTTGTGGCGTGGGGTAGTTACTTGACCACGCTGTCTATTGGCCCTTTCGATCTACCGCCAAAGCAGAGTATCAATTTCACGGTTGCGGTTGTAGGTGGGGACAATGTCCACCACGATCCAACAGCATTTGACCGATTGTTTGACCCAAACCACCCTGAAGTGTTCTACAACCAACTCGATTTCTCCGAACTTGCCGCCAACGCTAACTGGGCCAAACGTGTCTATGACAACCCCGGAGTGGACACTGACGGCGACGGTTACTACGGCGAGAAGCGCATCTGCAACGGCGACACTACCTGGTACAAGGGTGACGGGGTGCCGGATTTCAAAGCCGACGCTCCGCCACCAGCGCCGTATACGCAAATCCTCCCCCAGACCGGTCAACTGACAATCCGGTTCAACGGCTACTACTCCGAGACGTTTGTTGATCCGTTCACCGGTGTGAAAGATTTCGAAGGCTACAAAGTCTATTGCGGTCTTGACGAGCGGGAGACCAGCCTCTCGGTCTTGTCATCTTTTGACAACGAGAACTACAACCGCTACATCTGGACCAGCTTTTCTGCCGGTGGTCGCTGGGTGAACTCCGAAGACCCGTTCACGCTGGATTCTCTGCGAACGTTCTATGCCGACCCTGAGTTCTTGCCGCTGGTGTGGACGAAGTCCGCTCCGTACAAACATGGTACCGAGCACCACTATTTTACCAGAATGGGTTTCAACCAGTCGAGCCTGACTAACCCGCACGGCATTCGCAAGGTCTACCCCGATGCTACCAAGCCGCCCGACGATCCTAAACTCTGGAGTGAAGACGACCTTATTTATGACTACGAAAAGCCTGTTCCGAAATACTACGAGTACGAATATGTCTGTGACAATCTCTTGCCGACCGTGCCGTATTTTGTCAGTGTGACAGCTTTTGACTTTGGTTTCCGTGGTAGTTCGGTGCCACCACAGGAGAGCAACCCTCTTAACAATCTTCAGAGGGCTTACGCGCAGACCTCGGTTGACGATGTGGAGTCAGAGAATCTCGACGTCTACGTTTATCCGAATCCTTACCGGATCGATGCTGACTATCCCGGTCATGGATACGAGAATCGTCGTGGTGATGAGATTCCAGATCGTTCACGCCGGATACATTTCGCGAACCTTCCGCGCGTCTGCACTATTCACATATTCACTCTCGACGGCGACCGGGTCCGCACGATTCACCATAACTATCCCGACGGCGGTCCTGAGGCGATGCATGACACCTGGGACCTGATCAGCCGAAACGTAATGACGGTTGAGTCCAACTTGTACTACTGGGTAGTCGAGTCCGACACCCGCACCCAGATAGGTAAGTTCGCGATTATCCGGTAGTAGACATTGCACCCGCTCTTTTCCCTTGACATTGCTGTAACATTCCTTACATTCAATCGTAGTAGTGGACAGTGATAACTCTTAGCCAGAGGAGACATTAGCTTTATGACAATTGTAGTTTCCAAAGCAATTGTAATGTTGCACCTCGTGGAGAGTTATTGCTGACGCCTGCAAATTAGGCAGCTGAATTCAATAGCCTCCCTGCCAAGGGCGGCTTTTTTCATTATTAGGCCGCGGGTGCGACAAATGCCTGTGGCCCTTTTCTTTGTCGTTTTCGTTTGCAGGGATCGCGGGGAAGATCAACCTATATTGAGGATCAAAGAAATGAATCTTATCAGCTTAGGCTGGAAACCGTTTTTTGAACATCAGTTTGTACCATACAAAAACAAGGGATTTCTGCCCGCCCGCGTTGTGTTGCAGCACCGAGACCGATGCATAGTCTGCTGTGAATGCGGCGAGCTAACGACCGAAATCTCCGGCAAGATGCGACATGAAACACACTCACGAGCCGAGTTCCCAACTGTCGGCGACTGGGTGGCAATCAACGCCAGACCGGAAGAGGGCACCGGCATAATCCACGCCCTGCTTCCGCGCAAGAGTAGTTTCTCCCGCAAAGCCGTCCTGGCAGGAGGACCGAAGTATGGTGAAGGAAAAATCGAGGAGCAGGTCCTGGCAACCAATGTGGACACCTTCTTTCTGGTGACCGGGTTGGACGCCAACTTCAACGTACGAAGGATAGAGCGCTATGTGTCAACAGCCTGGGACAGTGGTGCTTCGCCCGTAGTTGTCCTGAACAAATCCGACATCTGTAAAGATGTCGAGGGAGCTGTGCGCGATGCCGAGGCAGTAGCCTTTGGCGTACCCATATACGCCGTCAGCGCAGCGACCGGAGAAGGGATGGAAGCTCTCACTGAGCATCTCATTGAAGGCAACACAATCGCGCTTCTCGGCTCATCAGGCGTAGGTAAGTCAACTCTGATCAATCGGATCATAGGCGAAGATCGTCTGGACACCGGCGGAGTGCGCCTGGCAGACAGTCGTGGTCGCCACACCACTACTCATCGTGAGTTGATCCAACTGCCTACCGGTGGGATACTGATCGATACTCCCGGCCTTCGGGAAATCCAGATGTGGAACGATGATGGCGCTCTTGCCAGAACATTCACTGACATCGAAGAACTCATGACACAGTGCCGTTTCAACAACTGTCAGCACGTCACCGAGCCGGGTTGCGCCATTTTGACAGCTCTGGAAAACGGTGATCTGGATCCTAAACGGTACGAGAGTTACTTGAAACTCAGGAAGGAACAGGACAGGCTTGCTATCCGAAAGAACCAGAAAGAGCGGCGGCGTGTCGAGCGGGAATGGGTCAAGAGAATCCGTCAGCACCAGAAGATAGTGGAAGAGCTTCGCAACAAGGGATTGACCTGACCCGGAAAGGCGGAGCTTGTTGAAAAACCCCGTAGCAGTGTTGTGTCGGGTCCTGATTTCCCGCCTGGGCGGGAGATTGTGACCCGACACGCAGTGACCTGTCACGTTACATCATGTTACAGAAGAGGGGTTTGTCAACATCCTCGGCGATTTGAAGAACCGAACAAATAGTCCTTCTTATCGAATCTATTCGTGCAACTTCCAGTCGATACCTGCGTAGAGAATAACGCATTGGCGCAGTTAGGGTATTGAAACAGACAAAGCGGTGAGGTATGAGACGGACGTCTGAGGACAATTCCCAAGTTGCGGTATGTTCCCTGCCAATATGGTGTAACGCTGTATCGAGGCAATTGTATCACTGCTCCTCCAGAGCTGTCTTCTTACCAACTCCGCATTATGAAATGGATTTGAACAGAATCGCAGAAGTATTCGTCTGTTGGTAAGGACAAGAGTGAGAAGTGGCGCGCGGAAAACTGAGCACCGGTGTCCCGATGTTTGATAGACCGCAGCCAGGCGCACATCGCCGGAGCATACCAAGACTGGAGGACCCATGAGTTTCAAAACCACACATAACGCTGCACGTCTGACCTGGCTACTGTCGTTTGTTTTGTTCGCAGTGATAGCACAGGCGGTTCAGGCCGATGATACCTTCGTCCCCGTATATCATCCCAGTATGAACGTTACCAAAGCTGCCGGTGATATCAGCATTGATGGCAAGCTTGACGATCCCGGCTGGCAGGGCGCCGCGCGGGCGGACAACTTTGCCGAGCACAATCCGGGTGACCAGACTAAACCACCCGTTGAAACCATCGCATACATAACGTATGACGACGGCAACCTGTATGTGTCGTTCATCTGCTATGATGACCCGAGCACAATCCGAGCTTCGCTCTGCGAGAGAGGACGGCTGTGGAATGATGACAATGTCGGCTTTTTCCTCGACACCTACGGTGACGCAGCCTGGGCTTACACGCTGAATGTGAACCCTTACGGAGTTCAGGCCGACGCCATGTGGACGCCTACCGGCCAGGATGGCGGTTTTGATCTTATTTGGGAGTCAGCCGGCATGATTACGGATTCCGGCTACCAGGTAGAGATGGCCATACCGTTTGCGGCTCTCAGATTTCCAAACAAGGATATCCAGACATGGAGAGTTGACTTCTGGCGCAACCACCCCAGGGAGTCAAACCGTGGAT
>Ga0164310_10002729_pt1 | contig 10205 bp, 12 predicted proteins | sample GuaBasSedimGuay1_FD_121795 | JGI IMG/M metagenome (GOLD analysis project Ga0164310, IMG submission 121795) | Subseafloor sediment microbial communities from Guaymas Basin, Gulf of California, Mexico - Guay1, Core 4569-9, 0-3 cm | ecosystem: Environmental > Aquatic > Marine > Hydrothermal vents... | reverse complement strand
GTTTATCGTAACGTTGCCCGTCACCACCCCGGTTACCCTCTGAAGGGAGATGACGAGATATATCTCTGGATACGTTATTGAAGGACCTAACAAAACACCACTTCCCTCCGCCTGATAAACTCCGCCTACCCTCTCCCAGGTACCAATACTCATATCAAATGTCCCCTTTTCATCTGGATTCTTCACACTGACCTCAGCCGAATCCCTCCCCTCCTTCTCCCCCTCTCTCACCACGGCTTCTACCCTGTACACCGCTGAGAATACAAACACAACATTCACTCTAATGCCATACATTGTGAAGTTCCCCGAGTTCCAGCTGATATCGGTGAAGGTCCATGTGACATTGGACCCCTCAGGTACCCCTGAGAGGGTGAAGTTCACACTCTCCCCCGCCCTTACGTCATCATCGTCCCAGGATATGCGCGGGAAGAGCTTCTTCTCACCCCCACTTTTTATGAGCCCGGGGGGAGAGACAAAAAAGAGGGCGGCCAACACCAGAACGGCTACAGAGAGTATAATGAGAATGAGCTTTGTCCTCATCATACAGTTCACCTTAACTGAAATATTGTTTTGCCGCTATAAAAAGATTTCTTTCACTCACCCAGGGCTGTAAAGGAGTTAGATTTAATACGCAAAACCTTTTGGAGGGGCGATGGTCAAGTGCTCAAAGTGCGGCAGGGATGCGGTGATATACCAGCCCTACAGCGGGCAGAGCCTCTGCGAGAGGCACTTTGAGGAGAGCGTCCTTACAAGGTTCAAGCAGGAGCTGAGAAGGCAGGGTGAGTTCAAGAGGGGAAAGAGGATAGCGGTTGCCCTCTCAGGGGGAAAGGACTCCTCGGTGCTTCTTCACCTCCTCAAGAGGGTCTTCCGCGAGAGGGAGGATATAGAGCTCACTGCGATAACCGTTGACGAGGGCATAGCCGGATACAGGGACATAAGCCTTCAGATTGCTAAGAGACTCACAAAGAATCTGGGCATCGAGCACGTTACAGTCAGCTTCAAGGAGGAGCTGGGGCTCACCTTGGATGAGATGGTCTCTCTTCAGCCTCCCCGGGGGCCGTGCACATACTGCGGTGTCTTCAGAAGGCGCCTCCTCAACGAGGCCGCCCTCTCGGCTGGGGCGGACTACCTCGCCCTGGGCCACACCCTTGACGACTTCGCCCAGTCTGTCCTCATGAACATCTTCACAGCGGATGTTAAGAAGCTCATCCGCCTGGGGCCCCACTCCAGGGTCAGAGAGGGCTTTGTGCCCAGGATACTGCCCATGATACAGATACCGGAGAAGGAGAGCCTCCTCTACGCCATATTGAATAACCTTGAGATTCAACACGAGGAGTGCCCCTACGCTGTGAGAGCCCACCGGGGGCTGTACAGGGAGATCCTGGAGAGGATGGAGGACGCCGCTGCAGGGACAAGACACAGAATAGTGAAGTTCCACCGGGAGGTGCTCCCCGCCCTCCTTGAGAGGAGCCTCCATGAACCCTTGAGGGCCTGTGAGGTGTGCGGAAGGCCCACCGTGGGAAAGGTCTGCAAGGTATGCGAACTGAAGAGGGAGATATATGAGAAAAAAGGAGCTTGAGATTCTCCTTGAGGCCCTCCTTGACCATCCTTCACCCAGCCCCGCCCTGGAGCAGTACACCACCCCTGCGGCGGTGGCCTCTGACGTCCTTCACACCGCCCGGATGAGCGGGGACATAGAGGGGCGGAGAGTTCTGGACCTGGGTTGCGGCACGGGGGTCTTCACCATCGGGGCAGCGCTTCTTGGGGCCTCCAAAGTGGTGGGTGTGGACATAGATCCCCTATCCATACACACCGCCCACATAAATCTCAGAAGAGTCCCTGCGGACCTCCCCGGGGTCGCCTTTATCCTGGGGGATGCCAGTAGCACACCCCTGCCGGAGTTCGACACTGTCATCATGAACCCTCCCTTCGGCGCCCAGAGGAGGGGGGCAGACAGGCCCTTCCTGGAGAGAGCCTCACAGCTCTCCGGAACTGTATACACCATCGCCAACGCCCCCTCCCGCAGCTTCACCATCTCCTTCATGCAGCGCAGGGGCTTCCAGATGGTGGGGGAAAAGAAATATATAATGCCCTTAAGATACCGCTTCCGCTTCCACACAAGGGAGAAGGCGGAGATCGAGAGCCTTCTCCTCATATTCAAGAGGCGATAGGGAATGGAGAAGGAAAGCGAGATAGTCTTCCCCGGGGACTTCCTGGCTACCGCGGAGGAGTTCATATCGGGCTATGGGGTCTACGAGGAGGAGGGAAACCTCTACTCCGCCATAATGGGGAGGGTGGTCAGGGACACCGAGAGGATGATGGTGAAGATCGTTCCAGTGACCTCAACGCCCCTCTTCTTGAGGGTGGGACAGAAGGTTGTGGGGCGGGTTACGGACGTGAAGAGCTCTATGGCGTCTTTGGAGATACTTAAAGTTGTGGGGAAGGAGAGAGAGATCTCCGGGGAGAGAAAGGGCATAGTCCACATAAGTAAGATTTCGGAGGGATACGTCCCCTCCATAAGAGACGCCATAAGGATCAACGACTTCGTGAGGGCCAGGGTGCTCATGGCAAGGCCAGCGGTGAGGCTGACCATGGCAGGTCCCGACCTGGGGGTCATCCTAGCACGATGCCCGGAGTGTGGAGTGGTTCTTCAGAGAAAGGCCCAGAACCTGCTCATCTGCCCCAGCTGCGAGGCCACCTTCCGCAGGAAACTGGCGAGCGATTACGGCAGCGGAAACGTGGGGTCCAGAAAGATTTAAACCACAGTAGGCCTTTGTCTTTTTCGGTGATCTTATGGCTGATTCCTCCCGGTTCAAGAGCCAGATGCTCCAGGGAAATCTCGCCTTCAAGAACATGGACTACTCCGTGGCTAAGGAGCACTACACCAAGGCGGTGAGGGAGAATCCCCGCTCGGCGGATGCCTGGTACAATCTGGCCCTCACATATGAGAACCTCATGAACTACGAGGACGCCATAGAAGCCTACAAGAGAGCCATAAAGCTAAATCCCAAGGACGAGAGGTACTGGAACAACCTTGGAGCCCTTGTGGCGGAGCTGGGAAGGGTGAAGGAGGCAATGAGGTGTTTTGACAAGGTCACCGACATCAACCCTCATTCCAAAGAAGGGTGGTACAACAAGGCAGTTCTCCTGGCGAAATACGGCAGGTTTAAGGACGCCCTCGTCTGCATAGATGCCGCCCTGAGGGAGGACCCAGACGACTCTGACTTCCTTCTCACAAAGTCCTACATCCTGGAGGCCTTGGGGAGGAGGAAGGAGGCACAGGATTATCTAGACGCCGCCATGAGAATTATCGCCCCCAGCGAAGATGTATATTCGGAGGCAAGGGTTGACGTCTTCGGAATGTACGACACAGACGCCTCGGGCAGGCCCATATCGGACCTGGAGTGGCTGGACAGGGGCTCAAAGTTCCACCTCTCCGGGGACTTTGAAAGGGCGGAGTACTGCTACAGGAAGGCTTTGGAGAGGAACCCCTCCAACCCCGACGCTTTCTTCGCCATAGGAAATGTCCTTCACGAGATGGGGAAGGCTGAGGAGGCCTTAAGCTACTACCTGAAGGCCGCAGAGCTCTCGCCGGACAACTCCGACGTCTGGTACAATATGGGGAACACCTACCTTGACCTGAAGTACGTCCACAGGGCGATAGAGTGCTACGACAGGGCGCTGAAGTTAGACCCGGAAAAGACCGAGGCTGTGATAAACAAGGCCGCCGCTTTGAGAATGCTGGGCAGGATAGACGAGGCCATATCCCTCTACCAGAAGGCCCTGAAAGCCGACCCGAAAAACGCCATTGTATGGTTCAACCTGGGGAACGCCTACGACGCCATGGCCAATTACAGGAAGGCCCTACAGTGCTACGAACAGGTTCTGAGGCTGGATCCCGAGAACGTGGAGGCCTGGTACAACAGGGCCGCCGTGCTCTACGAGAGGGGAAAACTAAAGGAGGCCCTGAAGTCCCTGGAGAGAGCCCTTTCCGTAAAGCCCGACTTCAAGGAGGCCGCCATGCTGAGAGATGACATTTTAAAAGAGATCGGGGCCGTCTAATTTATATTGCACTTACCGCATATACCCTCAAACATAAGGGGGCATGCTTTTGGCAAAGATTAAGACCTCTGAGGGTAGTGCCATAGAGACTGAAGACTTAAGGGAGCCGACGGTTCTGACCGTGCCCGGGGGTTTCTCATCCCAGTCCGAGGCCATATTCTACTTCCCCAGGGCGCCCACGCCGGATACGAAAAAGGAGATTCTCAAGAGGAAGCTCCTGGGGGCCGCCCTTGTCTTCGTTGGGATTGCCCTGGTCGCCGCAGGATACTCCGGGACGGAGCTCCTGAGCGAGATCAAAGGGGTCTACCTTCTCCTGGCAGTCCTTGCTGCCTTGGGAGCAGGCCTTTTCCTCTACATCCCCAACCCGCACCTGACGGGAATCGTGAGGGGCTCCATGGCCCTGGTCTACCTGGTGGTTACAGTGGCCATCCTGACCAGCGTTATATCCGCCTTGGGGGAGTTCTCAGGAGAGGACCTTCAGGGCAGCATGGATGCCTTAAAGGCCTCCCTTCCCTCAATGGCGGAGTTTCTCATAATCGCCGGTGCTATACTGGCCAGGGCCGGCGGAGGGGTGCTGAAGGACTCCATCCGGGAGCTCACAGACTTCTCACCGGCGGTAATAGTACTTCCGGGGAAGTTTGGAAAGTGATCACTGAATGAGGTCCCTTAAGACCTTCAGATTGGCGGAGTACCAGACGTCTCCCCCGGGGGTCTCCAGAATCATGGGGTGCTCCTCAAACCTCCTGTCGTTAACAAGAAGCCTGAAGGCTTCAATCCCTATCTCACCTTCCCCAATGTGCTCGTGGCGATCCTTCTTCGAGCCCAGGGGGAACTTTGAATCGTTCAGGTGGAAGGCCTTGAGGTTCCTCAAGCCTATCACCTCCTCGAAGCGGTCGAAGGTCTCCCCGTAGGCCTCAGGGGTCCTTATGTCGTAGCCCGCCGCGAAGGCGTGGCATGTGTCGAAGCAGACCCCCAACCTCTCCCTATCCCCCACCATGTCCATGATCGCAGCCAGCTGCTCGAATGTGTATCCCAGGTTGGTCCCCTGCCCAGCGGTGGTCTCAAGAAGTAGCATCACCCTGCTCTCGGGCGCCCGGGAGAGGGACTCCTCAATCCCCTCGGCAATCTTCTTCAAACCCCACTCCTCCCCCTCCCCAAGGTGGGAGCCGGGGTGGAAGACCAGATAGGGGAGATCCAGCTGATCAGCCCTGACTATCTCGTCCACGAAGGCCTCAACAGACTTGCGATATATCTCCTCTTTCGGAGAGCCCAGGTTGATGAGGTAGGAGTCGTGGGAGAGGGCTATCTCGATGCCGAACCTCTTCATATTCTCTTTAAAACCCTCTATCTCCTCCTCCTTCAGTGGCTTGGCCCTCCACTGCCTCTGATTCTTGGTGAATATTGCTATCGCATCGCACTGAAGGGAGGCCCCTCTCTCAGGGGCGTTCTGAACCCCCCCCTGGGTGGACACGTGCGCTCCCAGAAGACCCATGGTATCACCTCAGCTTCAATAGTCCCGGGGTGGATTTATCCTTTTCCCCTCATCCCCTTTTCAATATCTTCACGAAATAGACCCCTCCAGCTATGAGGCCTGCAACAGCCCCGGGGGAGAGAGGGTAGAGGAAGGAGACCGCTATTCCCACAAGGCCGCTTATGAGCGCTATCAGGAAGGTTAGGGCTATGACGCTGTTTATGCTGCGAGCCCCCTCGTGGGCGGCCGCTGCTGGGGCTATGAGCATTGCGTATATGAGGATGGCCCCAACCCCTTTAAGTATCACCACAGCGGAGGCAGCTATGAGGACCGTAAGGAGGTAGTTGTACCTTGCTGCCCTCACGCCGTAGGCTATCGCCCCCTCCATATCAAAGGATATGAAGAGGAACTCCCTGTAGAAGAGCACGAAGATGGCGGCGACGGCTATGGTGGCTATAAGCATGAGAAGTATGTCTCCCTCAGTGAGAAGCATCAGGTCCCCCATAAGCAGCCCCCAGGCCCTTGAGGAGTACTCAGGGATCAGGGATATGAAGAGGATGGCCAGCGCCATTGAGATGGCAAAGGCCACCCCGATGGCAGTCTCGCTCCTCTCGCTCTTTCCCTCCCTGGAGACGTACCCTGCGGAGAGGGCCATGAGAACGGCGAATATGAGACCCCCCATAAGCGGGTGCATATGAAAGACTCCGTAGACATCAAGTACTATGGCCAGGGCCGCCCCAGCCAGAGCAGCGTGAGCAGCCCCGGCCACCAGGAAAGACTGCCCTCTGAAGACGGTGAAGGAGCCCGCCAGGGCGGCGTTTATTGATATCAGAACAAGGGCCACAAGGGCTCTTATCAGGTAGGGGGTCGCAAGTAGCTCAAGCATGGGTATCCCCCAGGATCGGATGGCAGTACCCAGATTCGCAGGTCACCGTCCTCACGGGCGCTCCGTAGGTCTCAAGGAGGTTTCCGCTCGTTAAGACCTCAATGGGTGGACCGAAGGCAATCAGGCGGTGATTCAGGAGCATCAGCAGGTCTAGGTGGTGAAGAATCGGGTTGACGTCGTGGACTACAGTGACTATGGTCATTCCCCTCTCCTCCTTCAGGTCGTTCAATATGTCCACTATGGAATCCTTGCTGGGAACGTCCATAGCTGAGAAGGGCTCGTCCAGGATGAGGATCTGCGGGTCTACCGCAAGGGCCCTGGCCAGAAGAACCTTCTGCTGCTGGCCCCCGCTCAGCGCCGAGAAGGGCCTGTTGAAGAGCTCGGGGACTCCCACGTACTCAAGGGCCCTCTTCGCCTCCCTTATGTCGGAGGGGGTCTTAACGGAGAAGGGGCCCTTACGGCTCATCCTACCCAAAAGAACCACCTCAGAGACCTTCACTGGGAGGTTCTTAGAGATGCTGTCCCTCTGCGGCATATACCCCACCATCCTCTGGACGCTCATGGGGTCCTTGGAGGGGTCCATCCCCATCACCTCCACCCTCCCCGAGGTGGGCTTCAGAAGGCCGATCAGTATCTTCACCAGGGTGCTCTTTCCGGAGCCGTTGGGACCCATTATTGCAGCGAATTTTCCCCTGCCCACCCGGAAGGAGACATCCTTCAGAACCTCCACCTTCCCGTCGTATGAGAAGGAGACCCTCCGGACCTTTATCGCCATATCTGCTATCTCCTCCTTTGCCTTTCCTGCGGCTATCATGCGCTCACCCTCATGCGGTATATTACGTAGGCCTCCCCGGCGGCGAGCACTGCCAGGGAGATGATTACAGTGAGGAGAAAAGACCATGAGAACCCTTCAGATGAGGAGGATGAGAGAAGACCCTTAAGGGATGCCAGGTTGTAGTACTGAAGGGATATGGGGTCCGAGGACTCCTCTGAGACTATGAATTTCACATAGACCGTGGGAGCCCCGGTGTCCTTCGATATCTGCCGGGAGAGCTCTCCAGCTTTGGCCTCCCTCATGGATTCGGGACAGACCACTCCCAGATATCTCCCGTCCTTAAGTCCCTTCTCGATCTGGGCTAGCTCCGCCCCGGAGAGGAAGCCGGAGCCTTCCTTTAAGAGTGTAGCCCCCACTTTCATCCCTGCGTTCAGAACGATGTAATTGACCCCGGGGACCGCCGTCACCACGCTCTTGCCGTAAAGGCCCAGCCCCCGAGAGGTCTCAAGGATGTCACCTCTGGCCCTCTCAACCCTCCCCTCAAACTCCTCGTAGTTTGCTGTGTAGTGGGCCGCTCCCTCAGGATCCAGCTCTGAGAGAGAGTCCCTCACAGCCCTGGCTATGGCCAGTGTGTTGTCGAAGTAGAGCCAGTAGCCGTGGGGGCACTCCGAGCATGAGGGGAAGTCGTGGAGGGTTGCCCCATAGTCAGGGAAGTCCAGTATCTCCTTTTCCCCGAAGCTCTCTTTGATGCTCTCCTCCATGTGAAGAAGACCAGAGTTTGCCAGCACGATTAGGTCTGCTCTCTCCAACAGCTCCCTATCCTTAGGAGTCAGGGAGAAGGAGTGGGGGTCGGCCCCGGGGGGCATGACGGATTTCACATCTACCCTACCTCCCCCGATCTCCCTCACTATGAGGGCGATGTCTGGAATCGTCGTGACCACCTTCACCTGCGGCTCCTCTCCCACCACACCCCCTGAGGGGAGATATGAGAACGCAAGCAGGATTAGGGGAAGCGCGCTAAGGGGCCTCATTTCACACCCTCCCCGGTATCTCAAGCCCGTGGGGGCACCTGCTGGGGTTCCCTGAGACCTCGCACAGCCTCTCAACAAGCTCTTCGCTAGCGTGGTACTGAAGGTTATGGGCCTCCTCACAGGCCTTCTCAAGGGGGAGACCCAGGACCCTGCAGAGGTAGGTCTCCAGAATCCTGTGTTTCCTTATGAGATGCCTGCAGTAGGCCCTGCCCCCCTCCCCTATAGCAAAGCCCTTGTTTCTGAAGTATCGCCCCATTCCCCTGGAGGATAGCTTCTTTAAGTGGGCCTGGGCTGCGGGGCGGGATATCTTTCTGACTTCTGCCACCTCCCCGGGGGTGATGAGGGGTTCTTCGCTCAAGTACTTCTCATATGCAAAGAGGAGAATCTCCGACTCCACCCGGGTTATCATACATACCACCTAACGTGGTTAATGTCGGGTTAACTATAAAAGAGTTATCCCAAAGATTTGCGGAGTATCATCGCTGCTGAGGGAATTACTTTTGGTCCCCCGGTAGAGATTGTATACATCGCCTCACCAATTAGTTTTCAGTAGCTTATCAATGGATTATGGGGCTTCTTTTACCTCATTAACAAACTCTTCAATAAGTCTTTTAACCTCTTCTCTACTGACCGCATCTTTACTGTTTATGTGTAAAGAGTCCTTTAAGATATATATTTTGGTTTGGAGATTTGGGAGGTTGATGATCTTTATAGGTTTAACCAATTGGATACCACTATTTGTCGGACTATATAAGTCATATTTTATATTTTTGCTTTTTAGAAAAACCTCAATATTATCATATACATCAACTAATGTTATCCTATTTCGGTTGAATCTTAATATTTCAGAGTTTATGAGTAAATCTTTATCTATTCTACTAAACAATATTATTAATGTTATGAAGTACGGTGTGGTGATTAGAAGTACAATTAGATTACCATATTTTATAATCTCGGGGCCTGAAATTGCATAAATAAAGAAATATAGCATGAGAATCATTAAAGATATTATTATAGATATTGTCGTAATGACATATTGGAAGGCACCACTCATCCACTTTATACTCACTCCTTTCACCTCAGAATATATCTCTTGGACAGATCTTTCTCGCTCTTAAATCCCTTATAAACGTATCCACCACATCTCTTACCTTGTCCCTTTTTTTAGTATCTTTGCAATATAGATATAGCTCTTCCGTAAATATGAAGATCTTAGCAGTATAATCTGGAAAAATTATCTCTTTCACCGGCCTAAATAGGAAGAACTCTTCACCAGCATTCTTGGCCCAACTATATTTTATCCCTTTATTCTTCAAGAATGTTTCAATATTGTCACATATCTCACTGAAATTGATTTTATTCCGTTTATACAGAAGCACTAAAGAATTCCATAGAAGCTCTCTCCTTGTCAAATAGAAAAGAATCGTGAAAACTGTTAACCCTACCCACATTGCAATAAGTCCGTATCCCGCATAACGAATGGCAGGAAGAGCATCATTTATAAAATAAATAGCACCATTATAGACTAGAATGAAAAAGAAAATATCCATTATTATAAGAAATCCCATTATAAATAGAAACGTAAATTTCATAGGAGTCCAGTAAATCTCTCCCATGTATTCACCTCATCAATCTTTCTCCTCTTTTGTTGGTAATAGTTTGATATCCTTATAGAGAAAATAGCACTCAGGTGCCAAAATGGGGGATATAAAACTCCGAGAAATATTATCCCGGGATTAGGAATGCCCTTTATAGCTGCAATCCCTCCACTTATAAAAGCTATCCCTGAACCTAAAAAGCTCCTAACCAAGGCGAAGGTAATGCCAATCGTCACAACTGTAAACACTGGAACGATTCTTAAATGAAAGATTCCCTGTTTTCCTTGATCTAATTTTTCTCTTTCTGCCTTATCTGCATTACCTGTTGTTACCACTGCTATGCTTGCTCTTACTGAACATAAATTAGAACTATGTACCTCCC
>Ga0164310_10002728_pt1 | contig 10206 bp, 13 predicted proteins | sample GuaBasSedimGuay1_FD_121795 | JGI IMG/M metagenome (GOLD analysis project Ga0164310, IMG submission 121795) | Subseafloor sediment microbial communities from Guaymas Basin, Gulf of California, Mexico - Guay1, Core 4569-9, 0-3 cm | ecosystem: Environmental > Aquatic > Marine > Hydrothermal vents... | reverse complement strand
TGTTCACCGTTGATGAGTAATGCGTATGATGCTGTGCCTAAGACTAATGAAGAATTGAATCTACCTGATACAGCATTTAATAAGATGATTGAACAGGATGAGATGAAAAAGTTCTTGGAGGATATACAAGATGGCACAGATTAGAATCAAACTAACGGAAGCTGAAAAGGAAAAGTTAAACAGGGTCGCCTTATATAAAGGTATAAGTGTGACCAAAGTTATTAAAGAATGGATAGATAGTGCTGAGATTGATAATGTCGGCGCTCAACTATTCGGGAGGAAAGATGCCTAATAGAACGATGAAGAAGAATCCTCGTCCGAAGGATCCAGTAACAGGTAAGTTCGTACAGAAGAACACTGTACAAAAGGAACTAGCTTTAGCCAATATTGATGTAGATAATTTACCAACTAAGTTTAGGACTGCTGAGGAGCTGAGGGGTTATATATTAAAGCAAACTGATGGTGGTGCTGACATAATCAAGAAGCTGTTGAAGGATTTAAAAACAACAAGCAAGAGAGTTACACCAGCTGTTCAAAGAGATATAGCCAAGATGTTGATGGAGATGCTTATACCTGATGCTAAACAGACTCTACAGATGGGTTTAGAAAGTCCAGATGGGAAGTTTGTATTCAAATGGGCTAATGAAACAGGAAATGAAGATTAATGAAAATTTGCTGGGATAATTTAGATAAATGTGTTTGAGTTGTCATAATAAAACCAAAGGCAAGGAAATGGATTACAGGATGTTTCTTGTTAGAAGGGGGTGGTTTGTCGATGCCGAAAGAAATTATATTACCTTTCGCTCCGCATAAATATCAAAAAGATATTTACAAAGAATTGAAGCGTTTTACAGTTGCAGTTTGTCATCGACGCTGACTGTTTTGGAAAAACAGTATTAGCAGTAAATGTATTAGTAAGAATGGCAGTAACGTGTCCTAAAGAGATGCCCAGGTTCGCGTATATATGTCCGACTAACAAGCAGGCGAGAGATGTAGCGTTTGAATACCTTAAGAAATACACCAAAACCATACCTGGAAGCAAGGTAAATGAGACAAATGGATACGTTAAATTCCTAAATGGAGCAAGAATTACTCTGTATGGAGCAGAAAATGCAGACAATTTAAGAGGTATGTATCTTGATGGAGTGGTATTAGATGAAGTAGCCATGATGAAAGAGTCAGTTTGGGGTTCAGTTATTAGACCACTGCTTACAGATCGTAAGGGTTGGTGTTTGTTTATAGGTACACCGATGGGTAAGAACATGTTTTACAAGCTTTATCAACAAGGAATGGATGAAGAACATAAAGATTGGATGTCATTTATGTTCAAAGTTGACCAAACAGATATATTAGATCCAGATGAGGTTGAAGCAGCTCGCAAGATAATGTCAATAGATGAGTATGCACAAGAGTTTATGTGTTCATTTGAAGCTAGTATTAAAGGCGCATACTATGCAAATGTGCTATCAACTATAGAGAAAGAAGGTAGACTAGGTGGGTACCCATGGGTACCAGAGCTTCCTGTATATACAGCATGGGATTTAGGATATAAGGATGACACAGCTATTTGGTTCTATCAAAAGCCACCAGGCGGCTTCCCGCGCATCATAGATTATTACGAGAACAACCAGAAAGGTATACTTGAGTATGCTAATATAATTAACCAGAAACCATATTTCTACGGAGCCCACTACGCTCCTCATGATGTTAAGAAGCATGAGTTAGGTAGTGGTAAAACTATTAAAGAAATAGCAGCAGGATATGGTCTTAGATTTCAAGATGTTAAGAGAATGCCTATACAAGATGGTATAAACTACGTTAGAATGTTCTTGCTCAAGTGTTATTTTAATACAGATAATAAGTATGTAGACAAGGGTGTTGATAATCTCAGGTCGTACAGAAGAGATTATGATGAGAGGTTATCAGTATTTAGAAAGAAACCAGTTCATGATAGTGCATCTCATGCGTCAGATGCTTTTAGATACTTGGCTATATCATATGATGATGACGATCCATCGTTGATGGGACACAAGCTACCAACACACCAATTTAAGGATAGCTACAAGAGAAGGAATCCTTTTGAGAGGGTGCCGACTAATTCGTTTCCAGTTCCAGAGAGGCACAACATAATAAGAGTATCAAGGTAAGGAGTGTTATATGGAAATAGTACGAGTAAAGACGTGGGATGACTTTGTATCTTTAACTATCCTGGTAAAAAGTAACCAGCATAAAGAATATAGATGTAGTGATGATGACTACATTAAATGGTTAAATAAGAAGTGGTACAACAGTAATACTGTAATGTATATAGTAAAGAGTGGTAACACACCAGTAGCGTACACAGTGTTAGACAGAGTTAAGAACGTGATGCGTAATGATCTATTAGTTGTAAACATTTATGTAGTACCAGAACACCAGGGTAAACGAGTAATAAATATAATGATAGGTGAGATGGTAAGGTTGGCTGTTGAAAACAATATGAGAATTATGTGGGACAGTTTCGCATTACCAGAAAGTCATTGGTTGAGATACATAAAAGATTTCGGTCTGCCTGATGGAGTTATGAAAGTTAAGAAAGTATATTGGGTTGACATAAACGATATAAACAAAATAGAAAATAGAGAACAAGTAATTCAAAACGCTGGAGGATAATATGTTTACAAGCAACTTATTTAGATTAATGTTATGTGCTATGTGTTCAGAGGGCAGTGATAATGACAACGACTCTGATTCAGGTGGTGATTTCGGGTTAGACAGCAACCAAGGCGATGATGGTTGGGGTGGTGGCTCCAGTGATAATTCAAGTGATAATGACAACGACAATGATTCGGCTTCTGGCTTTGGTGGGTACAATGATGGTACTGATAATACCAGTGATGGGTTTTCAGGCACAGCAGATATTGAAGGCTCTGAGGTAGGTGGAAGTCCAGGTGGTAGTTACACAGGCGCTCCCACAGGACCAGCCGACCCAGAAGTATCTACTGATAATAGTAATGCTGATGTTGATTATTCGGGGTATGAAGGATATAATGAAAGCGAAGTTGGTGGAGGTCCAGGCGGAAGCCAAACAGGTGGTCCTTCAACAGGTGATGATCCAGGAGTTTCTACAGACCTTTCAAATCTGCCTCCTGATTGGAGTTGGAGCTTAGAAGACGCTTTAGCTGGTTTCAGTATTGGTATGGGTATTGCAGGTGCTACGGGAGCTATAATTGGTGGCGGTCTTACTGGGTTGGATTCAGAACCAGGCAAAGTTGAAAATATAGAGGGGTATACTCCAGGTCAAGGTGAAGACGGACCTGGTTGGTCTGATGGTCCATCGGATGATACTGGTTATGAAAACGACGATGGTGGTGGTGGTCGTGATGATGATGGCGATAGTCCTTGGACTTCAGTTGAAGACGAAGACGACGAAGACATTGAACCTCCAGTTGAAGTTCCTCCAGAAGGTGGCGCTCCTGGCGATATAGTCAATAACCCCATAGAAGAGTATCTACAAGAGTTGTCAGCAAGAAGAGAAAATAGGTTTGGTTTTGCTGATACCAGGCAGTTTCAGGATGATGGTACACCTACTGTGTTCATCGAATCAGCATGGGGTGCTGGTGGGGCTGGTCAATTAGATATAGATACAGATGATGAGGAAGTAGAATTTATGTATGGGTAAGGAGGGGTTATGGAAGTAAGGATTTGTGATGACGAGGATGTAATAGGGGTATTGATGTGTGCTAAGGCAGATAAGAGCTTAATGATAGATACATTTGATAACTGGGGTAATTATCAAAAGTGGTTGTTGGATGCGATTTATGGTAAACAATATCAAGTATTAGTGGTAAATAATGGTATAAAAGTAATAGGATTCTTAGTATGGCAGTTGTATTTAACATATTTAAAGTGGTCAGCATTCTTACATTTCATTTATGTTGATAAAGATTATAGAAACAACGAAGTATCAGATGAACTTATGACGGCGTTTATGATAAAAGTGTATAACTCATCCGCACAAGGTTGCAAGTTTGATATTAGATTTCTCCCAGATAGATGGGTACAAATCATAACTTCGAACGTACCTTCAGATAAATACAATACATACCATATCAAGCGGACAGATGAGTTAAAAGAGTGGTATAACAAGTTTATACGACCAAAGGAGTAATAATGGGGGGTGGAGACTGTTTCATAGCAGGTACAAAAGTTACAATGTCAGATGACTCTACTAAGAATATCGAGGATATCGTCATTGGTGATGATGTATTAACCTTCGATATTGATAAAGGTGAGTTAGTTGGAAAAAAAGTGAATGGTTTAATGACACAAGTTCACACAGGTGATGGTGAAGATTACACCATTAAGATTAAATTCAATGGTAAGTTCGAAAATCATAATACACACACTCATCCATATCTCATAAAAGATAAGGGATGGGCGTCTTATTCACCAGAATTAACAGAAAAAAAGTACGATTTGAGTGGAATTAAGCAGTTGGAGTTAGGTGATATGGCAGTTTTGTATTCTGATGAAAAGATACTTCAAGCACATATTACCAACATAGAAGAGGTATATGACGAGGTTATTACCTATAACCTTATGGATATAGAAGACGTACACAATTTCTTTGCCAATGGTATCCTTGTACATAACAAGGGTGGTGATAGTGGTGCTGGTATGGCTGATGGTAATGCTGCTGCTGATAGTCCTGTTGGTGGTGGTGCCATGGGCGGTGCTGGTGAAACAGGTGGTATTGCCGGTGGTGGTGGTGGTCTAGCTGATATGGCTGATATGGGTATAGCTGTTGATATGGGAAGTTCAGCTGCTACAGGCGCTGCTCCAGCTGGTTCTTTTGGCGGAGGTGCTGCTCCTGCACCTGCAGATGCTCCTGGTACAGGAAGCATTACTGATGCACAGGCTAATTTAGATTCGGTCGAAGCTGGTTCGTTTGGCTTTAATACCTCATTGTTTGCAACTGTTACTCCGTTAGCTACAGCATTAACTGGCAACCCAATAGCAGGAACTATAGCAGGTATCGGCGCCGGTATTATAGGAGGTTCAGATCCTGGCCTGGGTGATGGTTCTGATGGTCCTGGTGAAGGCGACGGTCCTGGTGATTATACACCAAGAACCACTACACCTGATCCACTTCCTACACCTATAACAGAGGATCCAGTAACTGAAGTGCCACCTGAAGTGCCACCTGAAGGTGGAACTCCTGGTGATATCGTAAACAACCCCATAGAAGAGTATCTACAAGAACTAAGTGCTAGACGAGACCAACGATTTGGTTTCGCAGATACAATGCAGTTCCAGGATGATGGTTCACCAACAGTATTTGTTGAGTCAGCATGGGGTGCTAGTGGAGCAGGTGAATTAGATATAGAAGCCGAAGATGATGTAGAAATGATATTCGGATAAAATAGCAGATAAGGAGTGTCAAAATGTTAAAAGTGGATCCTGTAAGTATAAAAGAACGATTGGATCAGTTAGCTACTGAACGTTATCAGTGGGAATCCATCTGGCAAGATGTAATTGATTACATGCTGCCTAATAGAAGCCCAGTGAGAGGCACGATAACTCCTGGTGAGGATCGTAGTGTACTAATGTATGATAGCACTGCTTACAAATCTTTGCTTAGATTATCTGCTAATCTAAATGATATGTTAACAAACCAATCCAGTCAGTGGTTTCAGCTGGGTATAGATGATAAAACCTTATCTAATGACCCATCGGTACAATCATGGTTGATGGAAACTACAGAACAGATTAGAAAGTATTTAGATGGTTCTAACTTCTACGATCAAATACACGAACTTTATATGGACTTAGGTTCATTTGGCACAGCCATCATGTATGTAGAAGATAGTAATGATTCAGGTAAGTATTTGAATTTCAAGACTTGCCACATCAGAGAGATATATTTGGATGAGAACAAGTACGGTGCTGTTGATACAGTGTTCCGTGAATTTATTTATACAGCAAGACAATGTTATCAAAGATGGGGCGATAAGATTAGTGATGTAACAATGGATAAGTATGAGAACGACCCTACCTTTGAGACAACAATTATACACGCTTGTTTCCCGCGTGATGAGCGGGATCCAAAATCAAAGGATAATCTAAATATGGAATTTGCATCTGTGTGGATGGAGAAAGACAACATGCACATTTTAGATGAGGGTGGGTACGAAACCTTTCCTTATTTGGTGCCAAGGTGGATGAAGAGCTCAGGTGAAAGATTCGGAAGAAGTCCAGCACTTGCATCGTTAGCGGATATAAAAACATTGAACGCTATGATGGAAACAACTCTTATAGCAGGACAGATGGCAGCAGAGCCGCCATTACAGGTTCCTGATGATGCATTTATGAGTTTGAATGTTGCTCCAGGTGGTATTAGTTATTACCGAGCTGGTACTAACGACTATATCAGACCATTAGAAACTGGTAAGAGACTTCCATTAACATTTGATATGGCTCAAGAAAAACGAGACAGCATAGCAGATGCGTTCTTCGCTACTCAGTTGCAAGTTATAGATAAATCCGAGATGACAGCTCAAGAAGTCAGAGCTCGGATGAGCGAGAACATGCGAGTAATCGGACCCACGGTGGGAAGATTACAAAACGAATTGTTAAGTGTTTTGATTTTCAGAGTACTTAACATCCTTAATTATAGTGTAGATGAAAATGGTCAGCCCGTACTACCTATCCCCCCAGAATCGGTCCAGGGGAAAGAGTATTCGTTGAAATACGTATCACCGTTAGCGAAAGCTAAGAGGCATAATGAATTACAGGCGATTAACAGTGCTGTTGGAACAGCATTTCAATGGGCTCAGGCTGGGAAGCCAGAAGTTTTGGATAATCTTAATATTGATGTAGCGTATCGTAGAAACGTTGATATTAGTGGAGCACCTGTTGATATATTGGTGGATGAAAAGAAAGTACAAGCTAATAGAAAAGCAAGAGCAGAACAGATGGCTCAAGCCCAGCAACTGCAACAGAGCCAAGGTCAAGCTGAGGTAGCTGAAACAGCATCTAAAGCAGGGAAGAATTTAAAAGATGCAAGGGGGTAAGGAATGGTAGCAAACAAGGTAATGAATAACATGGAACGTAAAAGGTTGAAAGAAGAAGCAATATCTGCTGCGAGAGCGAGAATAATTTTTTTTAAGCAAGCATTTGGTACGGAATCGGGTCAGAAAGTATTAAAAGAGTTGGAACAATATTGCCAGGTGAAGATACCTTCATTTGTTAAAACTGAAGGACAACACGCAGATCCATTGGAGTTGGCTTTCTTAGACGGCAGAAAAAGCGTATACTGGTATATACAAAGATTAATTGAAATGGAGATTCCTAAGGATGGGTGAAGAGATTAAAAGTAGCAAACTAAAACATTATTTATATTTTGAGATTTAACTCTTAACGGAGGTAGCTCGTCTAATTTATTAGGTAGCGGGTCTCAAAGAAGGGAGAACGAAAATGGGAGAAAATGAAACACCAGCCGGATTGACGGTAGCAGAAGGTGGTACATTAACAGATGGTCAAAAAGAGTTTATTAACAAGAATTGGAGGGGTGCTGTAGACCCAGAACATGCTTCACATGCAAGTATGGCTGACTACTCTGATTTAGGTGGGTTGACTAAATCTTATATCAACCAGCAAAAACTTATAGGTTCAGATAAGTTACCATTACCACAGAAAGACTGGAAGACAGAAGATTGGAAATCCTTTAATCAGAAGATCGGGATGCCAGCAGAAGCAAAAGATTACAAGCTCACAGCGCATGAAGGTATTTCGGAAGCTGATATTGATTGGTTTAGAAATGCAGTACACGAGAATATGCTAAGTGAAAGACAAGCATCCAAGTTATGGGACAGTATGAGTACAAGAAACGCTGGAGCACGTGAGGAATTTACTAATAAGAATAAAACAAGATTAGAAGATGGATATAAAGCATTAAGAGAGGAATGGGGTACTAATTACGATGCAATGGTAAAAGGTACTAATAAAGGACTACAAAGGCTAGATGGGGATGGAAGATTTAGAAAGTTCATGAAGGATTCTGGATTAAACAAAGAACCAGAGATGCTTAGATTTGCAAACAAAATAGCTCAACTATTTAATGAAGATAAAGCACCTGGTGATACAAGAGTTCCAGTTCCAATGAATGCGCAACAAGCAGAAGCACAAATTAGAAAGATGCATTCGGATGCTCAGAAAGATCCAAAGAACCATCCGCTTTACAATAAGAAAGACCCAGCACATCAAGATGCTGTCGACAAGCTTACTAAGTTGGCAACGCTAGCTGGAAAGGCGGGTGTATAATGGGAGAGAATTCTGATATAAAAAAACAGAAATGGGAAGAAGGGCTCCACAACGAGCGACTGCGACTTGAATGTCTACGGTTCGTTCTGGAACATGGTCTGCCAAATGAAGTGGCTATACCATGGACGTTTGCCCAGAAGCACTACCTTTGGGTTAAGTACAACAACCCAAATATACCAGTAAAGTAGGAGGTAGCCGTAAGGTCTCCAACTAACTGACTAAGTAAGGGGTAGCCCGTAAGGGTCCCGACTGAAACAACTTACCAAACGAGTCCTCTATAGGGCAGCTCATAGGTCGCTTACTCAGCGTGAAAGAGAAATAAAAACTAAGTGAGGATATTACAATGGCTAATATAACAACCGCAATGAAAAATACCTACGCCATGAACTTCAAGCTGAAGGAACAGCAAGAAGGAAGTGAGCTGCAGAATTTTGTAGATAGAGATACTATAGAGGGTGAATTTAAGTATTTCGATTTTATAGATTCAGCAGACGCAACCGAGGTAACAACTCGTAATGCTGATACCATCAATGAAGACATGACATATGAGAGACGTAGAATCAACCTGAGAAGGTTTATTTTCGCGCCTCTGATTGACACATTTGATAAGCTGGCTCTTATCAACGATCCTACAAGCGACATCGTCATGGACGCTCTGTATGCTATGGGTCGAATTAAAGACAATTTGCTTGTTGAGGCTGCTTATGGCACCACTTATGGTGGCTATGACGGCACAACTTCCTATACCTATTCCGCAGCTTCTACTGTTGCAGTAGACGTGCGTGATTCAGGTTCTGGAGCAACTGGTCTTAATGTTGCCAAACTGCGTAATATGAGACGGATTTTCAAAGCCTATAATGTACCAGCTAGTCTGGCACTGCATTGCGCTTTGACCGCAGAGCAGGAAGCAGATTTACTGGCATCTACTGAAGTTGGAAGCTACGACTACAACAGCGTGAAAGCCCTTGTACAGGGTGAGGTTGATAGTTTCATGGGCTTTAAATTTCATCTGTTAGATGGTCAAGTAGATTCAGCGGATATTCTTCCAGTTGACGACAACTCTTATCGTAGAGTTCTGTGTTGGGCTGAGGATGGATTGAAGCTTGGTATCGGTAAAGATACTTCTACCGATATTCAACAGAGAATCGATAAAAACTACTCTTATCAGATATTTAACGAGATGTGGATGGGCGCTATTAGAACATCTGAGAAGAAAGTTGGAAGCATTCTTTGTTCTGAAGCTTAAGAACTAAAATAATATTTATGGAGGAATTAAAATATGGCAACAACTTATGGAGTTAACAGAACTAAAATTCGCGCTGGTGGTCATCAGAACATCATCTCCCCAGACGAGCAAGGCGCTCGTGTAAAATGGGTTCACGACAGCGCGGAAGCCGCCGGTGTAGCTAAGGGAAGCTTTATTTATATGGGAGGTCAGATTCCTGCGGGAGCTCAGATCCTTCCTGAGAGTAAAATTTACCATGACAACCTGGGTTCTAATACAGCTATCGCTGTTGGTACCAGTGAATTGGGCGTGGAACTTAGTGCTAGCGAGGCAACCACTGCTGCTGGATCAGTAGATTTAGGAGCAGATGCAGATAGTTTCGGTACTAAACTTACCGCAGCTTCTGACATCATCGTAACCAGTTCTGGTTCAGGTGCCTTAACAGGTACTCTGCGCTTAGACCTGTACTACGCGGTGTAATAGAAAACTAAAGGGAGCCCTCCTAGTGGGGTTCCCTTAACAAAGGAGAGGGGTATGGTTTGGAATAAAGGAATGAGAGCACCACTACCAGAATCAAAGGTATGTGTTGATTGTGGGGAAGAAAAGCCACTGAGAGATTTTCGTGGCAGAATAAATAAAAAAAATGGACATATTTATCATAGTTCTGAATGTAATCA
>Ga0164310_10002727_pt1 | contig 10206 bp, 8 predicted proteins | sample GuaBasSedimGuay1_FD_121795 | JGI IMG/M metagenome (GOLD analysis project Ga0164310, IMG submission 121795) | Subseafloor sediment microbial communities from Guaymas Basin, Gulf of California, Mexico - Guay1, Core 4569-9, 0-3 cm | ecosystem: Environmental > Aquatic > Marine > Hydrothermal vents >... | reverse complement strand
TCGTTGTATGTAATCAAATCCATATGGGTTATGACTAACTTCCAAATATATTTCTCTATTGTCAACGATCCATTGAAGATAATCCTTGGAGTATTCTTCACAAGGTTCATCTGTATATGCCTTTCGCATAAGCCAATCAACAAACCAATACATTCCAATTGTTCCAGCACTTTCGTCACCATGAGGTGAACCTAAATATAAAACCTCTGGTTTATGTAATCCAAGTGATTCATTTGTTATTCTAACATAATAAACATCATAATTACCCGCAGTTTTCCCGGTATTATAAAGTTCATTTGCTTTGAAAACTTCAATGTAATTTGGAAACTGATTTTCAAGAGTTAAATACCAAGAAACTAATTCATTATAACTTTCTGGCTTATAATACCAGCCATTTGGGGATAATTGTAAATTATTAAATATTTTATCCAGTTGTTCAGGTGGAGATATTAGTTTTGTCATTTTTTCAGAATATGCCATTATTGGGCTTGCTGAGGGTATTATAAATAATGATGCTATGATTATTGTAATAATTACATTTTGTTTATTCATTTTTTCACTTCATTTTTTATTTAATTGTCATTTTAAGATTTAAGACATATATTTACATTGTTAAATATATATTATGATTGAATAATATAATAAATTAATGATACTAATAATTTTTCTTTTAAATAGTAGAAACAAAATTATGTATTATTAAAATTAATTGATTAGGTTTTCAATCATTATTGTCTATACAATCCATGAAATTATTGGGGAAATAATTCAAAGTCAACTAAAATGTATGTTTGATAAAATTTTTTAAAGAGAACATTATTTATGGATATAAACTGGAAAATGTGAAATAAATGAAAAAACTCATAGCAATTTGTATAATGTTTATATTTATCGTCATTGGTTTAAGTGGATGTAATGATATTAAAAAAGATGAGAATATTCAAGTTTCAATTTCAACATTCAAAGTAGAACCAGCCATAATTGAATCTGGAAATTCAACAATACTTAGTTGGGTTGTTATAAATGCTCAAACCATTTTTATTGACAATGGAATTGGTAATGTCAGCAGTATTGGTGAAATAAGTATTAAGCCATCTGAAACAACAACATATACAATAAAAGCAAAAAATAATTCTGAAACAATGACAGCAACAACTAAGATTGTCGTTAATGAAATTGATATTAATACTTCAAGTGAAAATGAGTATTTTATATATTTAGATTTTTATACCGATAGTACTTGTCATGAATGTAAAGAGGAATATGATTTTGTTCAATCCAATTTTATTAATAATACGATATATAAAGAATACTTGAAAGTTAATTTTAAAATTATAAATGAAAATGAATCTGCATATAAAGAATGGGAAAACATTACAGACCCTCTCTTTAATTATCCTATTATTGTTCTTAGAGCAGATGATTTCATTTCAGAACCAATTGATAAGTTAAATATGAATGTTGATACTATTAACTCAATAATTGAAAACATTCAAAATAATGATACTGAAAACAATGATACATCCTCGGAGAATCTATATGGGTCTATTGTAACCTCTATGGGAATAATTAAAATTGAACTTTTTAAAGATATGGCACCTAACACAGTTGATAATTTTATTGATTATGCAAACTCTGGTTTTTATGATGGCCTCATATTTCACAGAGTAATTGATGATTTCATGATCCAAGGTGGTGGATATTACCCTAATGGAACAAAGAAGGATACACATGATCCAATCGATCTTGAGATACATGAAGATGCCCGACATGTTGATGCAGCAATTGCTATGGCTCGTACAAATGATCCAAACAGTGCAACAAGTCAATTTTATATTTGTGATGGACCTCAATCTTCCTTAGATGACAATTATGCTGTATTTGGCATTGTAACAGAAGGAATTGATATCCTAAGATCAATTGCATCAGTGAATACAACAACAAAAAATATGATGCAAAACTGGCCTGTTGAAGATGTTATAATCAATAGTATCAGAATTAGAATTTAATCATTGACAAAAAATGCATTATTAACGATTAATATGGATAGAGATTATAAGCAATAGAGTTCCTTAAAACATTAAATTAGAGATTGAATAAATGAATAAAAAGCTAATAACAATTGGAATGTCACTAATTATTCTATTAGTTGTATATGGTGGATGTACTGAAAAACAACCAATATCTGTTGATGATAATTTTGAACTTGTGTCATATTCTGTTGAATCCTGGAAAGACCGTACGAATGGATCTCAAGAAATTCAAAAGATTGGCGATGGTTTTCTCCATAATAACAGTGTTAATGAATATAGGATAATTGGAATAATTAGAAATAAATCTGAACAAAATGTAGATATTAATTTAACAATGAAATTTTATGACATTCAAGATATTTACCTAGATTCAGCTTCAGTGATATTAAGCAATATTTCACATTTGTTAGATCTATCGTTTTCATATGAAGTTAATAATAATGTTTTTAGTTCAAATTATATCGAAAACTTTGATAAAGTTGAGAAAGTACTTATTGAGTTGAAAGAGAAATAGAAAATAAAGAATTCAATTTGATCATTTTTTAGGTATATCAAATAATTTTGTAAAAACATGCTTTAAAATTTTAAGTGAGAAATGTATATTAGCGTTAGTTCATTTCTTGACTTAAAACTACGGGAATATTTAACAATTCAATTAGGTAATAAATTATTAAAATATGGTTCTAATCCCAAACAGAAGAGAGAGTATGCGGACGCCGGGAATCGAACCCGGGCTGAGGGCTTGGAAGGCCCTAATCATAGCCTCTAGATCACATCCGCATGATTTGGGAATAAAACAACTAATTTCCCTTTGTTTTTTTTTATTGAATAATAACGCCCTTGATAATAGTTTCTATGATAAAATCGAAAAAAAGAAAAAAAATTTAGACTATGTCAAAGTAGGGGCCTGTCTTTTTAAACTTTCTAAAAGGTCAAAAGTTAAAATGGGTGTCCAATGAGCACTTGTTTCGCCATCTGCAAAGGATATTGAAAAAACACCTGTTTCGGGTTCTGCAACCCATTGCCACCATGTTTTCCAATCTTCTCTAAAAGAAAGAATTAATTTCCATAAAGGATCATATTGGCCATGATAAACAGATCGTATTAAAGTTATTGAATTTATTAAATCTATTTTTCCCCAACTATCTTCTAACCCGATACTTAATGCTTTATAATGTAACCATACAGCAGCCCAGGGTTCACCATTTAATAATAATCGCAAGTAACAGTTAAGTTGATTTGGTTTGTAAATATCTCTTTGTTCTTTTGCAAGGTCGGGGTCAAGAAAACAATTTGAACGTCGTACAACATCTTTAATAGCCCAAAATGGCTTAATTTGTTCTACTGGATCATCCCAGGTACCTGCGTAATATTTATTTGCAGTTGTTTCAACAGCATATCCAACTGGAACTTTCGCATCAGATATTATAAAATTGTAGCCATAAGTTTTATCTGAAGTCAAAATATCAATGGCATCATCAATAGTTGATGCGGAATAAAGCGCTTCAAAGATACGAATGCCCATAGGTTCACCTATATCTGTTTGATCATTATTTTCAGACCACATATTGCTAATTGCAATTCCTTGTTCGTTCATTCCATCTTCAACTACATAACCTGCAAATGAAGGATAAGTAAATGCATAGTAATCATCTGGATCTGCAATGATAATAATTGGATAGTCTTGAACATAAGAACGTGTAATTGGATCTTCAATTGATAACGGAAATTCAAGACTTCTTGCATGTATTAGCCCACCTGAATATGTGGCATCACCCCATGCTGAAAAACTTGAACAACGATGAGTATACGCAGCTCCTTCTGCAACCCATATACATGCAAAATCATCAAATGGTATACTTAAAGCATCTGCAGTTCCTTGAATGTAATCTTTTACTTCATTTGTGATAAATGATTCTTGTTTTTTCCATAATTGTATAAGTTCAGATTTTCCAAAACCTTGTTTTTCATAATATGATGTGAATGCACGATAATTAATCAAAAATTCATTTTTCATTAAGGATCCAAGTTGAAAACCCATTTCATAAAAAGTGCCATTGATATAAAGAAGAGATACCTTATTTTGGTTAAGTCTAACTCCACCGTTTTCACCATAGATCAATCCCTCATTACCTATTGGTTTTGCATCAATATCATCACTAATTATTGATGGTTGAATGAGTATTGTTGATAAAAATATGAATAATATCGTAAGTGAAATACTTCTTTTCATTTATATTTCCCCCAATTCTATATATAATAAAGGTAATTAATAGTATATAATGATTTGTTTCAATAAATGCTTTTACGAATCGCTAACATCATAATCCTCGAAAATCGGTTCTTGAAAAAACCTAAGATCAATATGGCTCCAATCATCTTCATCATTTGGTCCATGAGATCCATCAGAATAGTCAAGATAATATACATTTATTTTATGATAATTCATGACGCTTTGATAATCTTCCCAATAATTCCAAGCATCAATTCGTTCTATCCATTTTTGTATTGGCGGTAAATCATTTCTTCCAGCCATAGAAGCATTATCAATTCCAGCACAGTATTCAGGTATAAGGCCCATAGAATGACCTAGTTCATGCATAAGAACAACACTATGAGCCAGGCGCATTAATCGTTCTGTTGTCGCTGAGGGCATATAGACATTTCTAAAATATTGATTATTACTAGGTATCGTAATAACATCGGGCCATAATTTATGATCTACACAAAAATTCCATCCGCAATCATGAAGAACGAGTACATATCGAAAAATTCCTTTCCGTTCATCAGCGAAATGATATTTATAAAAAGAAGAGGCCATGCCTGAAAATGGTCCAACATGTGTTTCAGAGAATGGTAGATATTCTCCACCACCATTTGTGAATCCTGATGGCCAACCATCATCAATATGAATAGCAATATGATGATCAATAAATGCATCCATAAGAATCCATTGTGATTCTTTATGAAGAATATTATCTTTTGCAAATAACCCCGGTCCCTTTTCCATGAAGTCTACTTCAATAAAAATTTCTTTATAATAAGGGTTAGCAGTCCATTTTCTCATTGTATATTCTTCAATATTTTGTAGACCGTCTTCATCTGGATCTAAAATTGTATGATTATCAAATATAAAAGGGTCATATCCCCATTTCCATTCCCAAGATGTAGGGATACCATCACCATCAGGATCTAATCTTGAATCATCAATGTATGGGTCTGTACCTAGAATATTATTTTCAGTCCAAAAGGGGATGTTATCATTATCATTATCTGTTTGAAATACATTAAACCATATTTCATATGTATCGCCGATATAGTGACCATATCCATCTGAATCATTAAAAGAATCATCGCCCGACCATCGACCTGTTTTGAAATTATATACAATACTAAATGATTCCTTGATTACTTCATCTTTTCTAAGGAGTTTCTTTTCGATATCAATAATTTCGATTTTAATTTTAGTTTCAATGGTCTCATTTTCAACGTGGCGATATGCTTCCCAACCGACATAACCTGTATCCCATGTTGTAATCTCATCGCTTGTCCATTCAGCATTGTTCATTTGGGCAGTATAGTAGTAACATGGATTTGTTTTCCAGGATGTACCAATTTTTCGAAAGTTATCTTCAATTCCTCGCCTGTGAATCCTTTGTATTTCAAGAGCAACTGCTTGTTGTATAGAATCAGGGCTTATAGTATCATTAAAAAGGGTATTATCAATAGGATCTTCTTGACTGTCCTGATCTAAATTTTGATTTATTGAAAAAAGGTAAATTGAAATTAAAACAAAACTTAACATTATAAGAAAACTACTGATTAGTAGTATACGTTGATTTTTTTTAAATATATTTTTTTTCATTTGCCTCTGTAAATTATAATTAATTTTTATTATTTATATTAATATTAATAATTATCATTATATATGTATTTTATGAAAAAAATATTTCATTTTATAGTGTTTGAGGTAGATAAAGCCATTTATGGACCTTTTTGACACTTACGTGATAGTAATTTCTTATTGCTTTTGGAAAATGTTCTGATATTTCCTGAATGATCTCATGGATTTGATTTGTGTTTTTTACATGAAATTCTAATTCAAGATGAGATTCTCCCGTGGTTGTATCAATATTGATTAAATGTGGATTTGAAGAAATAAAGTCAATTATGTGATTTCTAAGATTAAATTTTCTTAATAAAATGTAAACTTTATAATCTTGATAACCAAGTTTTGAGATATCAATTTCCGTTCTAAATCCTTCAATAACTCTGTTTTCTTTCATTTTTTTGATTCGATATCCTATTTGACGGGATGAAACATTTAATGAATTTGCAAGATATGTTAATTTAATTTGTGCGTTAGGGCTCAATGCATGAAGAATTTTATATTCCAATGGATCAAGATTAATATATTCTGTATTTGATCGGATTTCAATAGTTTTTTTATATGTTCGTTTTTCTTCAATTAGATAAGATGGAGGAAAATGCATTTCATTTAGATAAAATGCTAGTGATTGTTTTTCAAAATAATGACCAAATTTATTTTGAATTTCTTGCCAAATAAAAAACATCTTTCTAATGTCTCTTAATCCAAATAATACAGATAGATCAAATGGTCCATATGTTGAAACAACGATAAAGGTATATTTATTATTCACAAAATAATTAATAATTTCATTTTGAATTTCAGGGTTGACATATTGATAAACAAAATGGAAACGTGGTGCAATAAAGCCAAGTTTATATAAATCAACAACAGTATAATAAGATTTAATAATGCCCATATTTGTCATTCTTTTAATGCGGTATGCAACAATACTTTTTGCAAGACCAACTTTTTTCCCAAGGTTTGCTAATGAATGTCTGCTGTTTTGATCTAATTCATAAAGAATTTTTTTATCTTTTTTATCTATTCCTTTCACACTATAATATATGTCTATACATATTAAAAACATTTGTGCTAATTGTACATAATAACCAATAAATGTAAATATTTTATGTTTTTTGAAAGAAAAAATAAGCTATTTTTTTTATTTTTCAAAAAATATATCTGAAATATCAATCAATTATTACAAGAAATTGTCCAATCGTACAAAAAACGAATCACATTTTATAAATAGTTAATTTAACATTTTATATTTTAATTAAATAGCCTTATAAAAGGAGGGGAAAATTCTCCCTTTAGTAAAATATTAATTTTCCCTTTTTCCCCTCCTTATAACATCATTTTGTTATAATTTTTATTGTATTCTTGGTATTATGATATTATTCAATTAGTTCTATTCGTGCTTTTCCAATTACAAGATGTTTATTTACTTTTTTAATATAGATGTAATCATCTGAACTGACATTTAACTCATCAAACCAATGTTCTTCAATACGATCAATAATATCTTTTGAGGTTCCTATCTCTATTTCATTATCAATTATTTTCGTTTTTTCAACCATCATATATTCCATCCATTATCCAATATTGTATAAAATAAATAATAAAATAATATTTTATAAACGTTATTAAAAAATAAAAAAATAGAAAAATTTGTATAAATCTTTCTGATTTTGAATTATACTAAATTGAAAAAATTAGCCAAAACCAATAAGAAATGACCATTCCTGAAAGCCCATATACAAAAGTTGTTATTACTGCATCCAGAGCTTTTTTTGAGAATTCAAACATGCATCATCCACCAATATTAGAATAAAAACAAATACTTAAAATACCTTTTTTGCTTGTGCATATATAAAGGTATATCCGCCTGCCCCTTGAAGTGTAAAAATTAATCATTATATCTTTAATTTTTCTCTACTTTATTTCACAATATAAAAACTTTAAACATTTAATAACAAATATGTTAATTATTCTGTTTATATTTATATATGTCACCATTGTCATCTTACGATAATAATTTTATCTTAATAAAGCCAAAAATAGTATTTAAAACAAATAAAATATAAAAAAAAGGATGAAAAGTTTTTTTATAAACTTTTATCATCATTTACTTCATAATCAGCATCTATTGTAGATTCGTCATTTGGATGCCCTTGCCAACTATCGCCAGATTGTGGATCCTGAGATGGATCTTGTTGTTGAGCTTGTGCCTGCTGTGCTTTTTGCGCTTCTTCCTGATAAATACGACCACCAATCTCTGAAAGAATCTTTTGAAGAGCTTCTGTTTTCTCTTTGATATCATCACTGTCATCCTTTGTTAAACTTTCTTGTAAGTCTTTTAAACTTTCTTCAATGCGACTCTTTTCATCATTAGTAATTTTATCCTTTAAATCTTCCATGGTTTTCTGTGCAGTATGAACCATTGCATCGCCAGAATTACGAATTTCGACAGTTTCTTTTCTTTTCTCATCTTCTTCTTTATGCGCTTCTGCCTCTTCTTTCATCCTATCGATTTCATCATCTGAAAGTTTTGTAGAACCCGTAATTTTAATAGATTGCTCTTTACCAGTACCAAGATCTTTTGCAGTAACCTGTAAAATACCATCAGAATCAATATCAAAAGATACCTCAATTTGAGGGAGGCCACGAGGGGCAGGAGGAATCCCATCTAGATGAAATCGACCAAGACTTTTATTATCATATGCCATAGGGCGTTCTCCCTGAAGAACATGAATTTCAACATTTGTCTGATTATCAGCAGCTGTTGAAAATGTCTTACTTTTCTTTGTAGGAACTGTAGTATTGCGAGAAATCAATTCTGTTGCAACATTTCCAAGAGTCTCAATACTTAATGTCAAAGGTGTTACATCCAAGAGAACAATATCTTGTTCTACATCTCCAGAAAGCACACCCCCTTGAATTGCAGCGCCAATTGCAACACATTCCATAGGGTCAACATTTCTTTTTGCTTTCTTTCCAAAAATCTGTTCAACTTTTTTCTGAACATATGGGATTCTTGTTGTTCCACCAACAAGTACAATATGATCAATATCTGATGGTTTTAATTTTGCATCTTTTAATGCTTGCTTACATGGTTTATCTGTTTTATCGACAAGCGGTGCAATAATTTCTTCCACTTTTGCACGTGTTATTTTCATTTCAAGATGCTTTGGTTCATTATCAACAACTGTTAGATATGGTAAATTAATATCAGTTTGCATCTTTGAAGAAAGTTCTTTTTTTGCTTCTTCGGCTGCTTCCATTAAGCGCTGTAAAGCCTTGATGTCCTTTTTCACATCAACTTTATGTTGTTTTTTAAATTCCGCTGCAAGAAAATCAACAAGAGCTTCATCCATATCGGATCCGCCAAGTTTAGTGTCACCATTAGTTGATAAAACCTCAAAAACTCCATCACCAACATCCATTAATGTAATATCAAAGGTTCCACCACCGAAATCATATACTGCAATTGTATGATCTCCTTCTTTTTCAAGACCATATGCAAGAGATGCAGCTGTTGGTTCATTAATGATACGTTTAACATTTAAACCTGCAATTTTCCCTGCATCTTTTGTTGATTGTCGTTGATCATCATTAAAATATGCAGGAACTGTAATCACAGCATCAGAAACTGGTTCACCAATGTATTCCTCTGCATCTTTTTTAATTTTTTGTAGAATATATGCACTAATTTGTTCGGGTGAATATTTCTTTTTATGAAGTGTGACTTTTTCACCAGATCCCATTTTTCTCTTAATACGATGTACTGTTCCTTCTGTATTAGTAACTGCTTGTCTTTTTGCAGTTTCACCAACTAAAAGTTCTCCCTCTTTTGTAAATGCAACGATTGAAGGGAAAAATGTGTTTCCCTCAGCACTTTTAATAATTGTTGGTTTCCCTGCTTCCATTACTGCTACTTCTGAATTTGTAGTTCCTAAATCAATTCCTATAATTTTACTCATTTATCTCTTCCTCCTCACATTTCTTTTTTGCAACAATTACATGAGCTGGTCGAAGAACATAATCTTCAACCAAATAACCTTTTTTTATTTCTTCGATGACTATATTATCTTCAGTATCATCTAATTCAATAGTTGATACAGCATGATGTAATTCATGATTAAATGATTTCCCAATACATTCAATATATTTGATTTTTTCTGATTCAAAAAATTGTTCTAATTTATTGACAAGTATACGTAATCCTTCTTTTGGATTTTCATCATCTAATGCTTGTAAAAATAATTCTTTAAAGTCTAATATTTCTGATAAATATATTTT
>Ga0164310_10002726_pt1 | contig 10206 bp, 8 predicted proteins | sample GuaBasSedimGuay1_FD_121795 | JGI IMG/M metagenome (GOLD analysis project Ga0164310, IMG submission 121795) | Subseafloor sediment microbial communities from Guaymas Basin, Gulf of California, Mexico - Guay1, Core 4569-9, 0-3 cm | ecosystem: Environmental > Aquatic > Marine > Hydrothermal vents >... | reverse complement strand
ATACAATAAACAGTTCGCGTTCTACGTGGACAACATCCTGGCGCGGATTAACCTCCAGGAAGAGGCTTACGGGAAAGAAAAGAACATCCCGGCCAAGTTATTCCAGGTCTATGCCGAGCAGAGAGATGGTCTCGAAGCGTTGAAAGCGAAATACGGTTCCATCATATCGGTCGAACAACTCGTCAAAGCAGCGTAAAAATATCCAGGATCGACGGATTTGAGATTTGGAGATCGCAACTGGCAACCAGGAAGAGAGTAGGAGAGTCAAGTTCTCCATCCGGCGAGACCTTGGTCTTCAGTTGCTCGCGCTGTATCTACTGCTCGTCGTTCCAGTACTCGCTGGCGCGCTCGTTTTCGACTCTTTCGCCCAAGCGCGGTTGGAGCAAGATGTCAAAGCGGCCGATCTGGCTCTGGCGCGCGCCATTGCCCTGGAGACGGACGCCACGCTGAACAACGCCCTCCGCACCGTGGCCCAACTGGCCCAGCACCCGGCCGTAATCGCGGTGGATAGAGACGAGATGCAATCGCTCTTTGCCGACGTGACCCGCGCTCGCTCAGATATTGGCCTGATCTCCCGCCTGGGGCCGGGCGGCGTGATGTTGTACCATTATCCGACCGGCCCCGGCTCAATGCTGGGCCTCAAGTCGGACTTTCGCGATTACTTCCAGGCTGCTCTTCACACCGATCGTCCGGTCGTCTCCAAAGGTTTTGTCTCCCCGCCGACGAGGCAGCCCGTGGCGACCACGGCCATAGCCGTCCGCAGCGCATCGGGCGAGTTCATCGGCGTCGTGGCTACGGACATTCGCCTGCAAAGCCTCTCGGACATCCTGGCTACCATCGCTCGCGAATACCGGGCCGAAGAGCAGTTTCGAGTGCTGATTGTGGATTCAGCGGGCCACGTGATCGCTCATCCCGATCCATCTTTTCTGCTAGACGAAATGGATTCTATCACGCCGGAGGTGATCCAACCCGCCCTCTCTGGTCATTCCGGCAACCTCATTTGTTTCTGCGAAAACGACGAGGAAATCTTGTACAGCTACGTCCCCGTGCCTAGCGTAGGTTGGGGCATCATCGTCAGCCGCCCCACCACGGCCGCTTTCGCCACCCTGCGCACTTTTCATCGCGCTGTGCTGGCCGCCACTGTCGTCTTTCTGGTCATCGGCCTGCTTTTCTGGCTGGTCCTCTCCCGCCAAGTCATCCGCCCCCTGGAACGATTGGCAGAGTTCAGCCGCCTGGTGGGCCGGCGCCGGGGCAGTCTGCGCCTGGAGGAAGGGACGCGACTCGCCCCGCTATCTGGGCGGCAGGATCAGATCGGGCACCTGACCCGCTCTCTCACCGGTATGGCGCAGAGCATCGAAAAGCGATTTGTGGAGTTATCCACTTTGCTAGAGACCAGCCAGACCGTCGTCGCCTCGCTGGACGTGACCGACGTAATCGACAACATTCTCGACCAGGTTCGGCGGCTACTGAACGTCGAGCGTTGCGCGGTCGTGGCGTTGGACGAGCAGGCCGGAGAGTTCCGCATCCGGGCCAGCCGAGGATTGTCCGAGCAGTACGTGAGTCGTCTGCGCATCGCGCCTTCCGAGCCAAGCTCGCCCTCTATGCGCGCTCTACACAGCCGAACGCCGGTACAGGTATCGGATATCGAGGGCGATTATCTATACCCCGACTTTCGCCAGCGCGCTCGCGCGGAGGGGCATCGCTCCATACTGGCGATCCCGCTGCTCACTAAACACGCGCCGCCGGCTGTTTTGCTACTCTACAAATCGGAACCATATCAGTACAGCCCTTCCGAATTGGAACTGGCTTCCAGCTTTGCCAACCACGCCGCTATGGCGTTGGAGAACGCCGCCCTCTTTAGCCTGACCGACGAAGAGTTACAGAAACAGGTACAATCGCTGCGGGCGCTCAACCAGGTGGCGTTGACGGTCAGCCAATCGCTGCTGCTGGACGACGTGCTCAACAACGCCCTCGACGCCGTCGTGCAGGTGATGGAGACCGACACCGGTTGGGTCTACCTGATGGCCGAAGGGGAGACGACTCTGCGGTTGCGCGCACACCAGGGCTTTTCCGCCCGCTTTGCCCGCCAGGCGGCGGAGCAGGAGATAGGCGCCGGGGTGGATGGTTGGGTGGCGCAGGCAGGCAAGCCCTTGCTGATAGAAGACACAAGCCAAGACTCGCCCCATCCGCTGCCGGCCAGCCTTGAGGAAGGATTGCGCTCATTTGCCGTCGTGCCGTTACAGGCCAAAGAGAGTGTTGTGGGTACCCTGGGTGTGGCCTCGCGGGGCGACCGGCGCTTTAGCGACGACGAGGTGAATCTGCTCTCGGCCATCGGTGGGCAGGTGGGTTTGGCAGTGGAGAACGCGCGTCTCTACCGCCGCAGTCGCCAGGCGGCCACACTGGACGAGCGCAACCGTATGGCGCGCGAGATACACGACTCGCTGGCGCAAGGGCTGACCGGCATTATCGTGCAACTGGAGGCCACGGAACGGCTGGCCAAACGCCGCCCGGAGCAGGCTGTGAGGGCGCTCCAGCGCGCGCTCGATTTGGCCCGTCACAGCCTGCAAGAAGCGCGGCGCTCGGTGTGGGGACTGCGCCCGCGCACGTTAGAGGGTGTGACGCTGGTCGGAGCGGTCGCCAACTATATTGCGGCGATGCAAGAGCGGGAGGAAAATGATCTGGCCCTACATTTCTCCATCTCTGGCGAGGAGCGCGCCCTATCTCCCGACGTAGAATTGAACCTGTTCCGCATCACGCAAGAGGCATTGAGCAACATAGTGCGACACGCCCAGGCTCACAGCGCCCACGTCCACCTCGGTTTTGAGGAAGGGCAAGTGCGCCTGGTGGTGCAGGACGATGGCCGGGGACTTTTACCGGCCAACTTGCCCGACCCGTCCGGCGACGATGGCGGCTTTGGCCTCATCGGGATGAAAGAGCGGGCTTCGCTGTTGGGCGGGGAGATGCGCATCTCTAGCGTCCCTGGCGAGGGCGCGCAGATAAAAGTCATCGTGCCGGGATAGGAAGTAGAAATATGACCACAAAGAATCCCATCCGTGTGCTGGTAGCCGACGATCACCCCGTAGTACGCGAGGGCCTGAGCGCCATCGTGGACGTGGAGGATGACATCACCGTCGTCGGACAAGCGTGGGATGGCGCCGAGGCGCTGCGCCAGGCCCGCCAACTGCGCCCCGACGTGGTGCTAATGGACCTCAAGATGCCTAACGTGGACGGCGTCGCGGCCACCGAGCGCATCCGCGCCGAACTGTCGGATACCCACGTCCTGGTGCTGACCACCTACGCCGACGAAGAGTACATCATGGCCGGCATTCGCGCTGGCGCGCGCGGCTACTTGCTCAAGGACGCCTCGCCCGACGAACTGGTGCGGGCCATTCGCCTGGTGGCGCGCGGAGAGTCGTTGTTGCAGCCGGTGGTGGCCGCCCGCGTGCTGGACAAACTGGGCGAGATGATGACGGCCAGCGAGTCCCCGCCCCCCGAACCCGCGCCCGGCACACACCTCACCGCCCGCGAGCGAGAGGCACTGTTCCTGCTGGCTGGCGGAGCGCGCACCCGCGACGTTGCCGAGTCGCTGTTCATCTCGGAGCGCACGGTCAAGACCCACATCGCCAATGCCATGCAAAAGCTGGATGCCAACACCCGCGCCGAGGCGGTGGCCAAGGCAATCCAGTTGGGATTGCTTTCGGAAGACGATTAGAAACCCTTGCCCAAAAGTACCACAAAGACCGGTCGAAAGATCGGTCTTTTTTCTTGCCAGGTCAGCGTGTAAGAACGATGACAGACCGCCTGATTTTTGCTATCATTTGCCTGTGCTGTTGTGATTGTCCGGCGAGGGAGGGAAATGATTGCACGCCAGGTTCTCATCGTGGACGACGACAAAGTGTTCCGCGATGGACTGCAAATGGTCCTGAGCGATTACTGCGACAGCGTGTTGACCACAGGCAACGGTCCCGAAGCAATAGACCTGGTGGCTTTGGCGCTCCCCGACGTAGTTTTGATCGCCCCCGAAAAGATGGGTTTGGAATCCGCGCGACAGATCAAAGCCCGCCGGCCTCAGACGCGCGTCATCCTGCTTGCGGTGTTCGACCGCTACCTGGACGCAGCCCTGGAAATCGGGGCTGATGGCTATTTGTTGAAAGGATGTCCGACGGAAGAGTTGCTGGCAGCGATCCGTCGCCCGGCCAACCTGGCTGAGACAGTCAAAGTGTGAGAAAGGAGGATGACTATTGGAGAAGAGTTTAGGCAAATCTTACGGGTGTGTTTCAAATGAGTTGGGAGTTTGGTAGGGCGTTTTATAGGCCATTTAACGGGCACAAGGCCCTACACTACAACCGAAATTAAACACACCCAAATCTTACTGGGCACACAATTCTTAAATAATATAAGGAGGAAAAAAGTGAAGAAATTGAGCTATATTCTGATAGTCGTTTCTATGTTGTGGTTGGCAGCCTGCGCGCCAACACCAACCGAAGCACCGGCCGAGGCGCCAGCCGAAGCGACGGAAGCGCCGGCCGCCGAGCCCAAGACATTGGTCGTCGGCTTTACGTCCTCACTGACCGGCAAGCTCGAAGTTTCGGCCGGCCGCCAGGCCAAGGGCCTGGAATTGTGGATGAATGAGGTGAACGGAGCGGGCGGAATCACCCTAGGCGATGGCACGGTGGTCACGTTTGACTTTGCCACCTACGACGATGAAAGCAGCAAAGACCGCGTGCAGGAGCTGTACACCCGCCTGGCGACCGAGGACAATGCTGATCTGCTGATCAGCCCATATTCCAGCGGCCTGACCGCTGCCGCCTCCATCATCGCCGAGCAATACGGCAAGGTCATGATCACCACGGGCGCGGCCGCTGATTCTAACTACCAACAAGGCTATACCCAGGTCTTTCAGATCTATACCCCCGCCAGTCGCTATCTGACCGGCGCGATAGATCTGTTAAAGCTGTTGGATCCCGACGTCACCAAACTCGCCATCGTTCACGAGGATGCCACGTTCGCTACCGGCGTGGTAGAAGCCGCCAAAGAATACGCCGAGTCGTTGGGCTACGAGATCGTGATCTTTGAAGGCTACGCCGGCGACACGACCGACTTTGGTCCCTTTATCAACAAAATCGAGGCCACCGGCGCCGAGGCTATCCTGGGCGGCGGCCACATGACGGATGGCAGCACGTTCGCCCGGCAGGTATACGAGAAGGACGTTGACATCAAGATGTTCGCTCTGCTGGTGGCCCCGCCGGAGCCTGACTTTGCCGAGTTGGGCGAGGCAGCTTATGCCGTCATCGGCCCCAGCCAGTGGGAACCTCTGGCCGCTTACACCCCCGAATCGGCAGCCGAAGCCGGTCTGGCGTGGTATGGCCTTCTGAGCGACGAGTTTGTCGCAGCCTACGAAGCCGCCTACGACGAGGAACCTTCCTACCACTCTGCCGGCGGCTATGCGGCCGGCCTGATCCTGCAAAAGGCCATCGAGGACGCCGACTCTACGGATCCTGCCGCTATCAAAGCCGCCCTGGACAATATGGACGTACTGACCTTTTTCGGCTACACCAAGTTTGATACCACAGCCGAGGCCCACGGCCTACAAATTGGTCACTCTATGGTGTACATCCAGTGGCAAAAGGATGCCGATGGCAACCTGGTAAAACAGGTCGTCTGGCCTCAAGCGGGCGCTACTGCCGAGACTATTTACCCCATTCCTTGATCGAATAACCAAATCATTCGAGACCCTAAAGGTCTTGAACCTTTAGGGTCTCGAACAAAGCCGCAAGGAGGCGCGTATGGAATTCCTATCGTTTCTGGTCGACGGTCTGCTGATGGGGTTTGTCTACGGGGTGGCCGCCATAGGCATGTCCCTCATCTGGGGCGTGATGAAAGTCATCAATCTGTCCCACAACGTACTCATTGTTTACAGTATGTTTGGTGTGTACCTGCTGTTCAATACCCTGGAAATGAACCCCTACCTGGCGATACTCCTGATGGCGATCGTGGGATTGCTAATGGGTATTTTGATTTACACAGTTGCCTTGCATCGAGTGATTGACGCCCCTCAACTGTCCACACTGCTGGCAACCTTTTCCGTCAGCATGATCATGACTGGGGTGGCAACGGCCCTGTGGACCAACTCACCCCGGAACGTAGATTTTTCCCTGGGCAGCATCTCGCTCGGTCCGATCACGCTCCCGGGTACGCGCGTGGTCGCCGCCCTGGTAGCCGTTTTAGCGGCGGCGGGTCTGTTCCTCTTTTTGTACCGCACCCGGCCGGGACGGTATATCCGCGCCGTGGCGAACAATCGGATGGCCGCAGAAATGGTCGGTGTTCCTTCCAACCAGATACTGGCGCTCAGTTTTGGACTGGGAGCGATGGTAGCCGCCATTTCCGGGGGTTTGATCGCCACCTTTTTCCCCTTTAACGTCCTGTCAGGCATGAACTACCAACTCAAGAGCTTTGTTGTCTGCGTATTGGGCGGTCTGGGGAACCCCTTCGGCGCGCTCGTAGGCGGCCTGATCCTCGGCGCCCTAGAGGGCGTCATTCCCATTTTCATAGAGACATCATGGGTGCCGGTATTCGAGTTCGGTTTGTTCGTCGTCATCATCATCTTTCGGCCGAGTGGCTTGCTTGGAGCGAAACAATGAAAAACTGGCAAAAACACCTGGGTTTGCTGCTCCCTGTGCTCATCATCGTGGGTATCGCGGTAGGAGTAAAGCTCACGGGCAAGCCAGCCACCCGTGAGGCATTCTTCACCGTCCTCAAAGCCATTGCTCTGGCCTCCAGCCTGAACATGATCCTGGGTTATACCGGTTACGTCAGCTTTGCTCACATCATCTTCTTTGGCCTGGGAGGCTACGTTGGCTTTTACCTGGTCAGTGCGCAGGGCTGGTCGTTGTGGCTGGCCATGCTGGCGGGGGGAGCGGCTGCCGGCGTGCTGGCTTTTCTTCTGGGCAAGGCCATCCTGCACCTGCGCGGCGCTTACTTTGCCCTGGCGACCATCGGCGTCAACGCGGCGATGCAGGCTTTTGTCACTAACTTTGAACCGTTCGGCGGCCCCATCGGCATGAACCTCAACTTTCAGGTCTACCAGCAATATGGCGGCGCTGCTCAGGCATTGGAAACGGCCTTTTACGTCCTGGCGGGGATCGCCCTGATCAGCGTGATCGTCAGCTATCTGATCCGAACATCAAAGTTCGGCCTGGGGCTGTTGGCTATCCGGGAAGATGAAGATGCCGCCGAGGTAATGGGAGTGGTTGCCCCCAACGCCAAGACCTGGGCCTACGTCATCTCCGCCATCCTCCCCGGTATCATCGGCCCCCTGTTCTTTTTCAAGAACGGCAACATTGAGCCTCACGATGCCTTTCCCTTGCAATCGTCCATCGAGTTGATCGTGATGGTCATGCTCGGCGGGTACGGGACAGTGCTGGGGCCAATCCTGGGCGCGACGGCATACCAGCGCATGCGCGGCTATCTGCTGACCAGCCCGATATTCAAGGATATCCAACTCTCGGTTGCCGGGGTCTTGCTCTTGCTGATCGTGCTGTTCGTACCGGCCGGAGTCGTCGGCTGGCTGCGCAACCGCTTCCCCATCCTACGGAGGGTGCTCCAATGACGCGGATAAACGACATCCGAGCGATCTTACAGGTAAAAGGCGTATCCAAACACTTTGGGGGCCTGGTAGCGGTCAACAACGTGACCTTTGATCTACCCGAGGGTCAAATCCTGGGCTTGATTGGCCCCAATGGGGCGGGCAAGACCACCCTCTTCAACGTGATCAACGGGGTCTATCCGGCTACAGAGGGACGTTACTCCTTCCGGGGGAAAGATGTGACCGGCTCCAAGACCTATCAGATGGCTCACCTGGGGCTGGCTCGCACTCACCAGGTCGTCAAGCCACTCGATGAACTCACGGTGCGCGAAAACGCAATGGTGGGCGCTTGTTTTGGTTCCAAAGATTATAACCTATCCAACGCCGCCAGAGTCGCCGACGAGGTGCTCGAGTTCGTCGGCCTGATTGATCGAGCGGAACAACCGGCCGGCAGCCTGAACGTCGCCCAGAAGAAACGGTTGGAGATGGCCCGCGCCCTGTCTGCACAGCCCTACCTGCTTCTGCTGGACGAAGCCCTGGCCGGGCTCAACCCCTCCGAAATAGACGCTATGTTGGAGACGATCCGCGAAATTCGCGATCGGGGTATCACCATCGTCATGATCGAACACGTGATGCACGCCATCATGAACGTGTCTGACCGCATCCTGGTGTTGAGCTTTGGAAAACTGATTGCCGAAGGCACACCCGAAGAGATCGCGAACAACGATCTGGTGATCAAGGCGTACCTGGGCGATCCCAAGCTGGCCGAACGTCTGATGCAGCAAAATGGTAACGGGGAATGAGACCAATGACGATATTAAAAGTTCATGACGTAGACGCCGGTTACGGCGAAGTGCAAATTCTTTGGGGTACCACTATGACCGCCGAGGAGGGCAAGTTGACCTCACTCGTTGGGACAAATGGGGCCGGTAAAACCACCCTCTTGCGAAGCGTGATGGGCCTAAACCGTCCCTGGAAGGGTTCTATCTGGTTTAACGGGCAGGACGTCACCCGTTTGCCCCCGCACGCCAAGGCCGAACTGGGTCTGGTGCTGGTGCCCGAAGGCCGCCAACTGTTCACCGACATGAGTGTAGCTGAGAACCTGGAAATGGGCGCCTCACCCAAACGGGCGCGTCCTCACGCCAAACGCAATCTGGAGCGCGTCTTTGAGATGTTCCCGCGCCTCAAAGAACGCAAAGACCAAACATCAGGCACGTTGAGCGGCGGTGAGCAGCAGATGCTGGCCGTGGCGAGAGGCATCATGGCCGAACCCATTATCCTGATGCTGGACGAGCTTTCGCTTGGCCTGGCGCCCGTTTTGGTGCTGGATATTTTTGAAACCCTCGGTCAATTGAAAAAAGCCGGTCTCACCATGCTTTTGGTGGAACAAAACGTGCAGATGGCCCTGGCAGTGAGTGACTATACGTACGTCCTCGCCGAGGGGCGAGTCGAGCTAGAGGGCGTCAGTCGCGACCTGGGGCAAAACGAACACGTGCGCCAAGCCTACCTGGGCATCTGAGGCCCACTCTATTGAATATAAACCAAAAAAATCGCTACCTGTGCAGCTAAATCATTGAACACGGACAAACACGAATTTCACGGACTAGCAGTCTATCGGAGAGACTTGTCACACAAAGTGTGCTCTCGCCGGATTGTCAAATCCGGCGAAAGTCGGGGCAATGCAGCCAAGGTTTCCATACCTCGCGGGGCTGGCGCGATATAGAAATCGCGGCTACGGTATAATCATCCCGGAATATTGAGAAGATACGATTTCACTCCGACAAGCTGCTGATCTCAATAGAAATTCGTGTGCACAGCCCCGTGTTTGTCCGTGTCCTAGTTGCCCAAGTCGAAAAATCGCACCATCTCAATATTTCGGGACACTCCCAGTCGCGTCTGGGAATGTCCCGCTTTTCGATACACGCGGAATGTGACGTAGGTGAAGATGACACATATCACTTGTATTACCGTCACAGTGGTGCTACAATAATGATACTATGGCATACAGGCTCGCGCCCCGCATCTTGCGTTGCCTAACTACCCCTGCGACCTCCATCGCGCCCAGTCGGGATTTTCCCCTTTCTACCGACTGCGATCATACTCCGCCCCGCAGCAGGCTCTCGCCACTCTTACCTTCGGTCAAAGACTTGGAACAAATAGACTGTTTTTAGGAAGGAGTAAACCCATGAAAGTAACTAGAGAAGAACTGCTGGCCAAGGCCAAAAAAACGGCCGAGGACGCGATGCGGCCGCATCCATCTGATAGCAAGAAGTTTACCAAAGAAGAATTACTCGCCAAAGCCAAAGAACCGGCTAAGGATGCGATGCGGTTGCACCCCTTCTTCCGGGGCAAGATACAAACCGCGCCCAAATGCGTCATCCGTGATGTCAATGATTTCGCTATCTGGTACACGCCCGGCGTGGCCGCTCCCTGCCGCGCCATCCACGAGGACCAAAACCTGGTCTATGAGCACACTAACAAGGGGAACACAGTCGCCGTCGTCTCAGATGGTACCCGCGTGCTGGGCCTGGGCGATATTGGCCCTTGGGCCGGGCTGCCAGTGATGGAGGGTAAGGCGCTGCTATTCAAATACCTGGGCGGCGTGGACGCGGTCCCCATCT
>Ga0164310_10002725_pt1 | contig 10206 bp, 7 predicted proteins | sample GuaBasSedimGuay1_FD_121795 | JGI IMG/M metagenome (GOLD analysis project Ga0164310, IMG submission 121795) | Subseafloor sediment microbial communities from Guaymas Basin, Gulf of California, Mexico - Guay1, Core 4569-9, 0-3 cm | ecosystem: Environmental > Aquatic > Marine > Hydrothermal vents >... | reverse complement strand
TTCAGGAGCTCCGTGTATATCCAAGATGTGTCTATAGCGGAGGAGATTATCTTCCTTTCGCAGAAGGCTGTGAAGCCGTATCCCTTAGCGCCGCTTCTTATTCCTCTGACGATGCCTACTCTTCCATCACTCCATCTGCCCACTATAACGTCCCATCTGTCGTCTGAGTAGCATCTGACTGACTGGCAACCCTTACCGATCAGGGCGTAAAGCAGCTCTATCGCGTGGATGACATAAAAGAACAATCCCGGATTAAATTGAACAATCGTGCCTGGACTATAGGTGGATGCGCCTAGAACATCTCCCACTTCATCTTTTGACTCTTTAAGCCTCTGAACCTCCAAGGCGTAACGCAGCGAAGAAGCTGAAAGTATAGGAACACTGTTGGCTTCAGCTAATTCGAATATCTTCTTAGCGTCTTGAACGGAGCATGCTAGCGGCTTATCTATGAAGACCGGCAGCCCAGCTTCTATGAATGGTCTCGACGCCTCAAGATGTTTATCTCCCTCATTATACTCAATCATGACGGCGTCAACCATCCCTATGAGGGACAGGGGGCTCTCAACTATCTCCACATCGTAATTCCTCAAAATCTCAGTTCTCTCATCCAACAATTCTTGGGAAGCAGCCGGCGTAGGTTTACCTGGATAACCAGCCACGATCCTGGCTCCTTCAACCCAAAATCCGCTGTCTACGTCGAAATGGTTAATCCTCTTAGTAAATTCCACCGCGTGGGATGTGTCGAAGCCTACGATGCCGACGCGTATCATAACATTCACCGAACCAAAAGTAGACATAAAGAGCATATATGCTTAATTTCAAAGTCTATGAATTTATGAACCGTGAGATTCGGCTCAGCAACGCGGTTTGAATCTTAACATCGAAATTGCAAGATAATATACATCAGTGGAAAAAATTTCTTTATAAAGGCGCTGTGGAGGGGCTTCCGTTTTTATCTTCAGAGGTGCAGTGGTGTTTAATGGCTGAAAGAAATCGGCTTAATAAAATTTATTTTTTCATTTATGTCTTTATCAAATAGGCTTAGAGCTGAGAAAAAACTGAAAAGGGAGATAATTAAATATAATAGTGTGCTGTGGTTCTTATACTTCTAGGAGATGGTTTATTGTCCACCCTTGAAGAACGGCGTATGCGTTGTCCAAACTGTGGAAGAACTGTTCCCGCAATGAGGTACTGCATATACTGTGGAGTTAAGCTTCCCCAAGCACTTCCATCAGTTAGTAGACCGCAACCTACACTTCCATCCTCGAAGCAGGTTCCATCTCCTGTTGCCCCTCCAACCGCAAGGAAAGTTAGACGGCCTTTCTTTCCCGGAGCGAAGAGCGAGATTGAGCAATTAATGTCCGGGATCACGGTTCTCTATGAGAGGAAAGCTTCTCTACTGGATTTTTTCCAGTCTGGAGAGGTCTCCGAGAGGGTCTTCTTTAAGCTCTATAAAGAGTACAGTGGAAAGCTTAATGATTATTTGAAGGCTCGTGCGGCAAAGCTGGATGAGCTGAGGAGTACTCTAGAAGAGAAGAGGAATGTTCTCAGCGATATTGCGATGCGTCTTGAGGAGATTGAGATACGCGCTAAAGTGGGGGAGATAGACCCGGTTACGTATAATCAACGAGTCCAGAAGCTTAAAACTGAGGAGCGGGGGCTGAATGAGACTGTGAACTCGCTTAATGCGGATGTAAGGGCTTTGGAAAACATTCTTGGAGATATGAAGCCAAGCGAGATTCATGACTTAGAAATGAAGATAAGAAGGTCTAAATCAGCTCTTGAGAAGATGGGTGAGGAAGGAAAAGTGACGCAGGAGACGCTTGAATTCGTCAAATCAGATATTGAAGGGATGCTTAGGTTCTTGGATTCTCTAATAAAAGACCGGAAGGAGAAGGAGAAGAAGCTGAGAGAGCAGCTCGAGACTCTTCAAACCAGGTATAAACTAAGCGAGCTCTCAATAGAGGAGTATGAAAGGAGAAAACGTGAGATACAGGCTGAAATCGACAAGATTTGGGAGTAACTCTTCTCTTACGGAATGCATGCTGTTTTTCTCATCGCCTTTCAACACCATCCCAAAGATTCCAGAATCTTATCTGCCCAACTACAGGCTTAGAAGCCTACGGAGACCCCCATAATGAAGTTTAAAGAATTAACTGATCTATGTGAAAAGCTCGAAGCCACTACGAAACGTAATCTCATGACCAGCACGGTTGCTGATTTTTTGAGGAGACTCGGCAAGGAAGAGGTTGAGCCCGCAATCTCAATGCTGCTCGGCCGTCCATTCCCTAGGTGGGATCCGAGAACGCTTGATGTGAGCTGGGCGACGCTGAGCAGAATAATCCAGCGTTTAACTGGAGCAAGTTGGAGGGAATTTTCCGCTGCCTTCAGAGACACAGGGGATATGGGAGCGGCGACCAAGATCATCTTTGAACGTAACAAGACGCAGAGGCAGGTGACGCTCTTTGAAAAGCCATTAACTATTCTCGAGGTAAGATCTGTTTTTGAGGCTATAGCTGAGGCTTCTGGGCAGGGGTCGAGGGAAAGAAAGGAGAGGCTTATTGAGTCTCTTCTCGGGAGGGCTTCGCCTGTTGAAGTCAAGTATCTTGTGAAGATAATGATAGGTGAGATGCGGACTGGGCTACAGGAGGGGTTGATGGAGATCGCGGTCTCAAAAGCCTTCTCAATTCCGCTTGAAAAAATTCGGACAGCCTCCATGCTCACGGGGGACATAGCTGAGGCTGCAGCTATATGCATGAAAGAAGGCTTAAAGGGAATCTCAAGCCTCAGCTTCAAGATCTTCAGACCTATTAAGCCCATGCTTGCTCAAACAGTTGACAACCCAGAAGAAGCTCTGAAAGAGCATGGGGGAAAGACGGCGTTCGAGTATAAGCTTGATGGAGCTCGAATTCAGATTCATAAATCCGGAAGTAAGGTGAGAATCTTCAGTCGAAGGCTTACGGATGTAACGAGAAGCCTACCTGAAGTTGTAGAAGTCATCCGACGAGAAGTCAAACCTAAGGAGGCAATAATGGAGGGGGAAGTCATAGCATTAGGGAAGGATGGGAACCCTCTTCCATTTCAGCATTTGATGCGTCGTTTCCGCAGAGTATACAGCATAGAAAGAATCTCTGAGGATATTCCGGTTGAGCTTCATCTATTCGATCTGATCTACATGGATGGAGAGAGCCTCATAGAGGTTCCTTATGTTGAGAGAAGGAGAAGACTGAAAGAGGCAGCTGGAGGGATCTTTTTGACGAGGCAGATAGTTACGGATGATCCTGCAGAGGCTGAACGGTTCCTTGATGAGGCAGTTAACAGAGGCCATGAAGGATTGATGGCTAAGAGATTGAACAGTCCGTATACTCCGGGAGTCCGAGGGAAGCATTGGTTGAAGATTAAGAAGACGTTGGAGCCTCTTGACCTTGTGATAATCGCGGCTGAGTATGGAACTGGGAGGAGGCATAGGTGGCTTTCAGATTATCATTTAGCGGCGAGAGATGAGGAGACGGGGGAGTTTCTCATGCTTGGGAAGACTTTCAAGGGTTTAACTGATCGGGAGATGGAGGAGATGACGAAGAGGCTTAGGCAGATCGCCGTTGAGGAGAGGGGACACATCGTCGTTGTTGAGCCGCGGATAGTTGTTGAAGTAGCATATAACGAGATACAGAAAAGCCCGAAATACCGAAGCGGCATGGCTCTTCGATTTGCCAGAATCACGCGGATCAGGGATGACAAAAGCCCAGATGAGGCTGACACGATTCAGAAGGTGCGGCGGATATATGAGAAGCAATTTGCGAGAAAAGCAAGGTTTTTCATAGAATGATTAGGCTTTTGGCTTGCCGAAAAATAGAGTATATATAGGGTCGTACATTTCCTCACATGCATGTTTATTTTTGTTCGTTGATGTGGATGTTTTTGGTTCTTCACGGTAAATCCTTTTAGAAATAAAGGATATACCTTTCCTAATTAGAATTGGATAGTGAGATCTCATGTCTGAGAAGGCTTCTATCATTGCGGATGCTTTGATTCAATCCGAAGCGTTAAAGTTCGGTGAGTTCAAGCTGAAATCCGGAATTGTAAGCCCATACTATATAGATTTGTCATGGCTTCTTTCATCTCCTGAAAGCTTCAGTAGAATCGTGAATCTCACCGCTCAGGAGATTAAGAGGCTGGCATCTGAGGAGGAAATCAATAAACTGGCTTCAATAGAGCTGAAGGGTGCCCTTCTCTTACCGACCATCGCATATAAGCTTAAGATGCCGTGTATAATCGTGAGGAAAGAGTCGAAATCCTACGGACTTCGCGGGAGGATAACGGGCGGCACGGTGAAGCCTGGAGATCGCTTCTTGTTCTTCGATGATGTAGTCACAAGCGGAGGGTCAAAGATCGAAGGCATAAGACCCATCGAGGAGGCAGGTGGAAGAATCGAGACAATCCTCGTTGTGGTTGACAGAGAGCAGGGAGGGAAAGAAGAATTGAAACGGCGAGGCTATCGTCTGGAATCTTTAATCACGATTTCTCAGGTGATCCATAGCCTCTTAAAAGCTGAAAAGATCCATCCCAGCCAAGCGGAAGAGATTCTTCAATATGTAAAAAGGCAGCGGAAGGGTTTCTGAGAGTTTATGCCTTAAAAAAGGAATTAAGATAAAAAGGGTCCAATCGACTTTAAAAAATGAAGGTTTACCTCCGGATAAAAAATGACGCTTATGTTCTTACTGTTTAGCCTCCACCCATTCGCTGCATCTACGTACGCCTTCAACGGCATCCTTAGCCGCAGCATCCGCACCTATCTTCTTCGCATACTCAGGGGTTATCGGGGCGCCTCCAATGATTATTTTAACTTTGTCTCTCAACCCGCTCTTCTTCAAGCTTTCAATTACGTTCTCCATCTCTACCATAGTTGTGGTAAGCAGCGCTGACATCGCTAAGATGTCTGGATTATGCTTCTTCACTGCTTCAACGAATTGTTCAGCTGAAACATCAACGCCGAGATCGATAACCTCAAAGTTTGCGGCTTTCAGAAGCGTGACTACAACATTCTTCCCTATGTCGTGTAAGTCCCCTCTAACCGTGCCGATGACTACTTTTCCAGCCGATTTTATGTCACCGGCCTTAAGGTACGGCTCAAGAACGGCCATTCCTTCTTTCATGGTTTCTCCGGCCATTATGAGTTCAGCGAGGAAGTATTCGCCATCTTCATATTTCTTTCCAACAATCTCCATGCCTTTAGCCATCCCCTCGACGATCGCTTTGTAGGCTGGGATTCCAGCGTCTATCGCGTCCTTAGCTGCCTTCTGAACTGCTTCTATATCAAGATTTACTATCGCATCTCTTAATCTTGCGAGAATTTCCTCCTCATTTGACATCTTCGTTATCCTCAACTCATTTTCTCTATTTTACATAGAGAACTTACTTAATTATCTTTCCGTCTATCGAAGGGGCATCAAGAATTTTATCTCCAAAAATTCCACTCTTCCCTCGAGTATTTCTCATCATAGAGAATTCTAGAGGCTTCCTTTTCATCCGAAGTAAGAGCGGAACGAACCAGCTTCACGGAGAGGGCTTCTTCAAAGCTTCGCCTTAACGATTCCTTCACGGCCTGTATGCTTATTTTTCCAGCAACCTCATCTGAAAGATTCGTTACAGGCCTTCTCTTGCTCGGCACCCCTATTTGTCGGCTTGGCTTTTTTTGCGGCTTCAAAACCTCAGAGAGCAGATTCAGATCGGAGTTGACAAGTATAGTCCCATGATGCAGAATCATTCCTCTCCTTCTTGCCTGCGCATTCCCCGAGATCTTTCGACCTTGAACCAGAAGGCTATTCGGAGGGTCAATCAACGGGTTGACCCCAAACTTCTTTAGGCATTTAACAACTCCGGATAGAAAGAGATTATAGGAGTCTTGAATGTCTAATCGTCTCACAAGAGGATGATTAGATCCGATCACTATGCTGTAGTTAAGGTTCCCCAGATCTTGATAAACCGTCCCCCCGCCGGTAATTCTTCTAACTATCTGAATACCTCGGATGCGACATAATTCCAGATTAACTTCAGCCTCAACGCACTGAGAGTACCCTACGACTACGGCATTCCTGTTCCTCCAGAAGCGAACAATAGGCGAACCTTTATTTTTAGCGGTTTGACGTAGAAGAGCCTCATCGATTGCTAAATTCAAGCCCGCCCTGCTTGGATACTCAATCTCTAAGAGCCTCCACTTCTCCATTGCAAGCCTTCCCTTTTTTGAGGCTGAATTGCTTGTCTATTTTCTCAGACGGAAGATTTATGTGTATAAGTTGCCAAAAGCTCAAGAAAATCCTAAAAGAGACGGTTTACGCATATGCGGTTAACAAGCTGAATCTCTGAATGGGGGAGGGCAGGAATGGAAGGAAGTGAATGCGATGACGACCAACCGCATCGACGAAGCGTATTCGCTGACATCCAAGGACGCATCAGCGGAGCTTATCCCCCCGAAGAATCGATTTGTTGAGACGTTCAAGCAGTCATTTTTGGCTCTGTCATTTGATTTAGGCGGGCTTTTGGCGGGTTCAATTCTGCTGATCTTCTCAGATGTTCTTTCATTCGCTCCTTGGGCTCTCATAATTTATCCAAGCATCATCAGCATGCGAGGTGTGATAGGCGGGTTCTTCAGCGGTCGATTGTCAACTGCCCTTCATTTAGGAACGGTCAGGCCGAGCCTTCTGAATAACACGAGAAGCTTCCGAGTTCTAGTCTGCTCCACGGTTATACTGACCCTTCAAAGCAGTTTAATGATGGGGGCATTAGCTTACTTCATAAATGTTTCTCTATGGGGGACGCGGATAATCGAATCTCTAAGCATCTTCTCGGCAATATTAACTACCATGGGACTATCTCTTCTTTTCGTCTCGCCGGTAACAATCGGAATCTCGATTCTCTCATTTAAGCGCGGATTAGACCCGGACATAATCGTTTATCCAATCATGTCGACGCTTGGAGATATTCTCGTCACGCTTTGCTTTGTTTTCTCTCTGAGACTTCTATTCTCCGGTCTTCTAGGCTCATTATCAACATGGCTCTTTGATGCAGCCTTCATTTCTTTCGCAGTCTTTCTCCTAGCGAAATATAGAAAATCTGAGGGGTTATCCAGAACCGTAAGGGAGTTTTCCCTCACCCTTCTCGTCGTAACATTAATCGTTAATCTAACTGGAAATCTTCTCGGAAGAATCAGCAAGATGATAGGGAAAAGATCAGAGATCTACGTGCTTTATCCCGCGTTGATAGATACGATCGGAGACGTCGGATCAATAGTCGGATCAACCACAACGACTAAACTTGCCCTCGGCACCGTTGACTCCTCCCTTAAGGCTATTAGAAAGAGCCTTCCAGAAATAGGCGGGGCATGCCTCTCATCCGCAGTCTGGTTTCTATTCTTCTCCTTACTTTCGCTTTACCTAGCACATAAAATCATAATCCTGAATGATCTTCTCACATTGGCGGCTATTCTATCGTCCCTGAACCTCCTCGCAGCCCCCATCATGGCAACAGTCTCATACAGCCTCGCAGTTCTTACCTTCAGGAATGGACTTGACCCAGACAACTTTGTGATCCCCTGTGAAAGCTCCCTCTCTGACAATGTAACAACGGCATGCCTCTTACTTGTTCTTTACCTCTTCACGCGGTAAACCTCTTTGACCATTCGCTGTGTGCCTTTTTGAAGATGCTTAGAGCAATGATTCCGGCGGGAACCGACGATGATGACCATAACCTAGAATAACTGATTTCACTGTTTACATGGATATCTTCAAGAACCACCTGAGTTACCAATATAAGAGAATTACGAATATGTGAATTAGTACTTTCAAGGTGACCCATATGGAAGAGAGACCCAGCATCGTGTTGATAATGACAGATACTCAAGGAGTCAATGTTATAGGATGCTATGGAAGACCAGAGATGAAGACTCCGAATATAGATAGGCTTGCCTCTGAAGGAATCAAGTTTGAAAGAGCCTACACATGCTGCCCGGTATGCGGCCCCGCCCGGTCTTCGATATTCACGGGGAACTATCCTCATACGACGGGTGTGCTTGCCAATAACTTGCCGCTCGGCATGAACATCAAGACGATAGGAGAAAGATTACATGACGCGGGATGGCACACAGTCTATATTGGCAAGTGGCATCTAAGCGGAACGGACTATTTCGATGATGGTAGATGCCCTCCGGGATGGGATCCCAAGTACTGGTATGACGGAAGATGCTACTTGGAAGAGTTAACGGTGGAGGAACGGCTTTTATGGAGACAGAAGCTGAGGACGCCGGAGGACATACATAGATACGGAATTACAGAGGAATTCACTTGGGCGCATCGATGCTCAAACCGTGCGATAGACTTCCTTTCAAAGCAGAGCGGCGAGTCCCCCTTCTTCCTCGTCGTATCCTATGATGAACCTCATGGCCCCTCAACTTGTCCCCCACCGTTCTGTGACATGTTCAAGGATTTCGAGTATAAGCTTGGCGAGAACGTGCGGGACCCGCTCCTCAACAAGCCGGAGCATCAGAGGGAATGGGCTGAGCACGCCGGTCTTCCAAGAGACAAGGAGACCTTGAAGAACCCTATGTATTTCGGATGTAACAGCTTCGTCGACTATGAAATAGGAAGAGTCTTAGAGGCGATTGAGAAGTATGCGCCGGATGCCTTGGTAATCTTCACTTCAGATCATGGAACGCCCCTATTGTCGCACGGTTTAAGCTCTAAGGGACCCGCCATGTACGATGAGACGACACGTATACCATTCATCGTAAAATGGGAGGGGAGAATCCCGAAGGGAAAAGTCTGCGAACACCCCGTCTCCCACATCAATATTGCCCCCACAATACTTGAGGCTGCAGGGTTAGATGTGCCTCCATTCCTGGAGGGAAGAAGCATCCTCTCAACGTTTTTTGACCCAGAAGTTAAGCCTAACGATTACATCTTCATGGAGTTCACGCGGTACGAAGTGAATCATGATGGATGGGGAGGATTTCAGCCGATTCGATGCGTATTCGATGGAAGATACAAGCTCGTCATCAACCTTCACTACATGGATGAACTCTACGATCTGAAGAAAGACCCCCAAGAGATGATTAACCTGATAGATTCGCCTGAACATGTTGAAGTAAGGGATCATCTTCATGACAAAATCTTGGAATGGATGGATGAAACTAGGGATGTCTTCCGAGGGCCGATCTGGGAACGTAGACCTTGGAGGAAGAAGCGCCGCATGGGATGGAACGGAAGCGGGAAGACTCGGCCTAGAAGAGATGACGGCTATGAGCCTCGCGTCCTATTATACGAGACCGGGCTGCCCGTGGAAAAGTGGGAGTACGAAAAGAAATAACCATTTTAGGTAAACATTCGAAAAGGATAGTAAATCAATTGAGTTTCGAAGAATCTTTCATGATGGAGGCTAACTTCCATGAATGCCCGTGAGAACTATCTAAGAGCCGCAGAGATGAATGGACCGGAATGGATCCCATGCAGCGTATCAATTTCTCCCCCTCTATGGAGCAAGTATCGTGAAAGAATGGAGGACCTTGTGCTCAGACATCCAAGGATCTTCGGAAAATATGAAAGGGGAAGCATGAACTTCGATGACTTCGGCGTTAGACGTAAAGGAAACAAAATCACAGATGAGTGGGGCTGCGTCTGGACCTTTCTAGTTGACGGCCTCCAAGGGCAAGTCGTGAAACATCCACTTGAAGACTGGAAAAAACTGAAGTCCTATAAGCCTCCGGATCCTTTATTGCTGGATAATATTCCTCAAGAAGGACTTCCCCCCTCAAAGGGAGATTTCCAAAAGGCTTTAAAGAGGATTCAAAAGGCTAAGAAGGAAGGAAGACTGGCCGTTGGTAGCTGCCCGCATGGATTCATGTTTCAGCGCCTCTACTATCTTCGAGGATTCAACAATTTGATGAGAGATTTCGTCACGGAGCCGCCTGAGCTTCAGATTCTGATTGATATGGTTGTCGATTTCAACTTGAAATTGATTCATCGATGGCTCGAGATCGGAATCGACCTGCTGGCCTGCGGAGACGATCTTGGAATGCAGGATAGACTTCCAATCCATCCGAAAATCTTCAGGAAATATCTTGTTCCAGCCTACAAAAAGATGTTTCAGCCAGTGAGGGAGAGGGGAATCCACATTCATTTCCACAGCGATGGACATATAATGGAGATCGCGGAGGAC
>Ga0164310_10002724_pt1 | contig 10210 bp, 10 predicted proteins | sample GuaBasSedimGuay1_FD_121795 | JGI IMG/M metagenome (GOLD analysis project Ga0164310, IMG submission 121795) | Subseafloor sediment microbial communities from Guaymas Basin, Gulf of California, Mexico - Guay1, Core 4569-9, 0-3 cm | ecosystem: Environmental > Aquatic > Marine > Hydrothermal vents... | reverse complement strand
TTGATAAGGCCCACATGATCCAAGACCACACCCTTAGGCCTTCCTGTTGTGCCGGACGTATACATGATCGCCACAGGATCCTCTGGGTTTACCTGCTGCGTTGCCTGCTGCAGCGTGTCTGGGTCCACGTCTTCCCCTATGGACCCCAATTCACTCCAAAGCATTGCATCGGGAAAAGAGGTATCCCCAAAAACTATGATATGTTTCAAATCAGCCAGGCGATCCTGTCCGCCCAGGACCATATCAACGTACTCTTCATTCTCAATGCCCTTTGCCATAATGATAGCCCTTGACTCTGTTTGGCTGAGAATATAGTGGAGATCATCCTGCTGTGCGCCAGGGTTCACAGGCACCAAAACAGCCCCAATGGTGGCAAGGGACAACTGGGCGGTAATCCATTCCGGAACATTGGGGGCCCATAGGGCCACCCGATCCCCTTTTCTGAGCCCAAGTTTGAGCAGGCCCCTGGCAATCCGATCCACGTCCCACTGAAGCAGACCATAGGTGTACCGAAGACCCGTCTCCAAATGAATCAAGGCATCCTTGGTCCCGCTGCCCTCCGCCCTCTTCTCCAGCATCCTGCCGATTGTCTCACGGATTACTTCCATGCGGCATCATCCTCCCAAGAAATAGATCACACAAACGACTCTGCAAAGGAACAAGATTTTCCTTTGACCTTTATCCTTCAACCCTTATATCCTACCACGACCAGCCCCAATCGCACAAGAGAGGCCTCTATTGCGGCGAATGGTTCTTGAAATGGCGTGAGGATGAAGGTAAAAGAGGTAACACAATTGACAAAGTCACCCTGATGATTATCCATGAGCATAGTAAATGTTATCAATATTTCAGTACTGTTCCCGGGCAAGGCCCTTTTTGAAGGACTTAGCCTTCAAATTGAGCTGAAAGATCGGATAGGACTTGTGGGCCCCAATGGGTCGGGAAAAACCACCCTTTTGAAACTCCTAAAGGGGGATATCCATCCTGAGACCGGTGAAATAACCTTTGCAAGGGGTATTCGTGTGGGCTATCTACCCCAGGACATCCAGGAATCCCTCTCCGGTCCCCTCCTTGAATCGGTCCTTCATGCGGTTCCAAGGCGGCCGCACCTGATGCGCAAGATTGCCAAGCTTGAGCGCTCATTGGCCCAATGTACGGACAAGGACAAATCCTTGCGCCTGAGTCACGATCTGGCCCAAGCCCACCAAGAGATGAGTGAACTGGAACAGGCATTTCCCCGTTATGAGGCCGAAAAGATCCTCCTAGGCCTGGGCTTTCACCAGGAAGATTTCATCCGTGACGTAGCTTCATTAAGCGGTGGATGGAAGATGCGGGCTGCCCTGGCAAGCCTACTCTACCAAAGGCCTGATCTTTTACTCCTTGACGAGCCCACGAACCACCTGGATGTGCCGTCGGTCAGATGGCTGGAGCAATTCTTGATGGAGTTCAAAGGGGCACTCGTCCTGGTATCTCACGATCGGGAATTCCTTAACCGGCAGATACGCCGCACTATCAGCTTCGAGCCCGAAGGTGTGCGCTTTTACAATGGAAACTACGACTTTTATCTCAAGGCAAGAGAAGAGGAAAGACGGACCCTTGAGGCAAAGGCGAAAAACCAGGAGCAAAAGATAAAAGAGGCCAAGAGGTTTGTGGAACGCTTCAAGGCAAAGGCCTCAAAGGCCCGACAGGCCCAGAGCAAAATAAAGCTCATAAAAAAAATGGAGCTCATCAAGACATACCAAAAGGAAAAGCGCATTCATTTTGAATTCCCGCCTGTGCCGCGAAGTGGCCGCGTTGTCCTGTCCCTTGAAGGGATCTCAAAGGGTTTCGGGGGCAATGTACTCTATTCAAACGTGAATCTCACAGTTCTTCGAGGCGATAGGGTAGCAGTAGTAGGGCCCAATGGGTGCGGCAAGACCACACTGCTCAAGCTACTGGCAGGCGAAATGGAGCCGGACACTGGCAAGATAACACGCGGCCATGGTGTGAAAATCGGCTATTTCGCCCAGCATCATTCCGAGATGCTGAACAACGCCAAAACCGTTATTGAGGAAGTCGCCCAATCCGCCCCTGACAAGACTACAGGATTCATAAGGAATGTGTGCGGCGCCTTTCTCTTTTCAGGAAGTGATGTAGACAAGACCGTGGGGGTCCTATCCGGTGGAGAAAGGGCACGAGTATTATTGGCCAAGCTCCTGGTTAACCCTGGAAATGTCATGATCATGGATGAGCCCACCAATCACTTGGATATCGTATCCTCTGAAGTCCTCATCGATTCCCTTGGCAAATATGAGGGAACGTTGATCTTCGTTTCCCACAATACCTCCTTCATCAATCGCCTGGCCACAAAGATCTGGGACGTAGCCGAGGGCGCCATCACAGAATACCCTGGCAACCTAAATGAATACTATGACCATTTGTTAAGGCACGGGATGGAATCGGAGTCGGCAAAAAACGCCATAGACCAACAAAGCCCTATCAATGCCCCACAAGAAACACAGAAGAAAAAAAAGAGTAAAAAGGATCTCAAACGTGAAAGGGCCGAAAGACGTAGACGTATCCAAGAAATACTCAATCCTATTGTCACTCGCATACAAGAGCTGGAGGAAAATATCGCCTCACTGGAACAAAGGCAACAAGAGTTGGAAGATTTTTTGTCAAATCCAGAGATCTTCAAGGATTCGGACAAAGGCGTCAGCCTTGTCCATGAATACAACCAAGTGAAAGACACACTTGACAAGTTGCTTAAGGAATGGGAAGAACAGCAGATACATCTTGAAAAAACGAAAAAGGCCCTCGATTGTGAAAGGTAATGCCATGGAAATTCCACAAGAACATAAGACCCTGTTAAAAGAACTCGGCTTGAGTGAGGAAGACTTTGAAAAGTTTGATGGAAAATTCGTGACCTATGAGTATGACGCAGAAAAAGGGGTTCGCCTATATGACCCTTATTATACCACCTCATATAACGAGTATATCGGGATCGATGGCTGGAGCGCCTGGAGCTACGAAAAGGATACCTTCATGTCCGATATCTTGAGGGGCGCTAAAGAAAAGGCCAAAAAGGCCGAAGAAAAAAGTGATCGGCCCAGTGAGGTGGAACTGGCCGAGGCACTTAAAAAGAAATTCGGAAACAAATCCGATGATGATTAACGGCCTTATCCTGCGGCCTTGGCCACCAAAACAGCAAGCCTATTCATGGATTCCCTGAGCCGTGTGATAAGGACCCCAAGTAGTGTCCTGAGCTGAGGGGAAAGGCTTTCAAAGTCTTTTATTATCCTATCTATATCCAGCACTCCTATCTTTACCGGGCCGTGCGCAACGACCGAAGCTGTCCTTATGCATTCACCCCTTGTTACCAAGGCCATCTCGCCCAAGATTGCACCCTTTTTAAGGGTATCCACTGTCAGCCAGCCCATAGGCGTCTTCTTCTTTACCTTGACCTCTCCCTCCAAGACCAAAAAGGCCCATCTGCCCTTGGTACCCTCCTGAATGATTTCTGCCCTGTCCCCGTAATTTTCCTCACTCACAACGTAGTCGTAAATGACCTTGCTGATCGCCATAATAACCGGCCTCCATTAGGGCATCATAAAAAAGCCCAATTTCTTCCTGGAATCCTCGCTCAAATCCACATAGGCCATACCCAAAAAAAGCCTTCCTGGGATACGGGACTTCCTGACATCCACAACCTTGGCAATAAATTCCACATCCTTGTTGTTGGGGAGTGTTGTGGATACATGAAATTCCTCACCCAAGTGGTGAACCACCTGTGGAGCCGTAACAGAGTTCACCTCCATGCCAATACCAGCAAGGCTGATATCCTTTATCCTTCCGGGATAGGTAGCCTTGGACGCACCACTTAGCGGCCTATAAGAACAGTCCAGATCTGTTTGTTTGCGGTAGAATTTTCTGGCAGAAGCAGGTGTTTCAGGTGCTGATTCAATGGGCTCCCTTTCCTGCAACACTTCACCCAATTTGCCGATCAGGATGTTTATCTTCATCAACCGCCCGAGCACCTGATCGGCAATAAGTTTTATGACCGGGGGCATTTGCTCATATTCCTTGGCCAATCGTGCCGGGTGCCACACCTCAACCTCTGTATCTGTCATGGCACGCACTGATGCGGATCTAGACTCACCCTCTTGATTCAAGAAGGCCATTTCACCAATCACTTCACCTGGGCCAAGGATGGCAAGATTAGTTTCCTTTTTTCCGGTTTCCCGAAAGACCCGTACCTTGCCACGAATAATCTTATAGATGGAAATCCCATAATCGCCCTGCTTTACAATGAGGTCACCCTCTTTGTACCGCAGTCGAACCACAGGGGGAAGACTTGTCTGCCTTTGGGTAATCATACTCTACACCAGATTTCGTTTTCTCAGGAACTTATCAATTTTTCTACTCCAAGTCATCATCTTTCTCAGAAAATTCTGGGTCTTAACTCATCACCCGCGTTAAGGCATTGGCAACATCAAAATTATCTGAAAAGAGCAAAAAAATATGCTAAACAAAAAGCCAGAACACGAAACCAAACAGGGTTAGACCCATCATGTCCCTCTTAAAATTCATCAATAGTCTTAAACGACACCCTGACTTCAAAGACGCCATCGTGCATCATCGTACGATCCCGCCAAAAAAGGCCAAGTACAGGGCCCTAGAGTCTATCTCTCCTCCCCTTCTTCGCATCATGAAGGAGATTGGAATCCAAAGACTATACAGCCACCAGGCCGAGGCCATCGCCCACCTCCGCAAGGGCAAAAACGTGGTGATAGCTACCCCCACGGCCAGCGGGAAATCTCTCGTCTATAATATCGTGGTTTTAGAGGAGATTCTAAAAGAAAATATTGCACGGGCCCTTTATATCTTCCCCCTAAAGGCCCTTGAACAAGATCAGATGAAAAACCTGGCCCCCTGGCTTAAGGCGACTCCGGGTGCATCCCTGTCCGCAGAGATTTACGACGGTGATACCGGTGCTTATAAGCGAAAAAAGATTCGATCCAAGGTCCCGAATATCCTTTTTACCAATCCAGACATGCTGCACCGCAGCATCTTGCCCTATCACAACCAATGGGAACAGCTCCTGACCAACTTGAGGTATGTGATTTTGGACGAGGTGCATACCTATCGTGGTATCTTCGGCTCCCATGTGAACCAGATTATCCGCCGGCTTAAGCGGCTCTGCCGGAAATATCGCTCTGAGCCAAGGTTCATCCTCCTCTCAGCCACTATTGCCAACCCCGGACAGTTTGGCCGCCAATTGATAGAAGAAGATCTTGAGGTAGTCACTGATGTGGGCTCTCCCAGAGCCCCCCAGCACTTTTTGTTTGTAAACCCTGAGCTCAGCGCTAATTTCTCGGCCGCTAAACTCTTCCTACTTTGCATCCGCAATGGGTTCCGCACCATTGCCTTCACCCAATCCAGAAAGGTAACGGAGCTCATCCACCTATGGGTCTCCCAGCTTGCCCCCCGTCTGCGAGACAAAGTCAGCTCCTATAGGGCCGGGTTCATGCCAGCAGAGAGGAGGGATATTGAGAGAAAGCTTGCCACAGGCGAACTCTTGGGAGTCGTTTCTACCAGTGCCTTGGAGATGGGAATAGATATCGGATACCTGGATATCTGCCTGTTGGTTGGATATCCAGGCACTGTTATTAACACCTGGCAGAGGGGAGGAAGGGTGGGCAGGGCCGGCCAGGAATCCCTTGTGGTCCTGGTTGCCAAGCCCGATGCCCTAGACCAGTACTTCATGAAACATCCAAATGATCTGTTCGGACGCTCCTTTGAAGCGGCCATCCTGGACCCTGATAATCCCTTTGTAATAGATGCCCATCTGCCTTGTGCGGCCATAGAAGAGCCTTTATCTTTGAAAGACAGTATTTTTTGGCCCAACTCCCTTGAGGAACGTCTGGAAGCCCTGGAACGTAAAGGCACTCTCATCCGCACGGCCGAAGGCGAGCCCACCTGGTTTTCCAAAAGGCGTAACCCCCACCTTTCGGTGGACATCCGCTCTGCTGGTGAGACATTCACCATCTTCGAGAAGGACACTGGCCAGGCCATTGGGACCATCGACAGCATCCGGGCCTTTAAGGAGTGCCATCCCGGGGCCGTCTATCTACACATGGCACGGCAGTATCAGGTATGTGAGCTTTTCCTGGACAAGAAGGATGTTATCGTGGAGCAGGCCCACCTCAATTACTTTACACGTGCCAGAAGTGAAAAAGATACAGAAATCCTGGAAGTAACGCGATCAAGGCCCCAAGCCCAGTTTCTGGTCAAGGAAGGACATCTCAAGGTGACCGAGCGAATCACTGGATATGAGAAAAGGGCCTTGCCCGGGCAGGAACTGATCGGTGTGTTTCCTCTTGATCTCCCACCTCAGATTTTTGAGACCACTGGGTTCTGGATAGAGATAGAGCCGGAAATTGAGGCATTCATCCAAAGCGAAGGTCACCATTTTATGGGCGCCATCCACGCCATTGAACATGCGGCCATAGGAATCTTTCCTCTTTTCGCCTTGTGCGACCGCAATGATGTGGGTGGCATATCCTACCCACATCACCCCCAGGCAGGCAAAAGCGCCATCTTCATTTACGATGGATACCCTGGGGGTGTAGGGCTTGCAAAGAGGGGTTTTGAGATCGTATTAGAGCTCTTGGAAAAAACATTGGCCCTAATCAAAGGTTGTGAGTGCGAGGAGGGGTGCCCTTCTTGCATTCACTCACCCAAGTGTGGATCAGGAAACAAACCCTTGGACAAGGCAGGTGCTATAAGGCTTCTGGAGGCCTTGTTGGGGCATATCCCTCTGAGTGAGATGGCCGTGGCTGACACCGACAGGCCTGTCGAGGAACTTCCAGCCATTGATGCCCAAGACGCCCAAAAAAACAATGGCCCCCGCATTATCTTTATGGATCTGGAAACACAGAAAAGCGCTGCAGAAGTAGGCGGATGGCACAAGGCCCATCTTATGCGCATCTCAGTGGCCGTGACTTACGACACCATGACCAATTCCTTCCAGACCTTTTTCGAGCAAGACATAGGTGCCCTTATTGAATTACTCAAGCACGCAGAGCTCATTGTTGGCTTTAATATCAAAAGGTTTGACTACCATGTGCTCAGCGCCTACGACACCATAGACCTTGCATCTTTGCCTACCTTTGACATATTGGAAGATATCAAGGCAAGGCTGGGCTTCCGGTTGAGCCTGGATCATCTGGCCAAAGAGACGCTGGGGAAAAAGAAACTGGCCGATGGTCTACAAGCCATTGAGTGGTTCCAAAGGGGGGAAATGGAAAAACTTCAGGCCTATTGTAAGGAAGACGTTGCCATCACGAGGGATCTGTTTAAATATGGTCTGGAAAACGGCCATCTAATCTATCGCCAAAAAAGAGATGACCGAAGGGTCAGGGTACTCGTTGACTGGAATTTGGAAAACATCATTCACAAAACCAAGAGGAATCGGAAGGAATAAGGGAAAAAATGAGTGAAAAGGCCTTTGAGTGCCAGATGTGTGGGGAGTGTTGTTACGGTGAAGGAGGGATCTTTCTCCAAGAAGGTGAGGCCGAAAGAATAAGCCACTTCTTGGAAACGGATATCAAGACCTTTGGCGAACAATACTGCGAAGAAAAAAATGGCAAGGTCTACTTAAAGACCGGCGCAGATGGATATTGTATCTTTTATGCCAAGGACAAGGGATGCCTCATCCATCCGGTCAAGCCAAAGCGTTGTGCTGACTGGCCCTTTTATCGCGCCAATATGGAAGATCCTGACACCTGGAATCTGGCAAAACAAGCGTGCCCTGGTATCAATCCCAATTGTTCTTTTGAGGAGTTTGTTCGCCAAGGGAAAAAATGAGGATTCTCTCCAGCCTTATTGATCTCATTTACCCACCAAGGTGCCTACTTTGCGAAGAGTTTCTGTGGAATGACCCTGTCATCATCCAGGGTGAAAGGCTCCACATATGCAGAAGCTGCCTTAGTACCTTTAAAAGGATTGACTCTCCCTTGTGCCCTTCTTGTGGCCGGCCCTTTCCTGCCGATACAGGGCCCGATCATCTGTGTGAGGATTGCCTGCGTGAGCCACCCGCCTACGATGCCCTGGCCGCCCCCTTTCTTTTCGAGGCCCCCCTTATGGATGCAATCCACAGTCTCAAATACGGGGGCAAGGCACATTTTGCCAGGACCCTTGGCCCGCTCCTTGCCGAATTCGCCTTCAATTGGCTTGACGGCTCAGACGTTTCTATAGTTATGCCCGTGCCTCTGCATCGCAGACGGCTCAGGCAAAGAGGATTCAACCAAAGCCTACTCTTGGCAAGATATGTGGCCAATGCCCTGAATTGCGAGCTGGACTTTTTGTCGCTGGTAAGGGTAAAATCGACCCCTCCTCAGACGGGATTGGGCAGAAAGGAAAGGTTGAAAAATCTTCGCCATGCATTTGAGCTTAGAAAACCTAAAAAGGTCAGTGACCAGTTAGTGATTCTGATTGATGATGTAGCAACCACGGGCACTACCTTTAACGAGTGTGCCAAGGTATTGAAAAAGGCTGGTGCTGTCGAGGTCCTGGCCGTGGCCCTCGCAAGGGCCGTATTGAGTTAATACTCATCTGTCCGCCTCCTGGGCTTGCAACATTAACATAGTTTTTACATCAAAAAAGTTGATTGAAAATCATCCAAGGTATGGAGGGCACGTGGGCTCATATCGATCCAAAATCAAAACCCTTCCAGAACTGAAAATGGAATGTGAGAGAATAAAATCACAAGGGAGAAAGATCGTCTTTACCAACGGCTGCTTTGATATCCTCCACCCTGGGCATACCCGATATTTGGAAGAAGCCCGGGCCCTGGGGGATTACCTAATTGTGGCCGTAAACAGTGACCGCTCTGTAAAGGGCATCAAAGGGCCTCACCGTCCCGTAACCCCACAAGAGGCAAGAGCCGAACTCCTGGCCGCACTGAGCTTTGTGGATGCGGTTATTATCTTTGATGAACCAGATCCCTATCGCCTCATTAAGGAACTTGTTCCTCATATCCTGGTAAAAGGGGGAGATTGGGCCGAGGATGAAATTATAGGGGCAGATATTGTCAAGGCCGCAGGAGGAACCGTTGCCAGGATACCCTATATTGAAGGGTTCTCCACCACGGCCATTATAAGGCGCATTGCCAAAAATTTCGACTCTGGGGTTTGACCTTGTTGGTTAGCTGAAGATTAGATCATGGCTCGGGCTCCAAAGGGAACAGATTCAAAAAAAGAAAAAGGACGATAAAGAATAAGAACACTAATATAGATAGAGGCGGGAAGGCCTTTAGCCTTTGTCCTTTAACCCTATATTCTGAGACCCGAAAGGCCTAAACCTGAACGCACTTGTCCGAAGGTTGCAGTGTTTGAGGGTAATTGCTAAGGGAGGGAAAAAATGGCGTATCGCGCTCACATCAGGGTCTGTTTCAGCGATATCGACTATGCTGGGATTGTGTACTATCCCCGCTTCTTGCATTATTTTCACGTGGCACTGGAGGAATTCTTCGGCGCAGAGCTGGGCGTTGACTACTCCGCACTGGCAATCAAAGACCGCTTCGGATTTCCCACCGTTCATCTGGAGGCGGATTTTAAGAAGCCCCTCAACTACGGCGACCAGATAGAAGTAGAGGTGAGAGTCCTGAAGGTCGGGCATACCTCCGTTACGTGGGGCTACAGGGTTTATAAAGCAGATAATCCGGCCCAGCCTGTGGTACAAGGCCGTAATGTGACCGTCACCATCAACCTCGACACATACCAAAAGGTGGAAACACCCGAATGGCTTAAAGAAAAACTCAGAAGTTATATGAAACGGTGCGAAACTTAACTCTATAGGGCCCTAATTTTTACCTCATACAACCCGCAAATTTTGCCCTGGAAATGAAATCTGAGATATGCTAAATTTAAATAGTAGATAAATGGATATTTCCCTTGAGCCTTAGCTGAATGCTGAACGCTCCTAAGTAATAGCCCTATGTTAGCGTTCAAGTAGCACAGTAAAAGTGTCATTTCGAGGAGCATTGGCGACGACAAATCTTTCTTTTTTAAGCATACAAGATTTCTCCCTACGCTTGCCTGCAGTTTGCAGGCGGGTAGGTTCCTGGTTACTGTTTAGCAGCTCTTATGTGCGCCCATAGCTCAGCTGGATAGAGTGACGGACTACGAATCCGTAGGTCGCAGGTTCGAATCCTGCTGGGCGCACCAGT
>Ga0164310_10002721_pt1 | contig 10213 bp, 13 predicted proteins | sample GuaBasSedimGuay1_FD_121795 | JGI IMG/M metagenome (GOLD analysis project Ga0164310, IMG submission 121795) | Subseafloor sediment microbial communities from Guaymas Basin, Gulf of California, Mexico - Guay1, Core 4569-9, 0-3 cm | ecosystem: Environmental > Aquatic > Marine > Hydrothermal vents... | reverse complement strand
CCTTGGTACCAGGGTTTCCTGAACTTTCCGCTTGGCTGGGTTTTTCTTCCTTCGGTGTTATGCCTGTTTGGTAGCCAGCTTCCGACATCGCCTTGATTACCTCGTTTGCAATTCCATCTTTGCCAGCCTTGGACAATGCCGCCATTATCCTCTTGGTCACCGCCGGACCGCAGGTCGGGCAAGCCAGAAGCTCAGCCGCCGTGGAATGGACCGACTTCTCCAGGTCACTCTCCTGTCTGGTCGCCTTCTCCAGGGCGTCCAGTCTCTTGCAGGCCGCACTGTTCGGGTCCAAAATGCAGGCGTCAACAAGCTCTTTAATTTTCTCCTCGCTTGGCAACTGCTCAAGCTTCTGCTTTACCTGTTCAGCCTCCTTCTTGGCCTCCTCGGCCTCTTTCTTGCTGACCTCAAGCTTCTGTTTCAGGTCGGCGTCCAGGGCTTGCTGCAGGCTTTTGAACTGCTCGGAAAGCTCGGTTGTGAGCTTGTTTACCTCAGTTAACTGGCCAGTTATCGAGTCCTTCAAGGGGTTGACCAGGGAGTTTACCCTCTCCTCTACCTCTTTGGGCAGCTTTTCCTCCTTCAGACTCTTAAGCGCCTCGTTTGTGCGCTCCAAGTCAAACTTCAACTCCTTTATTGTGCTGTTCAATTCCGTCTTTAAGGCGTCAAGTTGTGCGGGATGCACATTCCCCTGTCCTACTTCAGCCATTTCGTCTCCTCCTTCTTTTGCTTCATTAAGTTTAATTTTCACATTGGCAGTCACTTTGCCAAGCTCTTCGTCGGTCTTCAAATTTTGCTCTAAAGATTTTTCATCTCCGGCAAGCTTATCCTCCTTCATGTTTTCGCTGGTTTGGTTTATTTTTACCGGTTTGGTTATTTTATTCGCTAACTGATTGGCAACCTCTGGAAGATTCTCTCTATGTTCACTTAAACAGTGAACCAGTAAATTAGACTCCCCTTTACAGAACATGCCACAATACGGACATATATATTTGTAAAGACTTCTGTTTTCAGCTTTTCTCTCTTTTTTTTCTGATTTTTCCTTCATATAACTTTGGCATTTTTTAACACAAATAGAGCTTAATATTGGGAAATATTCCGACTTTAGGACTGAGTTCAAAACTTAATATAAAACTTTTTTTGAGAAAAGCAAGAAAAAAATGATTTTTTTTCTTGACAATCTGAAAAAAGTGTTTATTTTTTAGAAAAGGTCAGGATAATTTTCCTTTAACCTTTGTTTTGGTTGGTCGGGAGACGACAGACTAAAATGTTGGCTAATTCGTCTCCCGATTTTTTTCAGTCTGTCGTCTCCCGTTGGAAGAGGAAGTCCTGAGAGAGAACAGTTGCAAAAAACCAGGAAAGGAGGTGTTAAAAGATGTTGGCGTCCGCAATTGACAGAATAGCGGCCTACAAGTTCCAGGATGTCTCTGTCGGCAAGAGTTTGCTCTACTTCCTGGGTTTGGAGCTCGGAAATGTTTTCACTTCGGGTCTGAAGAAGTTCAAGGTTCCAGCTTTGGCAAGTGGAGCGGTGGCTGCCTATGCAGTCCGCAGAGTGGGCGCAATCAGGCGGTTCTTGGGAGACGTGGGCTCGGATGTTGTCTCCATCACTATGCTGACTGCTGGAGCCGATGAGCAGTTCGAGCTGAGCAAGAAAGTTGACGGCGCTTTAGCCAAGGCCGCTGTGAGTGTGGGCCTCATGGACTGGCAGGAGGCTGTCCGCAAAGGGTTCCTGACTATGAGAGAGGCAGCCGAAATGAAGGGCATAACAGAATCTGAGGCTTACGCCAAGTACAGGGAGTGGGAAGGTAGTCAAGGTGTCTCAAGCCCCGAAATTGGCGCTGCCGAATTGTCAGCAGGAGCAGAAGTTGGCAACCCTGCCGCTGAAATTGCATCCCCGAACACTGAGGACCTGGGAGGCGTGGAGGAATATCTGACCTCCGTGGAGCGCAAAATTAAAGCCATTGCGCAGAAGTAGCCAGGTCCTGCTTTTTATGGGGACCATTCCGATGGATAAATCCTCAAAGAATGGAGGTGAAAAAGAGTGAGAAGGAACAGTTACACTTTAACTGAGTATCACACTTTTGGGGCAAACACAACCACCCAGGTTGACCTGCCCGAAAGTGGATACATAACCCAGATTGACTGTCTGCTTCACCTGAACGTCACGGGTGCCACGTCGGTGACGCCTAAGTGCACCGAGACTGCGGATGAACTTGCGAGAATAATTGACTCGTGCACCATCAAGGCGTCTCGGGCACGAAGCTACTTTGACATCTCTGACGGGCGCCAGTGGTTTTGGTGGAATTACCTGAACTACGAAGGCCAGATGCAGATGGACACCCTTGTAAGCGCAGGGGAGACCGCTGACCTTTATGGCCTGTTCAGAATACACCTGGGATTTGACCCAACCAATCCGTTTGACCCAACGGTTGTGATTCCAGGAGCCAAGTTGTCCAACCTTCAGCACAACGTCACCTGGGGGTCAGCCTCGGACCTGGGGACTGGCTACACGATTAACTCGGGCGACATGAAGCTGACGATATACGAGATTACTCTGGACGAGGGTGAGCTCGAAAGCGACCTGTGGCCGGACGGCTTGGTTGACCCCAGAGTCGAGGCCCGAATCATAGACATCGACGCTGTCTACAGCAACCTGTCCCTGGAGGACGATGTCCCAGTGGGGGACACCCTTTACCAGACAGTCATTATGGTTGTCGATTCAGACGACTGTCGCACCGACGACGATGTCTCTGCGGTAGGGGTCAAGTTCCCGAAGAAGAGGGAGACTCCTTGGGATATCGATTGGCAGCCTTTGAAGGCTAAGACTCGGTCGTTGTACCGCATCCCAAGCAGCGTTACCGGGGTGACCATGATTCCCTGGGAGGAGCTCTCTGGCAGAGCCGTCGGTCTGGACTTGGGTGCAGCGCAGGTGGGTGACTGCCGTCTTTGCTTCACAACGGAGGCAAGCGGCGGTGACATACATCTGCTCTACTTTGCATACAGCTAAGGAGAAGGGAACCCCCTTGGGGCCGAGACTGCCAGAGTGGTGAAAAGACCTTGGAAAGATAGTTCGGGTCGTTGGGGGGTTTTCTTGTCAAAAAGGAACCCCCCTTTTTTCTCTAATTTTTTCCCTAAGACTCCAACGGAAAGGGTTTGTATGGCTGAAGTTACGAAAGCCGAGGCATTAAAGGACCGTGTAATCGAGGGTAACGAGGACCTCCTGGAGAGGCTGCCGGGTGAGAAGGAGTTTAAGCTCCAGACTGTTTTTACCTTTACTCCCGAGGGCAAAACCTATTCAGGCGAAGCCGTCCAGTGTTCGGCTTACGGTTTCTTTAAAGGTGCGGAGGTCTCCCACGAGGCGACCTATGGCCTGGCGGGCTTGGCACGGGACAAAATAAAGGAGCGTGGGGGGGTTCCGCTTCAGATAAAGCTTTATCTTGGGCCGGTTCAAAACTTCAGGCGAAAATTCTACGACCGCAAAAGGGACTACCGTCCAGTAAAGGTCGTTTGGACTTTCCACGGTTCGCCCTTTCCGTGGCTGATTATTCCAGCCATAGCCATTGCGGTTGCTCTTGCCGTCGGTTCGGTTGGTTTTCTAGTCGCAATTGTGAAGTCGAAACCTGAGCACTACACGGGTATGATAGCCGCCGCCCAAGAGGCGGCGGGAGCGATGCCCGTGACAGCAAAATGGCTCGCTATAGGAGCCGGGTTGGTGGCGTTGGTCAGCTTAGTTGGAGTACCCCGAAGGTCTACAGCATAACATGTTTTCTGCGTAAACAACCGGGAGGGCAGAATGACTCAAAAAGACATCCTTTTACTTGGAGGTTTGGGCCTAATCGCTTATCTTGTTTACAAAAGCACCAAGCCCACTGAGGCAGCTTCTCCGCCTCCTGCAAAATCCATACCCGGATACCCAGAGGGAACAAACTATTTAGAGGTAACAAAAGAGGGAGTCAAGGTGAGTATTCCTGTGAAAATCTTTGGGGTCACGCTAAGGATTAAAAGCCAGTTTGTTCCTTGGGAACTATGGACAAAAATAACAGGAAAATCAAAGAAGGAAACAGCTCAAGATGCGAAGGAGAAGGGTATAGAAGTAGACCCAAGCCTATTGGCTTCTGCGCAGGTCGGTTCGGTCTTTGGCTACCCGTTTGCCAAAAGAGGCAGGGCTTTGCAGAGAATTCTGGGTAACGTGTGATGAAAACAGACGAGATTGTAATCCTGGCTTGGCTGGACTGGTGGCGGCCAAGTGGCTGAAGAGTGAGCAAAAGAAGGCTATTGGAGACTACATCAAGATAGACCTGCCTCCAATAAAAGTTCCAAAGTCAAGAGGAATAAGCAAGGAAGGCGTTCTACACCAGTTTATACCCAAGGTGGAGCCAGTCTATGTTCCGCCGGGTATTAAGCTGGTATGGCCTGCGAAGCTGAGTATTGGTCCATACCTGGAGATAGAAATGCCAGTGGAGGCCAGAGTGGTTAAGCTGCCAATCAGGTATGACAAAAGGGCCGTGGATGCGGTGAGGTTTGCAGTTCAACAGAAGCTTTACCAAACAAAAATATCGAGCACGGACGGATACTGGCAGATTGATTTTCCAGAGATAGTGATACCAGTTAAACAGAGGACACAATGAGCTATCCATATCCATACGAGGCACGGAAGGCGGCGGGCGACGCCCTTGAGGCATACGGTTACGAACGCAGAAGTGAAGAGCCAGTCAGCTTGGATAACACAACGTGGACGCACATCGTCCACGACTTAACCGTAATCCTGCAGCGTCTGTCGCCAGCATACGGTGAAATCGACGCAAGGGAGCTGCTCCACCAGAGGGGTTACTATGCCTTTTATGAAAGGCCGAATACTACAACTAGTCCACCCAAGAAACAGAAGGCAGGAGCGGCAAGCTCCAAAGACGAACTGAGGAGTAAAGTAAAAGAGTTGTTACCCCTGATATTGGTTGGAGCAGTGGCATTTATGATTCTTCTTAGAGACTAAAGTTTTCCGTTAATTTTGAAGGAGAGCAACCATGAAAAGAAGGCAAACACTTCCGTTCTACAAGGAAGCGGTTCCGGCAAACACCAAGATGAGCCTGGTAACGGGAGTTCTCAATTTCAGATACACGATTAAAGAGGTGGAGATTGGATTTGCTCTCAATTGCCAGCGCCTGCTGCGGGTAAAAGTTCTTGTCGGCAGGGACAGCCAAGTCCCGGTTGGGGAGGAACCTCCCGGCATAAACATCGTGCCCGACTACGCTCAGAACAACTTTTTTGTGGGCGATGATGTTACTATGAGATTTCCAGTCGATTTTAAGGTCGAAAATCCGCCTTCGTGGATAAAGGTTTACGCCTACAATACAGATTTGGTGGACACTCACACGCTGGATGTCAAGGTGATTATAGAAATCGAGGAGTGAGAGAATGGCAAAAGAATACATCCGTAGGATGATTATCGGAAGTCCATATTGGCCCTACACTGTAGGGGGTGTCCTCCTGGAGGACGACATGGAGGGCATCTTCAGTTGGGCTGGCAGCGGAACGGGAGCCTACACCTGTGAGCAGAGTCGAACTTACAGATACAAGGGCGACTTTTCGATGCATTTGAAAACACGAACCAGTGGAGCGGCAGCAGGGGATATTGTTGGTGCCCGAAGGGCAGTTTCCATCATTCCAACAAAAAAATTGATGTTGTCGCTCTTTTATTATCCCGTATCGGGCGAAGATATGGATACTATGAGCTTTTATTTAATTCATTACGATGGAACCTATAAACATATAGCTGGATGTACTTATTCATATACAGATACAGTATGGAATTATTTAAACTCAGAAAACACATTTGTTGCAATCACTGGCAGTAGCCAGAATCTCTATCCGGCTGCTTGGCACTCTCTGGCTTTGACAGTCGATTTCGCTAATGGAAACTATAGCAGTTTGGTTTCCGATGGTGCGTCATTTGATTTATCAGAAAACAGTTACTATCAGGGGCTTACAACCGCACAGGAGCGGCTGGAGATTTACTTTGAAATAAAAACAGCAGGGGAAACTCCAGTTGAGACCTATTATGATTATGTTCGTATTGACATAGTGTGAGGAGACCAACAATATGTATGAGGCAGTCAAACAAGCGTTAGAGGAGACCTTGCCCGTCTTAATGGAGGCCTCGGTCGACACAGGGGTGGCGGACGATACTTCGACTGTCAACCAGCTCGATGACAGCTCAAAGAGTTGGCCCGTAAACGCCTTCACAAACCTCATCGTTGAAATCACGGATGGGACGGGTGAGGGTCAGATGAGGAAAATCTCGGCAAACACTGCCACAAGCATCACACCGACAGTTCCATTCGACACGGCCCCGGATGGAACGTCAAAGTACCGCATTGGTTTTTTCGGCAAGATGGCAAGCGATATTACGGCTTGGGGCGGGACAGCCTTGACTGGCCGTGATATCAGCCTGGATTTGGCTAAAATACCGGAGCAAACAGCCTCTGGCAACACGCCCATAAGTGTGGAAGAGGCAGCTATACAGGTTCCCAGCGACCTGCAAAGCCAATATAAGCCCCTCCTGGACAGCACAACAAGTCCGCTGGCCGGCGGAGCAACTTATACGGGAAGTTCGGTTGACGTTTCCAGATACAGCCGACTGACAGGGATAATCTTCGCCGACCAGGATTGCACGCTCTACATAGACCATTCCGGTGACGGTTCAAACTGGGATTACAGCAGTGAGTTTAGTGTCAGTGCGAGCACCGGCTTGGCTTTCTCAATTGAGGCCATTGCTGGATACGTCCGGCTAAGAATTGTAAACGGGGCGGCCGCCCAGAGTGTGCTGAGGGCTTACCTTTACGGCAGGGTAGTTTAGTATGGGACTTGCATCCATTAGAAATACAGTCGGCGTAAGACACTTGCTGGAGGTTCGCCAGGCTTCAATATTGAGAACAAACCAGATTTTCAGGGAGAAGCTTGAGTCAGTTAAAGTCCCTCAAACTGAACCGCTTTCCCAGGCAGATGCCGAAAGTGTTTTCGCTGACCTTCATGCGGAGTCTGAGGCCTACTACGACGGTGAGGGTGGCTGGGAGAGCTTGGCAGAAATGGGACACACAGAATACAGTGACGCCGACACCCCCTGCTTTCGTGGGACAGCAAGGCGGGTATTGGCGTATCTTGCAGCCTATGAAACAACTGAGGTGGCTATTTACAAGGTGCGAGCCGAAGAGGGGCTGGCCTTCCTTCTGGCGAACCAGTCGGCAGACGGCAGGTTCGACACCCAGGGGACGGCGGGGGAGGTTGCGAGGGGAAGGAGCGACAGGGGTGACGCCTATCCGACTGCTTTGGCAGGTAGGGCGCTTGTGGAAGGCTACGATAAATTGGGAGACACAGCCTACCTGGCGGCAAGCCAGAGTGCGGGAAACTGGGAAATCAGCGGAGCGATTCATCAAGATGAGACCAATCCCCTTGAGTCGCTGGCGTCTTTTAAGAACGCAAACCACGTAGGGTTCATCATTTGGCATTTGGCCGCCCACCATAAGGTCCAGTCCAATGCCACGTTCTTGGAGCGTGCACTGTGGGGTGCAAGGCAGTTGCTTCAGTGGCAGATTAAGGACGGCGGTGAGAGCGACGGGACTTGGTACTGGTACGAGGGCAGCGAGGAGAAGAAGCTCGTATATCATAGCATAACGTTGAGGGGACTTTTGGAGGTTTATTCGGCATTGGAAGCCAAGGGAAGCAATGCCGACGACAAGGTGGAGATTGAAACGGCAATATTTCGTGCCCTGAATTACTTGATTAGGTGGCAGATGGACGATGGGTATCTGCCTTGGAGTGAGAGCTACCTGCTGAAGTGGGCTGCGGGTCCGGAGGTTTTATCGGTGGCGTATAACTATTTTGATGGCTTCATAAAAGAGCAGTTGCAGCCTCTTATATTTAAACTGGTTTCCTTGCACAAGCAGAACTATGATGCGCATGGAACAAGCTCCAGTCATTGGGCCGGGGTATGCACTGGTGACACGAGACACCATTTGATTCTCAACTTTGGGCAGTATCTCAAAGCTTTTTACTGTTAGGAAAGGAGTGGCGCATGACGGTTGAAGTGGCTGTTGTGGTATCTGGAAGCCTGCTGGTGGCGGTTTTGGGATGGATTATTCACCAGGTGAATAACAACACCAGAAGAACCCAAAGGGACGAGAGCCGTATAGCATCCATAGAGACAAATATAGAGTGGATTCGTGAGACTATAAGAAAGATTGCGGAAAAGCTGGATGTTACAGGAGTTTAAAAGAGAGAAAAACTGGAGATGCCAAATCTGTCCGTTGTGCAAAAGATGAACCAGTTGGCCAGTCTCATCAAGAACGGACGAATTGACCCGCTGATAAGAGACACGGCCTTGAAGGTGATAAGAGGATTGGCCGAGAGGAACGAGCTGTCTGAGGCCAAGGCTCTTTTTTCCTTCGTCAGGGACAGGATAAGGTACGTGCGTGACCCGTATGGGGAGGATGTGTTTGAGGATGCGAGATTTACGCTTAGTAGACGTTCGGGGGACTGCGACGCCACAACCGTGCTCCTTGGGTCGCTTCTGCAGTCTGTGGGCTTCCCGTACCGAATAAAGGTTTTTTCAAAGGATGGGAGGCGCTTTACGCACGTTGCCGGCCAGGTCGGCTTGCCAAAGTCGGCTCCACAGAAATGGGTAACCGTGGATGCATCGGCGCCACGACCGATGGGCTGGGAAAATCCAGTATTCAAATATTCAAAAATACTTCAGGTTAACTGATGGGAGTATGAGGAACTCATAAAAAGGGTTCTGGAGTTTAAGGAAGACAGAGAAATCTAAATATATTAAATGGGAGTTTAAATTATGGCTGGAACAAGAAAAGGAACGCTGACCGAGGAGAACTTGACTTCAATTTTGGCGCAGCTCAACATCAGCTTGTCTGCCCTGAGAGACGCCTTATTAGGGAAGGCCACTAGCTTCACAACATCCAGTGTTACAGTAGGAAATAGCTCAACTACTGTATTGGCTGCAAATGCTAATCGTAAAGGGGCAGTATTTGTAAATGATAGTGATGAGACCATTTATCTAGCGAGGGGCTCAACTGCTGTGATGAATCAGGGAATAAGATTAAACGCCAATGGAGGCTCTTTTGAGATTAATGCAACCAATCTATACACTGGTGTTGTAAGTGCCATTTGTGCCAGTGGTGGCAAAAACTTATGCGTAGAGGAGGGGACCTGATGCCAATATCCAATCCCGTCGTCGTGAGTTTAGCAAATTTAGCAATCTTACCAGACCACTATGAGCGAGACCAAAAGTGGCAGAAGAAGACTGGAGATAATGATGTTCTCCAGAGTCCAAACAGACTCACAGTTAACATTAACAACAGTGGTTATGCGCTCGTCTCTCAAATTGAACTTGACCTGTCGTTGTCGGCAAGCTGGGACACAACCAGTCCAACAGATTATACAGTTGCAGCAAACAGAGCTGGCAGGGACTTTTATGTATATGCCTGTGAGCCGAGCAGTGGAACTGTGCCAGATTTTGTTATATCGGCTAATTCAACGTTCCCATCTGGTTACACTGCAGACAATTCTCGTAAGATTGGCGGTTTTCACTGTCTGTGTGTTAGTGTGGGAAGTATTTCTGGACATCCTCTATCAGGTTATCTGCAAGGTGACATTCTGCCTGCTTCAATCTGGGATTTAAAACATCGACCTGTGGCAAGCCCAGAGGGAATGGTATATTGTGAGGATATTAATAAATGGGTAGATATCTATCTTGCTTCTGGCACTGGTTCTAACACGGCAAGCGTTTATGGAGGAACAATAACTGATGGGCGGAACTGGATGGATTTTGTGGATGATGGACATGCTGTGAAAAAGAGACTGTTAACGGACGAAGAATTTCAAGCAATAGCGACTGGCAGCAACGAGGAAACAAACATAGCTGGGTCAGCAGACCCAGGAACAACAGGAGGACATACCGATACAGCTGGACGGCGTATGATATCTAATATTGGTTGCGAGGATTGCTGCGGTGCAATGTGGCAGTGGCTTTTAGACCAATCATATAGATATGATGGAACTTCTTGGGGTTGGTATAACCTACCAGGTGCGAAAGGTTCGTTATATAGACAAGGAAGTTATGGTGATGTGAAGTTGCTGGCTGGTGGGCGCTGGTCTTCTGGGGCGTCTTGCGGCTGTCGGGCCCGTACTGCGTCTTTCTGGCGCTGGCATG